>Ga0187878_1000306_pt1 | contig 58575 bp, 64 predicted proteins | sample June2016WEW_17_1_FD_132979 | JGI IMG/M metagenome (GOLD analysis project Ga0187878, IMG submission 132979) | Peatland microbial communities from SPRUCE experiment site at the Marcell Experimental Forest, Minnesota, USA - June2016WEW_17_150 | ecosystem: Environmental > Terrestrial > Soil >... | reverse complement strand
CGAAAAGAGCTGAGTCTTCCCTGACTCTTTCATGCGGGGCGCGTATCTCATCACTGCAAGGCCGAGGACCGCAACGCCAATGGCTACGCCTCCGACCGCGTAGAGCAGATCAAGGAACAACGAGATCACTATGACCGGAGCAGAGGTTTCAACGGCTTGTCTCGCAAGTTTGTAGGCTGCAAGTACCAGCTGGAGTGCATCTGGATACTCCATCTTCGCGTAGGCCGCGTCTGCCTCCGCCAGCCTACTCCGTGCCTGGCCTGACAATCCTAACGGATCGAAGCGCGTTTCCATCTGGCCAAGCAGTCTCTCTGTCTCCAGGTAGATCTGATCAACGTGAGCACGCTGCAATGCGTCCTTGTCGATCTGGCCGAACTTGTAATCGTCAGTGAAATAACCCATGGGTGACGAGATGAAGTCGCCGATGTTCCCGTACTGGTGAGGGTGCATAAGGCCGAATGCGTGTCCGACCTCGTGAATTACTGTGGACGTGAAACCCTCACCTTTGCCCGGTTGCGCTGGGTCTACGTGCTCACCTCGCGTGAACTCCCACTGGTTCAATGATATCATGATGGCGTCATTGAATGTGATTCCAAGAAGCGCCCCAGTCTCGTAGTCAACCTTTCCGATCAACCACTTGTATGCGTATGTGAAGTAGGTTTGATTGCTAAACGCGAAGGCATACACGGGTATCGTGACTGCATTCTCCGTCGAACTAACGTTCGACCCGAATTTCGCGGGATTATCCAGGATATACTTGTAGACAGGTCGTACGTCGATCACGCCGTAACGCTGAGGAGAGATGAATATGCTGCCCTCGATCCATGAATCAGTATACTTGTAGTGTGCCTTGATTAGTTCATGCAGTTCCTGGCTGACATCTTGGAAGCGGACGTTGACTTCAACCGTCGAGTAAGGAACCAAATCTCGCAGAGCCGCCGCTATCTTATCCCTGTTCACGGTTTCTTCTATTGCGATATCTTTCTTGTCAGTTGAGTTCCTGTCGTCCAGTACAAGAACTTCAACCTGATATTTCGGCGAATATCGAGGATAGTAGACGAAATTGGGTGCGATGAAGTTGTACGTTGCCTGATAAATATAGTCAGCCAAGTATCCGGTCAACCAGCTCCTCCCAAAGTCTGTTGAGAGGTCAATGTTGTTGTCGCCTAACGCCACTTGTAGTGGTAGATCCTCCCACTGAGAATTGAAAACTGGTCCGGCGCTGAGGTCGGCAAACCACATTCTATGATGCCCGCCCCACGCATTCATGAAATCCCGGTACCTCAGCGCGTATCCTAGATCTTCATCGGAAGGAGAAATACCGTAGTAGTGGGGTTTCGATTTAGGAAGCTCCCCCCCGTTGGTGCTCAAGAAAGATCGGACGTCTGAGAAGTCGATCGATGGTAGCTCCGGTAGATTTGCGAGAATGATCGTCCAGCCGTTCTCAGGGTAACCGCCAATGTCTTGACGGTGGTTCCACAACCAATCCTCAACGAGGTTCGCATCGTAGACCACGTAGTCAATAGCTACAGGCACAGAGTTGTAGTAACTTGGATTCTGAGTATCTACCTGATACTGCCCAAACCAAGGATTCTTACCATGAACACTTTTCTCGATTGATCGGAGGTAGCTCACGAAGCTGTCCCTGAATACGGAAGGGGCCAGACTGAATGTGTACTTGGGATAGAAAACTACTCCCGTGCTGTTCGCGTTGTCCAGGACCGAGTTGGTGATCGAGACAGGCAGGTTCGCTCCAGAGCCACTCCAAGCAAGATATGTAGTGTCTACCTGCTCTTGATCGAATCCGATCAAGATGACCTTGATTGGGATAGAAACCGCGCGGCCTAGACCCACTGCAGCTGATGCTTGTGCGCCACCCGTCATCCCCGGCACTATGAGAACCCAAAGCAGAACCAGCACCAGCACATAGTAACTTCTGCGAAGAGCCATGGCCGTTCAAACTCTCGCCAGCAGATATCCTACCTTCCATTAAGACTTGGTGATTAGCTCCCACCCATGAACGGGTGTGGGCTTCTCGGCTCGCAGGCTACTATTTCTCTTGCCTGTTCATTCCGAGCATAGGCCAAATCATCTGTGGCCCTTCGGGTCGTGGCTGTTGGCAAGAAACGCGACCCGATATTTATGCTGCTGTTGTAGTCCGCGTTGTAGATGAGTTCACAGTTCCAACAGTGGAAGATGCTTTGCGTGAGGCGTTCCGTATGGCGTGAGCCGCAGCGATGACATGTCCGGCTGGACCAACGTTCATCCGGAGCCTCGGACGGTATGCCTTGCTTCGCGCATTCTTCCCGAATGTAGCGGATTTCTCGCCCATACGTCCAGTGTACGAGCGTCCTGCGGAGTCTAGCTTTGCCGTTGCCCTTGAAGTTCTCGTACTTGATGCCTTTCGGGTACCCAACCACGACAAGAGCGTTCTGTGAAGTTGTGGCAACCTGTTTCGCTGCAAGCCGGTCATAGTATTCGCTGACGTGCAGTCGTCTGTGTCGGACCCGTTTCAGCGGCTCCCACTTCCTTGCCTGTTGCAGTTCCTCCTTGCGTTTCTCCAAACGGTTCAGTCGGTCCCACTTCAACCCATCTTGGAGAATTGAGAAGTCGCTTGACCTTAGAGGCTGATTCGGCCTTAACATCACGGATGCAATCGACCGTTTCACTCCAAGGTCGATACCATGCACCGCGTAGACGGGCTGATCTCGAACCTGGAACTCCATCTTCACGTGAACGTAGTACTTGCCGTCTCGCTTCACGAGTTGGAAACTCTTCAAGGTGCCTTGCTGCAAAAGGTCCACATGATGCTTTGCCGGGTTCAGCGGGATTGTGAGTTTGATGCCTCTCTGTAGCGTTGAGACGCGCGCCACGTAGGAGCAGAGTTTGATGCGTTTCGACTCTTCAATCGAGCCGAAACGATTATCGAACCATATGGGAATCTTACCATTCATTCCACGAGAGAACGGTTCTTGAGGCTCCCTCCGCAGAAGCTTACGAAGCCACTTCTTGTCGCCTTCTCTCCTAGCGATTGCAACCTCTCTGCTCCACATCTTCTGTGTTTCACGGTAACTACTCCACATCCAAGCAGCCGTATCGAAACAACATTGAGCCACCGTGCCGAGCTTCGCATCTCTCTTCACTTGCCCATAGAATAGCCGCCTGTCTCCGTAGGACCCTTTCAACTTGTGTTCCTTGAAGAGCCTAGACCAAAGCCAGACGCCATGAGTGGTTCGGGCGGTTAAGGAGTCGAGAATCGAAAGCTTACGCGTCGTGATGCCGTAGTGGACTGGAACCTTCACAGTCTTAACTACAAGCATCACGTTCCCTCCTGCACCATGACCCAGTGATCGGTTATAAACCGTGGAGGGTTGTGCTTGCAGAATCGTTGACTCTCTCCACGACTAAAGTCGGGAGCATGCGCTCGCCCCATTATGGCCATGGGTCAGCCTGAAAGTCGACATGCATTTCACCCCTAAAGGATGTGGGGTTGCATGCTCGATTCGTCTCTCAACGAATATCCACGCAGTAGAGGGATTCATGGGTCACACGTTTGCGTTGGATTCCGCATACCTGAGAATGAGCGACGAAGAACTAGCGAATGAATACGGCAAGGCCGCCGATAGGCTCACGTTTTTCACATCAGAAGCCAACGGCGCAACGAAGGATAGAATAACGCAGCTCGAAGCCGAAAACAGGGACCTGAAAACTAGACTTCAACGCCTCGAGGCGATCAGCGTCCAAAGACTCGTCCTGGCAGCCGCAACCAAGAAACAGGCTACCCCACACAAACGGAAGCGGTCCACACGGAACGAGTAAAACACTCAAGAAAGAATAGCCCGCGATCCAAGCCAAGAAACCCACTACAAAATGCAACCCGAAAGCGCCAAGTCCAATCCTATTCGCGTGAGAACAACTGTTTAGCTTGATTCCATTCCGTTGTTGAAGGCTCTGCGTTCTGAACCGTTATTGTCCAACCGTGGAAATCCTCTGTTTTGGACATTGTAGAAGAGTACAGCAAGGCCGCTGATAGACTCAGGAAGCCAAAGAGGGGAAATAGCGAAGATGTGCCACACTATGCTGTGAACTACTGTATGGCCCGTCCCTCAAGAGAGAATGGCAACGACATCTCCTTCACGGGAGACGCGAAGACTCCACCCGCCGCCGCATAGAGCTTACACTGAGTGAGGAGATCATCGAAGACCGCTCGATCTTCCGGTCTGAGGAACTGCTTGAACCTACTCAATTCTGCCAACTTCTGTTCGACGATTGGGCTGCATGACGGAATCGTTCTCCCCATCATCACTAGACACACGAGGCATAGTCTGGCGGGGAATATGGGGAATAATGGGATTATGAGGGGATCACTGAGACCTGAAGACTTGCTCAACTACCCGAAAGGCGTCAAGTGCGAGGAATATCGGGGCAACGGAGAAGGGAGACCGCGCCGAACGCCCCAGCGACACGTCCCCTACAGGCCGAGAATCCAATACACAGTTGAGGCCCAGTGGCCTTGTACGATGGAACTGTCAGCTTCTCCACGACTAACCTCGAGAGCCTGCGCTGGCCCCATTATGTGCTCTGTTAACTTAGCGAGTGGTTTCAACTATGTCTGAGAGGAAGAAGCGTCTTGAGGTCTCTGCCGTAACGCTGACGCCCAACAGATTTTCTATAGCCATTCATCAGACCTCTCGTGCCCTTAGGCCAGAGTCGAGTTGGAACAAGGCAGACATGCGGAGACGTACCGCGACCAGTTCGATGTGAGACAACTTGAACAGGCGATGGGTTCTCAGATTTCAGAAGTTCAAATGCTTCCTTGACTAGATGTCGGTACTTCAGAGGGTATCCTTTGGGCAATAACTCGACGGGAAGGTGCCTATGCCCAATGCGATTATCATCAAAAAGCTTGTTGATGATGAATCCCTTAGCATGCAGCATAGTGCCCACCTTAAATACCATTGAAAATCATTCCAGTATCTGTGGAATCCTATACAATACTACTTAATATACCACCGTCGTCATGATGATGTCGTGTCGTCATGATGACGACATGTATGAGGATGTGAAAGTTGAAAGACGTGAAAGGGGGACCATTCACCCAAGTATTTGGAGGCCCAGTCGCACGCGTCCTAGACCAAGCGCGAATAGTTGGCAACATGGAGCAAACCGTACCAATGCTAGCTGAATCCACCGGCTTGACATTTAAGACTGTGCAAAAAGCAACGGCAAAATTAGTCAAGTATGGTTTCGTTAAGCGGTCGAGGAAAATTAGCAACGCACAGACCTACCGATTTGATGTCGAACACGACCTTCACGAACTGCTAGCATGGGCAGACCACGTAAACCTAAAGCAAATGCGCCGGTAAGTCCATCAGTTTTCTGACCTCTTTCTCATCTCTTGTCTCTTGCTGCCTGTCGAATGAGGTCAAGCCATCGGTTTGTACCTAGCTGTATTGGTATTGCGGCTTCTTGTGTGGGTGTGTGTCCGTCTAGTGCCATGTGTGGGCGTACGTAGTCGTAGTAGGCTCTGAAGCCCTTCAGGATCTTCTCTGCTGAGTCAGCTTTGACATTCTGGAACATCACATCGAAAGGATTGAGGCCTGTTTCGCAGCGATTGAATCGTCGCTTTCTCACAATCCCATAGAACCGGCGCCTAGCAACAACGCGATAAGTTAACACCGTACCCATTATGGCCGGCAACTGTGAATAGGGAACAGCCTCAACGCTGATCATTCGGTTCCCAAAGAAAAGAAAGGGAAAGGTTCGCTGTGGGGCTATTGTGATTTCGGACGGAGCACTAGTAGGGCGACGATTGTTGGCGCTGCTATGATGCAGGTCAAGACGATCGCTGAGCTTGCGATCGCAAGGATCAGGAACGAGCCTGCTAGTTCGCCAGCCGCAAGTAATCCCAAGGCCGTCACGAGTACCAGTAGTGACGCTTTCGTTATGCTGATCGTATTGATTCTCTTTCTGCGTGTTAGTGATCTCATGCCCACGAGCGTGAACGGTGTCAGGTAGACGAGGCCTATCAGAGAACTCGCTATCAGCCCAGCTATGAGGACCCCGAACTCTGGGGTCCAGCTGAATATCGAGTATGCCATGGTGCTGACGCTCAGTATTCCTAGTAGCGGGTACAGGATCACCTTGATGGGTGCGCGTATCGGGTCGTGGGTTGAGATGAAGTTGGCAACGGTTGGGCTGAATGAGTAGTACCAAGCGTTGAAGACGTTCATGAAAGCTGAGCCTGCTCTTGTGTGGAGGACTAGGCCGTCCCTGAAGTTGCGGAGGAGCTGCACAGCCGGAGCGGCCTCCGAACCGAAGGTTGCGGTTGCGATTATGCACATCGGAGTCGTAGCCTTCGTAACAGAGAACACAGCTGAGGTTGTGTCACTCGAAACGTCAGTCGTAACTGTCACCGTATAGCCGCCAACAGCCGCGCCTACGGCAACTGTGAATCCTCCAGTAAGCCTACCACCCGAGATCGCGCATGCCGCAGAACCGAAGAGCCCAGACGCGGATAGAGTACAAGTCGTACCGAAGTAACCCGTACCTGAAGCACTGATAGCGGTTCCGGCGGCGCCCGAGGTTGGACTCAGAGTAAGCGTCGTATGTCCCGATGACGTCGGAACAGTGAACGACGCTGACTTTGATTCGCTCGCGTCCGTGTTAACCGTCACCGTATACAACGTGCCAGGAGACGCGCCTGAACCAACCGTGAAGCTTCCAGCCAGCGCGCCACCAGAGATCGAGCATGACTGCGAAGTGAAGAGGCCTGACGGATCAGCCGACAGCGTACATGAGACGCCGGCATAGTTCGAGCCTGAAGCAGTGACCATCGTCCCTACAATGCCCGACGTCGGAGTCAAATTGAAGGTCAGGGCACCCAGCGCGGTGAACGTCGCCGACGGCGTCTCGCCCGCGTTCGTCGTAACCGTCACCGTATAGCTACGAGGAGACGCGCCTGAGGTTACCGTGAAGCCTCCCGACAGCGCCCCAGCGGAGATCGAGCATGACGACGAAGTGAACAGGCCTGACGGAGCAGAGGATAGACTGCACGTTGTACCCGCGTAATTCGTACCAGAAACGGTGACAGACGTCCCAACGGCGCCTGACGTCGGACTCAAATCAAACGTCGGCGCACCGACCGGTGTAACAGTGAACGGCGCCGTCTTCACCTCGCCCGCCACGTTCGTCGTAACCGTCACCGTGTACCCTCCAAGAGCCGCAGCCGAGGCGACCGTGAAGCCTCCACTCAATGCCCCACTTGAGATTGTACATGTCGATGAAGTGAAGAGACCTGACGGGGCAGATGAGAGACTACAAGTGGTACCCTCATAGTTCGACCCGGAAGCGGTGACAGCAGTTCCTACCGCACCTGATGCTGGACTCGCAGCAAAGGTCGGGGCCGGAATGGTGAACGGCGCCGTGTTGGTGTCGCTCGATACGTTCGTCGTCACGGTCACCGTATAGCCGCCAACAGCCGCGCCTACGGCAACAGTGAAGTGACCAGTCAATGTACCGCCCGAGATTGAACATGTTGGAGTAGATGAGAAGAGACCTGACGGAGCAGAGGATAGACTGCACGTTGTACCGGCATAGTTCGCCCCGGAAACAGCTACAGTAGTCCCTGCCAAACCTGATGCTGGATTCAAGAAGAACGCTGTGGCAGGTCCGGCCCCAGTATCAGTGAACGTAGCTGTAGCAGTGTCGCCTCCCGGGCTGCCAGTCACGATCACCGTGTAGGAACCAGATGCGGACCCCGAAGCAACGGTGAATGATGCGGTTATTGTCCCCATGAGTACGGTGCACGTTGGGGCTTGCAATAGGGCCGCTGGAGTTGCTGAAATCGCGCAGGTTGTATCACTCGTGGCGAAGTTGGCTCCGGAGACCGAAACCACTGTCCCAAAAGCGCCCGAGCTGGGGGTTAACGTGATCGACGGTAGTGGCGGCAAGGTGAACTTCGCGCTGGAGATAACGCCGCTCGGTGTGCTCGTAATCTGCACAGCGTATACTCCTCCAGCTGCCGTTGGTGAGATAACGAACATTCCAGCAAGCGAGCCTCCAGAGACAGTACACGTCTGAGAAGACACGAGGTCTGAAGGCGACGAGCCGATTGAGCAGCCTGTGTCGGAAGCGGGGAAGTTCGTTCCTGTGACCGAAACGGTTGTTCCTCTGGGGCCAGAAGTGGGCGTCAGCACCAAGCCGCCCGTCACGACAAAAGTCGCTGAACCGTAAGAAACGAGTGGAACGGGCCCTGTGCTGACTTGGACCTGGTATGGGCCCGCCAGCGCTGCTGCATCAACTGTGAATGTGCTTGATACTGACCCAAGGGATATTGTGCAAGCCGGAACAGGCAAGAACAGCGTGGCCGGATTGAAGGTGACTGCGCACGCTGTCGCTGCAGGATCGAATTGCGATCCCGTCACGGTCACGACGGTACCACGTGGTCCTGATGAGGGAGAGAGCGTCACTATTCTTGGGAGCACTGTGAAGGACGTTGAGGAGGTGTCAGCTACACCGCTTGCACCATTCACCGTTATTACATAGCTGCCGGCCGATGCTGTGTCGGAAACTTTGAACGACCCTGGTCCTAGTTGGCCTGTCCCAGCCCCAACGAAAGTCAACGATGGTGATGTCACGATGTTCACGGGGGTAGCGCTAATGCATGCAGGAGTTGCACATACTCCAGCGTCAGCCGTGTTGAAGCTCACTCCTGTCACCGTAATTGTCTCCCCTACCACGCCGCTCGACTTTGAAAGAGTGATCTTGGGTATGACCACCAGGGTAACGGGTATCAGGTTCTCATCTCCAAGATTACCCGCAACCGTGACATCGTATGTACCTTGCATTGCCGTGGACTTCAGGACAAATGATCCCGTGACCTGCCCGGCCGATATTGTACATGTTGGGGCCGTGACGATCCCCCCCGTCGCGGAAATCACACAGCTTGTGTCTGCCGTATTGAAACCAGACCCGGTGATACTGATCGTGTCTCCAGCGCTGCCGATTGATGGGGACAGTATAATTGAGGGAGGAAGCGCGACAGTGAATGTTGCCGAAGCGGACAAAGCACTGACACCACCTGATATCGTAATACTGTAGGGTCCCGAAGGCGGCGCACCAGGCGCAAACTTTACCGTGAACGACGCGGTGAGGATGCCGCCGGCTGAGATAGTGCATGGCGCGATACCCGCCGCCGAGGGGTCGGAGGGAGAAAGGACGATGGGACCACAGGCGCCTGAATCCGCGGCCGCGTAGCCTGCACCCGAGATAGCGACTACAAGGTGGCTTGAGCCGGAAGTTGGATTCAGGCTAATCTTTGGAACCACGCTGAAGAACGCTCCGGCAAAGTCCCCGCTTGAACCGATCGCGCTTATAGTATAGGGGGCGCCGAGCGCCGTTGGGGAAACGTTGATAGTCCCCGTAAGCGTCCCGCCAGAGACAGTGCAGGTTGAGGACTGTATTATCGCAACCGGCCCGGACGAGAATGAGCACGACGTGTCAGAACCTGCGAAGCCAGATCCGGTGACCGCGATCTGTGACCCAGGGCTACCCGATGCTGGATTCAGATGGAGAACTGGGGGCGATCCTACGCTGAAAAGGGCTGACGCAGTATCGGTTGACGGGGCCGCTGTGACAATTACGCCGTATACTCCAACAGTGGCCGTGTTTGCAACCGTGAACCCTCCGAGAAGCGAGCCCGTCGCGGAGATTGCGCATGAGACACTGCCGAACGCGAATAGAGCTGGGGGGGCGCCGGGAACTTGGCTCAGTGAGCATGGCCCAGCGTCGCTAGTTCTGAATCCGACACCAGAAATAGTCACCACAGTGCCTTGGTTGCCGGAGCTCGGGGTGAGCGTTATCTGTGCTATAACAACAAAGATCGTGGGGATAACATAGCTGTCCGAGGCTTGGTTCCCCTTTACCGTGACCGAAACGGCAGTAGGTCTGGTAGCCGTGGAGAGCACGGTGAAAGATCCGGTAACGCTACCGCCTGAGATTGTGCAGGTGTAGCCAGGCGTTATTATGTTTGTTCCGGAGTTTGTTATGGAACATGTGGTGTCAGATGAAGAAAACCCAGAACCGGATACTGTTATTGTCTGACCTGGAAATCCCGTGAAAGATGATAGTGTTGCTACTGGATTGACCGTAAATGACGCAGAAGCAGAATCGCCCCCGGGATTTCCAGTCACTTTGACTGTGTAGACCTGACCTGAGGCTGAAGAGGACACGACAAACGAGCCTGTTGCGAATCCGGCAGCTATGCTGCATGAAGGGCTGCTGAGGAGGGAAGAGGGGCTAGCGCTGATGGTGCATGACGTGTCAGAGGCAGAGAACAAGCTAGCTGTCGTGATGGTGATTGTGGCTCCCGCTATTCCGGACGCCGAGGAGAGCGTGATCGCTGCGGGAGCTGTAACGGTGAATACCGCAGATGCGAAATCATTCGTAGGTGTCCCGGTGAGCGAAATTGGGATAAAGATGGAGGGAGTTGAGATCGAGACCTTGACCGAGGCCGTCAACGCTCCGCCCGAAGCCGAACATGACAATTGGCTGATGTATCCCGCGAAGGGTGGCGTCGTAGCTATCGTGCATCCTGTATCTGACGTGGAAAATCCGAACCCCAGCGCTGTCACCGTGATGCCCGGCGGGCCGACCCCAGGAGTCAACGTGATGGTGGGCACCGAGGTTACCGTGAAGCTTGCCGTTGTCGCATCGGCTGGAAAGACGTCAGGAGTCGCAGTAATAGTATAACCAAATGGTGCTGGGTTCGTTGATGCCGCAATCCTGAATTGGCCATTCAAGTTCCCGCCAGAAATCGTGCATGAAGTGCTTGATATCGTAAGACCTGCTGGCGCTGAAGTGAAAGTGCACGTCGTATCGGCTGGGTTGAATCCATTTCCGGAAACAGTTACGACGGTCCCCACCGGACCGGATGAGGGAGTCAAGGTGATTTTGGACTTTACGATGAAACTGGCAGTTGGTGCTTCGGAGCCTGCGGTGACTGTAACCGTGTAGGTGACCCCGGCTATCGCAGATGCTGCCACTGTAAACTGACCGCTCATAGATCCTCCACCTACCGAACAAGCCGAGGAAGAGAAGAGTGAGGGAGGTGCTGCGGTTATCGTGCAGGTAGTAGTAGCCGTGTTGAATCCTGAACCTGTCACAACCACGACAGTCCCAATCGGCGCTAAGGTGGTACTCAGATTGATCGCGGGCGCAGCGGAAACTGGAGCCACAAAGTACACTGATAAGAAAATACTCGAAAGAAGAACCACGACTAAGGAAATAGAACAAGCTCTAGGAGCAAACAATTCTGAAGCACGCAAAGCTCTTTTTGGGGGTTTGGCCTATTTAACCCTACATTGTTGGACGATTTCGACGTAACGTACAAAACCCTTGGTCATTCACCCATAGGATCACGATTGCGCCCTTGAAACGACCCAAACTTGTCATTATCCTGTCAACATGGCCGCCCGGATTTCAAAACGGATTAGTATTCTGGAAGGGCCTGTTATCTTTCGTATGGGCACAAAGGGAGCATATGTAAACGTGCACCTCATGTTTCCCAATCTGAGCGGTCAATGATTGACTTGGCGGTCAGCGTGGGCGCTCTAGCGAAATGAACATCTCCTTGTCTCGAACGGAGCGCATTTTCCGGTAGCAATCGAGTCATTTTGTCAAGGAGTTGATAATAAGGACGGACCGCCTCACAGAACTAGGGGCTGAAACAACGGGGCGAGTCATGGTAATCGCGGGCACCCGGCCCGAGTTCATCAAACTCGCACCGGTCATCGATGGGCTCCGTCAAACTCGTACCGTCGATCTGGTCTTCATAAGTTCCGGTCAACACTTCGACGCCAAAATGTCCGAGACATTCATCAAGGAACTGGGATTACCTGAGCCCACAGAGAACTTCAAAGCAGGAGGTAGATCCGATGCTCAGCAAATCGCGAAGATAATTGGCGCGTCTGAATCAGCCATTCGCCGATACGAGCCACAGATAGTCCTGGCAGAGGGAGACACGAATACGGTGGTTGCAGTTGCATTGGCGGCAGCCAAAGTCGGTGTACCGTTTTGGCACGTCGAAGCTGGACTGCGAAGCTTCGACCGCACAATGCCCGAAGAGATCAACAGGATCCTCAGCGATGGTTGCTCAGAATTGTGTCTTTGCCCTACAGAGATCTCAGCGTTGAACCTCTCCAGGGAAGGCATTCTACCTCACCGAGTCCGGATAACAGGAAACACGGTCGTTGATGCATGCCAGAAATACGTTGCCAAGTCTTTTTCCAGATCGAACATTTTGAGTGAGCTTGGCCTGAAGGACAGATTCGGCCTAGTGACCATTCACAGGAAGGAGAACGTCGATAATTTCGAGAGGCTCTCTCGAGTCGTTGAAGCCCTGTGTGGATTGGATCAGATTGACCTAGTATTCCCCATTCATCCGAGAACTAAGAGGCGATTGGCCAAGTCTATGTTGTGGCAACGGATGGTCAGGTCGCCGCATATTGTTCTCTGCGAACCCCTTGGCTACTTTGATTTCCTCAGGCTGCTAGCATCTTCGGTTGTGGTCCTAACTGACTCTGGAGGTGTTCAGGAAGAGGCGCTTACCCTCCGAGTGCCATGCTTGACTATCAGAGAGAACACGGAGAGACCTGAGACGGTGATGGCAGGAGGGAATACACTCGTCGGCACGCGAAAAGAGGCGATAGCGTCGGCCCTCAACGACGTGCTCTACGACCCAACAAGGGCCATCGCAAGGATAGCCCGAGAAAATCCACTCGGCGACGGAAGGGCAGGTGCCAGAATCGCAACGATTTGCTCCGAATACTGTGAAGGAATCGTTTCGACTGCTGACAGTTTCTCATCGGACTTCAAGTACGACGGGTTGACCATCCTGACTGTTCGAGCAGAAGATCACGGAGTGACAGTCGAGGAGTTCTGCGATCGAATCGGACAGGTAATGTCCACAACGGTCTATGACAGAGCAGGGAATCCAATCATTCCAAAAGCAGACCTGACTCTGCAGAAGGGATGGATTGTCTGTCTGCATGGGCATCGGACAGATTTGCCGATATCAACAACGATTCGAAGAGACAACCGGCTACCTTTGGGGAAGGTGAGCCATAGAAGATGATACTAGAGATACTGTTGTTGATATTCTCCGTGGTCTTTGCGGCCTACACGTTCAGACACCTTGTTTTCGTAGGAGCAGTTGCTCTTCAAAGGGACAACCGCGCAGATTTTCAAGGTCATTCCGGTCTCTTCCTTCCGGCAGTCACCATTATCATAGCCGCAAGGAATGAGGAACGCGTTATCGGGAGACTCCTCCAAAGGATAGCATGCTTCACCTACCCGAAGGAGAAACTCGATATCATCATAGTTGATGACAAATCCACAGATTCAACCGGACGGATAGCAGATGACTTTGTACAACAATACCCGTATTTCTCTACTATTCACCGATTTGAAGGAGGACGCGGAAAGTCAAACTGCCTCAATGTTGCGTTTCCTAATGCGTCGGGTGACATAATAGTCGTATTCGACGCTGATTACTATCCCCAGCTCGACTTGCTGGAGAAACTCGTGTGCTACTTTGTAGATCCACAGGTCGCGATCGCACAGGGAAGAGTGACCGTACTTAACGAAAAGGAATCGATTGTTACTCGACTCGTGGCGCTTGAGAGGACCTCAGGATATATGATCGATCAGGTTGCACGCGATAGATTGGATCTAACACCGCAATATGCGGGGACAGTCGCCGCCATCCGGAGGACTTTCCTGCAGGCTACTGGCGGATGGGATGAGAGTATACTGGCCGAGGACACCGACCTGACACTGGAAGCGGTGACAATGGGATGGAAGGTCCGATACACAACTGCGGCCGAATCCTATGAGGAAGCTGTATCGACTTGGCGAGCGTACAGGAGGCAAAGACGAAGATGGGCCTACGGCCACACGCAGTGCGCACTCAAACATCTAGTTCCTGTGCTGAGCACACGGCACCTCGGTATCTGGCAGAAGGTTGATGCCCTTCTCATGATGGGTGTGTACATGGTACCATTTCTTGTAGGCTTAGGGTGGGTTCTCGGCGTCGCCATGTTGCTAGTCGGTTCATCGTTGTTTCCATCGATTTTTCTTGCCGCACAGGCGATCTTTCTTTTCGGCACGGTTGGCAACTTTGCTCCGTTTTTCGAGGTCGTTTGCTCAATGAGACTCGATAGAAGAAGCATGCGCCTAAGAGATCTGATCGTACTGGCAATCGGTTTTGTGTTCAATGTTGCTATATCGGTGGATGCGTTGATCTCATTATTCAAAGACTGGTTGGTCGGAGAACGTTTGGTTTGGGTCCCAACTGTGCACACCGGAGGAGCATGATGTCGGGTATGGAGAACCTTGGAGTTAGTGAGGACAGATGAATCTGACCTACCTGCTATATTCGTACATCGCTGCAGTCGCGGCTAGCCTCGGTTTGATTATCGTCGCGAGACAGGGTATTCATGATAGTGAAAGGAGAACCTTCCCAGAAGTGACTCTGAACTATTGGCCTGGAAAACTGGGTCCACAGGGAAGACCTGAAAGCAGAAGGACATCTGATAAGCATCGTCTCGGCAATGCGATGGTTTTTGAAGGAGACTATGTGCTGCCCTCGAAGGCTGAGCTCTCCAGTGACCTTGTCATCAAGGGCGCCCTGACGCTGGGTAGCGAGGCGAGACTGCATGGGAGCGCCAAAGCGTCCCGGTCCATCAACTTAGGGCCACATGCCTTGGTTGTAGGACACCTTGTTACTGAGGCGAACATCTTCGTCGGCGTCGGCGCTGAGGTTGTTGGTTTCGTACACGCAAAAGACGATGTTTGGTTGATGCCCAAGTCGAACGTGGTCATGTCTGTCGTCTCAGCAGGTACGGTTTACTTATGCGAAGACGCCAAAGTTGGAAGACAGATCTATGCTAGTCGCGGCATAGTCCACAAAACTTCTCAAAACATTCCTCAATCGGCTCCACAACAACCAGCAAATTATGTGGCGAACTCTCGTGAGTCCTTACAGCCCGTATGTTACAGATGCCGAAGCATTCTCTTGGAACTGGATATTCTCAGGCACCAGTGGCGTTGTCTCAATTGTGGCAGCTATCAGTGGCCAGCAAACGGCATCTCTCAACACTCTTGGAATCCAAATACAACGTAGAATGAGACCCAAGGCTTTCACAATGGGCTGCACCATTCAAACAATACAGACAAACCCTCATCTCTCTCACGGGGTTTTTGGTCATTCACTTCACCATCACTTTTGCCGCGCTGAAATGCCCTAGAATTGGGTTTTCCATATCAACAACGTGGCCAGATTTCAAAATGGGCTGCAATAATTGACAGTCGTCGCATCCACGTTAGGCCCAGTTGCACTCTTCCCATAGAACGCGTTTGGTGCTGGGCGAGAAGTATTACTATTAAATAACAATTGGACGAATCTTATCTGGGATGGGTGAGAGAGTTTGCCGGGGCGACGCTACTCGCGATTGGAAAGAAAGGTACAGGTCTTCGCTAGCGTGCCCGTCGGCCTTCTCAACCAGCTGGACGACCTCATCGAGAAGGGCACCTTCAGGTCACGCTCCGCCGCGATAGCACAGGCAGTTGAAGCCCTCGTCTCCAAGACGGCTAGACGTGAAGCATTGAAACGGGGATAGCAAGTCCGGGTGGAAGGCAAGAAGAACTTATCCTTGATAGTTCAAGCCGGAAACAGAGACTGAGTTGCCCGCGTTTCCTGATGTCGGACTCATCGTGAAGGTTGTCGAGAACCGGACGGCGAACAGGCTTGCCGCAGTTTCACCCACATCCGTCGTCAGTATTACCATGTGAGTACAAACGATTCAGTACAAACGATTCCCCGACAAGACATTCTGCAAATCCCTGATTTGTGGACGCGAAATGGTCACCACAAAACTTGTTTCATCCAAGACCGTGACTCTCCCGCCCGACACCACACGTCAGGAAAGTAATTCCAGACGGCGATGAGGTGAGCCTATGAGCCCACTTCCAACACCTGTGAACTGTGAACATACTCGCCTTGTCAGGCTGGTCAAATTCAAGGGCGAGCATGTGGTTTACTATCGTTGTGAACAATGCGGTGCACACGTCGCAATCTCGGAGTAGTCTTACATGAGGGAGCAAGAGGATGAACTGGCTTGGCGTGTAAGAATGCTCGACGAGAAGGTGGAAATGCGCCGCTGGGGCGATAGGATGTCTGATAGGTGAGAACTAGGATTAGCCATGATTGTCTGAGTTTTGAGGGTTGCGAACTTCACAAGTTGACAGATTTCGTCATTCCCCATGAATGGAAAGCGCTTTGAAATCTCACTTCGTTATTGAAAGCGATCCCGCATTGCCCTTCAAAGAAGTCTACTATCCAGATAGGAAGAAGAGAGATGATGCCTAGATAGGCAATACTTCGATCTGGCCTGTAGTCGAGCGAGCAAAGAAGGCTGGTGTTCCGTCAGTCCAAGATTGGCGTAGGAACAAGACCGTAGCGAGCGCCGCTGACGAACTGCGCTGTTTCAACAGTGTGAACGCGATCATAGACAAGCTATCGGATTTGATCCGCGACAGAAAACGGACATAATATGTTTGGATCAAGAGACAGGAGATCATATCACAGCATACCGATCAGGCGACGCTTAAGGTCCTTGTTCTCGGCCGAGGTTTTTTCTGGTTGGACTATGGTATCGCATTTCTCCTTGTCCATATCGACCCCAACAAGGCCGACGCCGAGTTTTTCCAAGAGCTCCCGGAAATGAAACTTACCCTCGTGAGTCGCAACCCATCTTGGGGTTGCTAGGAAAACACGGTCGAATGCTTTCTGGTACTTGGAAGCGTGGTGGTAGAAGTCGTGCAGCGCAGATAGTCTAGATTTCGCATCGATGGCAGTCAGCGTATCTGCACGACCCCAGTTCTTCTTGATTCCCACAAAATCGGGATTACCAACAAGAAGGTCCTTTCTATCATAAGTCGGGATGATCCTATCGTATTCCCCTTGATTCTTCAGTTGCCTGAGATACTTCTCGATTATCGGGTATAAATCGCGCTCAGTCTCTGTATGGCCGAATATGCGGTCTCTTACGTTTGGGTGAGATTTCATTGAGTGAACCAGCTCTTCAATCACTATCTCGATCGTTTCTCTCCCCGAATACAACGGCAATGTCCGACTCTTTCGGAGCCTTCTTGCTTGTTCTTCGAGCATCTTCCAGCGCTGCTGCTTGATTCGAGTGGATTTGTACAGATCTCCAAGTCGCTTTACGTCACTCTCTAGAAGACCGAACCTGACAAACTTGTCGAAGATGGGATAGTCATATCCACTTTGGAGCATTCTATCGATCAATACGCTATCATTGAACGTTGACAACCGGGCCACCCATCAGACGTGCTGAGGAGAAGATGCGGCCAATATAACCTCCAAAACCGCAACCGCGAGAAGCCTGATCGAGCGCATAATCTACAACCCACAAGGCGCTATGCTGCGCTCTCGCCGAACTATATCTTGCTTGCCATATTGGTACGGCTTTGCGCCGCTACGGACGACGCTTCTTGGCGACGACAATAGGGGCCACCAGTCACCGTACCAGAGATTAGGACGACTTCGCTAGGCGAATAGATGCTTTTGTCTGTTGAGACGGTGATTCCCCAGAGGTAACTTGTGACGGTGGCAAGGCAGGTGACGGTTGTCATGGTGGCTTGGTTAGGGCGGCTATACTCGTTTACTTGAGTGGAGACTGGTCGTCAGACAGCCCAGTGACACAATTAGCAGTAAGGCAGATACGGCAAGGTTGTCCTTCAAAGAACCCTCGACTGTTGCATAGGGCTTGCGTGCGAATTAAGCAAAGCCACAGTGGAGTACAGGACGTGTATATTCAAGGAGCCGATGTAGGACGCATGTCTTTCCGCGTACAAGACGGACCTCAAAGGGTAGGGTGCTGCTTCCCCCCAGAAGCCTTAACTAGAAACTCCAGCCCAGCCATGCCTCAACTAACCAAATGTCCGGTATGTGGCCGACTCCCCTGTTCATCATGCTCATAAGAGACTCGTAGAGCTCGAAAAACGGCTCAACGAGACTCTGAAGTGATATTCCCCACAGTGAGCATTGGAGGTAAGATCCTTACCTTCTTCCCTTTGGTAGTAGTAGGACAAGGCATCCAGGACCTGCTTTGCCTTCCTGTCGAGCATTACGGTGGTTGATTCAAAGGCTATAGAGTCCACCTTCCTTCTGACTTGCTTAGGCTCTTTTCCAGGGCTTCCTCGGTGACTGAGGAGTAGGTTGCAGTCTTACCCAGGACCTTCTCCTGCTTGACTAGGGTCCTAAGCTTGCTCCTTGCCTTGGGAGTGACAGGTATTGTGACAAACTTCCTTTCCAAGGCTCAGTCACCTAATTTCCCATAGTGATCCATAGTGTAGTACACTACTAACACTGTGAATTAGTAACCTAATACTCAGTATCTTAGTTAAGATAGTACTGGATACTACTCTACTCAATACCTTGACCTTTGCCAGATGTTTGACAAGGTTTGATCCAAGGTTCATCCTTCTAGGTCCTCCTTACTCCAGTGAATACTATCTTCCCTTCAAAGATCTCACAGCCACCTTGCTCTATGGCTCCTTCCATATCTTCTCCAGGGAAGGATGTTTCGAACTGAGGTTCAAAGTCCTTTAGAGGCTTTTCTATGAGGCCACAGATCTTAGCGAACTTCTTTGCCCCTTCAGAAGGCTCCTTCAGAAGAGGCTTCTTTGAAGCTTTCCCAGGAATCCTTACAGAATGAACTATAGTGACAGGAACCCTTGGAGGAGTACTCGGAGAAGCTGAAGGATACCATTGCTTGTAGCTAGCAACTATGGCTGCTATAGCCTCTTCAAAGGTTGGAGCATAGAGTTCTTCGTACTCGACTTCTTCGTACTCCAAAACCTTTGGATTAAGGTTAACAAGGAAGCCATTGCTAAGCTCCCTTAGGCTTGCTTTGAAGGTCATTCTCTTAGCCTCCTACGAAGACTACCTTGTTGTCAACGACTGCACAGTGAGCTGCTTCTATAGCCTTGAGCATGTCATCCTTGGGGAAGTTCACTTCAAAGTGAAGCTTGAACTCCTGAAGAGGCTTGGCTATGAGACCACAGACCTTTGCGAACTTGATTGAGCCTTCACTAGCACCCTCAACAGCTTTGATCTCCTCTTTCACTGCTTCCTTAGGGGGTTGAGGGGTAGTTTGATCAGGGGGTTGAGGGGTAGTTTGATCAGGTGATTGAACTTGAGTGGTAGCAAGTAAGCTATCAGTAACCACCTTTGATGGTTGTTCAGGTGTTTGATCACTCTTTTCACCAGTTTCACTGGGCAGCACTGCTTGTTGAGGGCTAGCAACGAGACTGATAGGGCTGGAATCAGGTTCAGTGGGGGCTGTAGAAGTGGGCTGAGAGGGCTGAGTGACTGGTGAAAGTGGTGAAACTGGTGAAATTGGGGTGGAAGGGGTCAATGTTACAGTAACAGGAGTCAATGTTGCAGTAGTAGGAGGTGAAACTGGGGTGTAACCTCCTACTCCAGGCTTCTTCAGTCTCTTACCTGTCTTCTTAGGACCATGAGCACCAGTCTTGTGTCCTTGTAATGCTAATGGATTAGCAAAGGGTCCTGCATTACATTGATCACACATGAGACTAGTACTAGGTGCAGAAGTGCTTGGAGTACTAGTGACTTGTGGTGAACTGGTCGTAGGAGCACTAGGAGTAGGAGTAGCACTAGTGATAGGAGTAGCACTAGTAGTAGTAGGGGGTGCAGAAGGCTTGAAGAAGCTTTGCAAGGGTGTCTCAGGGCTAGCTCCTGGCTTAGTATCAGAGGGTAGGCTCCACCTGTAGACTAGGAACTCCTCATTCTCGCCTAGTAAGCCTTGAGCTACTATGATCATGCCTTCAGTAGGCCTGTTCATGATTGAGGGTGGAAAAGAGGCTATGATCTCATCAGTAGCATCACCTACAAGGAATAGAGCCCATTGCAGTATCTTTGGCTTGACTATGTTACCACACTTGGGGCATACTGCTTCCTTACCTTCCATAGCATCAGGTATCTTCTTTGAGTCGTTAGGGCAGCCTATGTAGCTTCGTGTAGACAGTTCCTGTAATACAACTAGTGTAAAGATCGATCCTTTGGCCTGGTTTGATCCTTGGATCAAACTCAGTCAAACTTACCTGACTTTGACCTGCCATCCTTACTATCTCAACATGTTCAGGCGCAAAGCGTAGTTCAGGAGCAGCCTCAACTACCCTTCGAATGATCTTTGCTGTAGACTCTCCAGGGTAACGAGCAGCCTCTTTGACTATGTCCCTGTTACAGCTTGTTAGACTCCTTCTTGACCCATAGGCTTGGCAAGAGCAAGTTGTCTTCCAGGATAGAAGCAATGCTTTGCCCTATAGGATACGGTACAAGTGTCCGCTAGCGGACACTTAGATGAAAGAATCGAGAGTATGGTAAGCTTTCTTGAAGGTTAGCCCTGTGGTCCTTGTGATGATGGGTGCAACAACCTTGTTCCAGTAGTAGTCGTAGTCTATGCCTTTGACCCCAGCATGGAGGGGCTCTACTCCACCTTTAGTGTGAAGGAACTGGATCTTGTCCCCTACCTCATAGTGGTTTCCCAGGAGATCAGCCTTGTTAGCTGCAAGGACGTGCTGGGGGATCGTCTTGTACTCATCCCTTGGCTTGGTCAAGGTCTTGCTTATGGCAAGCTGCTCAGGGGTGATGAAGCCACTGAAGAGAGCCTCCCTGAAGTCCATTGCTGTCCCTAGAATGCTCTTTTGGTCTCTTCCTAAGGACAAGATCTCTCTCGCTTGACTGCTACTACTTAGCTAGCTCTTAGAAAGTGAAGCGGGTAGAACGCCCACAAGCTCCAGGGGCTTTCTGCGCCTCCTATTAGGTGTAGGCGGTGAAGGGCGTGAAGGGGGCACCGCAGTGTTGTTTGCAGTCTCACCTCCTGTTACTGTTACTGAGTTACTGAGTTTACCAAGCTCTGGCATGCTCGCACTGCCTCTTTGGGCCTCTGCAAGGTTCGTGTTAGGTTCAGACTTAGCCAGGAGGGGGACGGTTGGCTGGCCATCTCTACCTTCAGACTTGGTACTCTCGGTAACTTAGTAACAGCCATATCGTTTGGCTACTCTTGCTAGCTTCTCCCTGTTCAGTGTGCATATTCGGGTAGGTTTGCCCTGTTTCGACCGTATGACGCCTCTCTTGCCTCCAAGCACCTCTCTTATTCTGCAGCCTACCTTGTTCTTGCTGATCTCGCCCAACTCGGACGTCTGCATGATGTTAGGCTTGATTTTGTCAATCGTTCCTTCCAGCTCGTCCTTTAGCTTGGTCCAGATGTCCTCGAACGCCACGGTCGTCTTGTCAGTGCTGCCGATGAGCTGCCAAACGACCTTGACTATATTGCCTTCGAGGGTGTCTTCCAGCTCCTCAGAACGATCTTTGGCAATCTGCTGAACGTAGTTCACTAGGATGTCGTAGTCAGGCAGGCCGTATAGGACTTGGAGCAGAGGCTCGTATATTTCTCGCAGTCGTCCCCTGATTCCTATTGCAGCTAGGTCCAACTCTGGGAGCTTCTTGTCGTGGTTGTAGAGACGCCATGCAAGTAGCTCATTTCGTAGTTCATTTTGTCGTTTCTTACGTTCCTCTGGCTGGTCAGCCTGTTCTTGCGGTGGCTGGCCAGGAGTCATCTGCTGCTGAACAAGTCGTGAGGTCAATCCCTTGCTTCGGAAACCAGCAGGAAGGACTTCACTCGTCGCAATCTTTAGGCAGAATGTAGGAAAATACACGATCTTCTGCCCCTGAGCGGTGTCTCTGTAGCGTGTCACCTTGGCCCCTGGCTTGTATCCTGTCTTGAAGATCTTTGTTTTCAGAGGATCTCTCTCGATTCCATCGATCTCATCCTCTAGTATGGTGCAGGCGCCTTCTCCATGCTGCTCCAGGAAGCCGTAGATGTCTGCGGCGTTGTTCGCGACAGAATATAGAGGCCTGTAGATGAGCGCATGGTGAACTTGGAGAACGACGGTCTTGCCTGTCTCGATGTCCCCGATGATGAAGTGAATGTGGATGCTTTGGAGTTTATGCTGAACACATGATACTAACTCATCCGCCGCGTTTATGATATGATAGATGGGATCTGAGTCCTCATAGCGTTCATGTTCTCGTTTGATCTTGTCGTAGAGCTCCTGCTTGGAGGGGGGAGGGCCGTCATGCCATCCGTAAGAAGGGTAGGGTAGATCGTCCCTGTTTGGAGCGACATACTCTACACCTTCAACTACGACTCTCTCCTTGACTGTGAGCTTGTCAGGCGTTTCCCTGACGAGGAACATCGGCTTGTCCTGATGGTAGATTGCTTCGAAAGGTATGCCGTCTTGTGTGACACCTGAGATTTTCGTACTCTCTACTTTCTTACTCACCCTTGCTACCTCCAGTAACGTTGTCTTCTCGAATTACACGAATTGAACCATCTCGTAGTACCTGCAACAAGATCGCAGATGGATTCCCAAGTAGCTCAACTATCCGTCTGGCCTGTGTTACCTCAGGCCTCAACTCTTCAACTGGATCTGTTCTCTTCTGACTGAGTCGTTGGTTCATCTCGCTTCACCCTCCGTCCCCGATCTTTCCTTCGGCAAAGTCTCCTTCTCTCCTTCATCTATCAAGCACCTTGCATCTAGACGTAACGCGAAAAATAGTCACGTTTTCGGTACAAAATGCACAAAAAGCAGATTTCTGAGAATTCTCAGATCTGTAGGAACGACTATAACTCCAGCAAATCCACTACTTCTCAGACTTACTGGAGCACTAGGAAATGCAAAGGTATTTCGAGACCAGGTTCACCGTAGGCGATCGTAAGGACGCCGAGTTTCTTCAAAGCCAGAACAACTGGGAGATAGTCAACGCGATAATGGACGCCGGAGTCGGAGGGATAACCTCCAAACAGCTAGCCAAGGATCTAAGTATCAACTACAAGGTCGTGGCAGACACCGCGAAACATCTTGCGCAAATGGGATGGATATCCAGTGAACGTCCCAAACAGAAAGTTGGACGGCCGCCTAGGGGGCTTCAAAGACGCGATTTCAGAAAACCTTCAAACATACATGTTTGGAGCGCCATCGACTCATTCGAACCTGTTCTGAGTGAGGATTTTGAAGATCGGTGCAAGGAAGTGTTTGACAAGTATGGTCATGACTTTGAGCAGTTCATCGACATCACCAGTCAGGTAATCGCAGAAATGCAGGTGTTCCCTGAATTCCATCCGAGAGAACCTGTGCACGACTGTGGATGGAGTCATGATGGACATGAATTCATGAAAGGAGTCCTGTACGCCTTCTTGAGTTGGCTTGAATCGAACCCGCACTTCCAAGAGGTCTTGAAGAAACACAAACTTGCCACAGACAAGGCATTTGAGGATTTGCCGAAGACGCAACGACCCGGGGAGAAAACGAACCCCTGAGAGAGAGAAGCCCACACACACAAAACCACTCCTGACGACGCACTTCATAACCCACAACCGACCAAACCGTCGTCCGTCGCCGTCCAGAGCATGCCTGCTACTGTTAAGAGATCGTTTAAGCCTCCAAGCGAAGAGGATCAGAGTGGAAGCATGAATCTCCCGACTTCAGTCACGGAGAGAGTCAAGAAGAAGCGTCTTGTCGAAACTAACTCGATGAACCTCGACGGATAGCCTAATGTATTACTTCCAATACGTGTAATACAGGCGTGTAGGAATGCAGAGCCTCAACGAGAGAGAGGCCGTAGTGGCTGTTCGCTTCTCAGCAAATGAGATTGAGGCATTGGATGCAGCGGTGACGAAACTGGGCGCAAGATCCCGCAGCGCACTCATCAGGAATGCAACTGAAAAGTACATTCAAGACATGGGCGGCCTCAAAGTGATCGAAATACGCAGTAACCTCACAGTCAAAGAGGCCACAAGAGAAATCCTCACCTACCTACGGAAGCATAAACAGGCCGAAACGTTCGACATCGCAAACGACCTCAGGCTTGACTTGAATCTTACCGTCAGGGCACTAAGACAACTCTGGGAAGAAGGCAAAGTCGCATGATCGGCAAGGAAGTCGGAGACAAGCTCGTTGCAGAACAGATCATCTGCGAATGCCGCAGACTCAAAGGCCCCGTATTGATACACAAAGGCAGCCACAGAGCCCAACGATACGTCCTCTACGGATTACCAGCAGACGCCATCGTAACAAAAACATGGAGACTGCTCGAGTCAGCTACCAACGATTGAAATCGTTGGCTTGCAACTTTGAGGTGCCGGATGTTGCCAACATGCCTCTTCATCTTGCCTGACAGGCACGCTGACAGGTGCCCCAGTCGGAAGAATCTGACCCATCGCCACTGGGTAGGTAGCTTGGATCGCCTTCCGACAGATGTTCACACTTGATAGAGAGAGTCTATAGCAAAGCTAGCTCTTGGAAACTGAAGTGGGTGGAACAGCCTCAAGCTCGAGGGGCTTTCTGCGCCTCCTAGTAGGTGTAGGTGGTACCACAGTGTTGTCTGTAGGTTCACCTGCTGCTACCGAGTTTTTTTACCGAGTTTACGAAGTTCCGAGGATTGTCCTCCGAAGAAGTGGTTAGAATACTGGTACGGCAGTTGGCCAAGTCCAATTCATCCTCGCATCCGTTTGTTCCTGTCAATGTTCCGTTGAGTGACATGAATCCAGCACAATCCAAATCGCTGACATTCTGATCGGCGCATTCAAGGAACTCCGGAAGGGCAGTCAGCAGCTTCATCCGTTTGCCGGACTGAACTTTGACAAACGCAAAATACGTCGGTTTGGGTCAGTTGCAAGGGTTTCCTATTTCTTGAGAGGACAAGTTGTAGATCAGGTGCAGCCAACCGTTAGTTAGGCCCGGACGTTGCTTCCTCTGGAGGCCCCGTTCCCCGGTGGGTTGGCTGTCTTTGGTACCTTCATCTCTGCAGCAAGAGGTGTTTTTCCTGCTTGTAGGAGAATATCTGGATGTTAGTTCCAGATGAGCCTAGAAGATAACCCGAAAAACCTTCACAAGGGGAATGGTTGGGTGCCGCTGAGATCTCGGATGCCGACATGAAGGCGCTGCTTGAGGTCGACAGGTCAGCTTGGCTTGAGGATGTCGTTGATCAGAAGAAGTTCTTCGAGCAGTTCGGAGATCGCCTTCCTCGCGGGATTCTTGCCGAGATGGAGGCTCTCGAGTACCGTTTGAAGCGCTTCTAGACGTGACGACGTCGACCATCACTGGCGGTGTCTCTTTTACGGAAGGATTCGTCATTAGCCTGCCCCTACCCCCTTCTTTGCTCTAGATCAACCGCCGCTTGCCCCTTCACATGTGGACTTCCACGTCCCCCTCAGGCCATCCACGTGGCCACCCAAAGATCAGTCCTTATGTAATATCTCCAGCACTAGCCTACTCGTACACACAAATCGCCAATGATGCCTAACGACGGTTCAGATCTTGATTGCAGGAGACCCGACGACGAGATTGCCAAGATGATTAGACTGGAGATGGACGAAGACCTCACCGACAAAATCACTACCACGATTGTCGCGCTTGCTTCAGGGCGTCCAGTAGTCAATTGCGCGCGCCAAGCTAGACGAAGACAGTGCCTTATCATCACTGGCTTGGTGCTGATCGTTGCTTGAGCTTCTTCTCGATTCCTGGAATTATCTTGTAGTCGCCTGTTATGGCCCAGAACACAAGCACAGGCCAGTACCAGTTCGGAATCCAGATCTGGAATCCTGTTCGCCATGGGTCGAGAATCCACACGCCTTCGAGAATCCAGTTCGTCCATCGGTCGCTCGTGAGACGCCATTCGGGTGAGAACCAGAAGAACGCGAAGTCTTCAACAAGCCATGAGAACGGAAAATTGCCTGCGAAAGTGAACAGGAAGTAGCGTTTGCCTTTCGTGAACATTGAACGAGCCTTGAGGAGTCCAAAGCCGGTGATGCAGGCGAAGAGGAAGGCCATCGCGAGCGAGTAGGTAGAGAAGAGGCCGATGATCCACCGGACCTGAGTCGCCTCATACCGTGGCGTCTCTACAGCAAATCCCTCGACCCAAGCGTAGACCGTCGAGGCCACAAGCGTTGTCAATATGAGGGCAAGCTGATCGAGATCCGACTCGAGGATCCTAGCGGCTGACTCGCGTGCCGAGCTTGCGACGCGAAGCAATGCCGACAGGCTTCTCATCCTCCTTCAACGGCGGCACGAGACCTAGAATCCGGTCGAAAACCTGTTCCTCTTCAGCCAGCAATAGAAGGACTCGGGTCGGATGATGCGCGTCATATGTTGGCGCCCACGACTGTTAGTATAGTCATGGGGAGGTCACGCATGTTAGTGAAGCCGCATCTCTGTCACTGCAAGAAAGGCGAGTAAGACCAGCTATCTAGGTGAAAGAGAGGGGGCTCATCTCGAAGTTGCCATCAGACCTGCAACGTCCGCATGAGAGCAGAGGGACAGAATCATTGCGGACTCGCGTGTGGATTCGTCTGGAGTCAGCTAGTAGGGCTTTGGAGATCTGGACTTGCCGTTTGTGGCAAGCATTATCATAAGTTCATGATCCTCAAGCGCGAGTTCTCTAAGCAACTCGGCGTTAGGACCCTTCGCTTTCTCCATGTTCAATCCATTCCTGGATCTGTTCAACAGTCTTGGTTTCGAGCTGACTGATAAAAAGGTATGCGTCATCCAGACGGGTGACTCTGAGGCTTCTACCATTCCGTCTGAGAAAGATCTTGGCCACCAGATATGCGGTTCGATGGTTTGCTCCGTCAAACGCGTGAAGGTTCACGAGCTCTTTCATGAGCCATGCGGCTTGATATGTAAAGCCCTTGCGTTCGATTTCAATCATTTGATCGATGACGCTCCGAATGGCCTCAGGTCTAAGCAGTAGTCTGTGAGGATGTCTGTCTGACCCAACATCCAAGACAGTGATGTTTGCATCGATTATGTCTTCCACGGAGGGGTACCAGACGCGTTCGGGCTCGACTGCTGATTCACTAGTCACCCGGGGTCACCCTGCCCATTTTGTCCCGTGGTCCTTTGGGTCTGGCTGTCTAGACAAGCCTTTCTACCTTATCCGCGCCACTTGCTCGAGATCTGACTCGAGAATCTTAGTAGTGGTGTTTGCCAGATTAAGTTCGGCGCTGCAAACCCGCAACATCCTCTTCTTGAATTATCATCACTGGCTTGGTGCTGATCGTTGCTTGAGCTTCTTCTCGATTCCTGGAATTATCTTGTAGTCGCCTGTTATGCGGAGACGATTTTTCCGATACAAATCAACCAGGTTCTTCTCCACTAATGCCTCCATTCCCCAGTTCTTCAGTATGGAAGCCACGCGATTGAATCGTAGCGAGCTCACGTTCTCTTGGACGAAGCTGTTCAGTCGCGTCGCATTGAATCTGCTTATCCCCTCGGGTTGCCGGAACGACAGACGAAGCGCCATCGTTGCATCTCGATCTGGTGCCCAGATTTCCAAGTCCCACCGCTCTATCGGCTCAACATATGGTTCGAGGACTGATGGAGGTTGTCCGTTTAGGATGCGATCGAATAATTCGACTATGAATGGTTTCCCATTTATTCGAAGCTCAATAGCATATGTGGTCATCTTTCTTGGGCCAAACATCCTCGTTTGAACTGTGTTCGTCCTGACTTCGATGTTTTCGAGCACGCTAATTTCTCCAATCAACCTATCGACTTGACGCGGGCCCACTTGGCTAGAAACCAAGTCGAGATCTTTGCTACGTAGCGGGCTCTTCATGTAAATGGACAGAGCCTGAGATCCATAGAGTGCAAGATCACCCACTTTCTCCTTGTTCCGCAGGAATGGATAAGCAACGCGAAGAATCTCGATCCAATCTTTGGGGGGCGCTCGGATTTCCTTTGGTCTCTTCACTACCCAGTCACTCCAAGTTGCTTTCCCGCGGCAAGAACCAAATCGCTTTCGTCGAGACCGTTCATAATGCCGACCCCATCGGTTCCAGTCCCTTTCTTGTCTTCGATGAGTTTCCAAGACCCAGACTGCGCATACTGTCGCGCTATCTTCAGAAATCGAGCTCGAACGGCGAGGAACAACGATGCATCAAGCTCAGTCTCGTTTGAAGAAGCGGTTTCCAGCATGCGCTTGAATAGCAGCCGAAAGGCTCTTCCGACGTGCATCTCATCAGCGCGTTTCAAAAGATATGGAAGATCCAGCCTCCTTGTGGCAACCATCGCAACGACGAAATGGGTCGTGCCAGTTCTCCTCTTCGCGTCCCTGTGGACCTCAGCAACGAGGCAGTCCTCCAACGAAGCCATCAAGCTTCGATCGAATAATGTAGAACGCACGAGGCCCCTGAAGTCAGTTGGAATAACTCGAACATCTGTTTCGGGAACATCCCAGTTTAGGCCATGTTTCTGGAGGATGTCGAGACCAACCAAGATCTTTGGTCTTTTCGACTTGACGAAGTAAATCTGCTGTGGGTACACTGACCGTACATCTCGCGTTCGCACTTCCAGCACGCCGCTTCTAACCAACAGATCTAGGTAAGTCCGTAACGTCCTGTGATGTGTCAAGACCCCAGCCCGCGCAACCTCTTTCCACACGCCGCGAAATGAAGCGCTCTTGCCGAGCCTTTCGACTGCTCTTGTAACCTCTTCCGCCTTTGCGGGATCAAGACCTCTTGGCACGAGTAACGCCTATGTCATTAATGACACAGGGGTTACTCATTAATCCTCACCCAACTAGCTTAGGCCCATAGGCGTGGAGTAAGGCTCAGCGAAATACTCGTAGGGCTCTTCGGAGAACTAGTCGGTGGTATATTCATCCTTCTCACTCTCGGCGGTGCCATTATATGCCTAACCGGAGGCTTGGTTCAGAGCCGCGACCGACGTTCAGCCGTTGTTCATCTATATGGCCCGCTGGTGTGGGTGGTGGCAATGTGGGCCACCATTTTGCCCACTGTTAATCCATTGAATGACCGCTATGCAACTACCCGACTATGGTATGTGCCAGCACCGACCCATACCCACCCACAGCATTCTGGATGATAGCGACAACTACATGAGGCGGACGATTGCGCCCTCAATCCGCCTCCTCTCCTTTTTTCTCTTCCAGATTCATTTCCCTGGTTCTTGCTATCGGAGACGGAGCTGTGTTCGGCTTCGATCTTCGCGAAAAGTTGGATTTGAGGAGACTCTGCAGCGCAGTTTTGACCGCTAGGAAGCGCCACGATGAGCCAAGTGTAACCCTAAGACGGATTCTATTGACGGCGCTTCCTAGCGACCACGACCACTGTGCCGATGCAGCCAACCGTAGCGATGACTACAAGCCACGGCGCCAAGACTGCGAGCATGTTCGTGGGCATCACGACGCCGCCGACGGGGCCAGCCCGCTTCCACCCTCTATCTAGTTCTTCGCCTTCGCGTCGGCTCATAGACCAGGGCCAGACATGATGGTTCGGTAAACAAGAGAATCTCCCTGTGGTAAGAGTACGAGGGCCATGTCGTGCGAGCTGTCACGCGAGGCAAGTGTGCATCTTTATTTGTAACTTAAGATACATCGCACTATAGATCACAATGCGTGACCTAGAAAACGACATGTTGGGTCTTCTCCGGAAAGAAGCAATTACCCCGGATGAGGCTGCGAAGCGCCTCGGCGTCTCGTGGGCAACGGCCAACGGACACCTTCTCAAGCTTGTCGGGGAGGGCAAGGCAGTTCTGGTGAGGAAGGGCCGAGTCAATGTGTATCAGGCAAAGGGCCCCTCCACGCAGACGTTCCGAGTTCCGAATTGGATCAGGCCACTGCCTCTTGAAGTGCTCTCGGATGAGTTGGCGCATTATTTCTCAAGAAGCGTGACCGCAGCTGAGATGATCGAGAAGGAACGCAGGAAGGCTTGAAAGTCGGATTCGATTCGAACGTCTTGGTCGCGTCTGTCAAGAAAGTGGGAGAACCGTATCACAAATCCGCCATCGAGCTTGCACGCAAAGTATCGCAGGGAGATGTGTCAAGCCTTGCGTCGGCACTAGTTCTGATCGAGGTCCCTGGTGCTTTGGCTTCAACGAAGATGCCGGTAGAGAAGATTTACCAAGTGTCGACTTCGCTTCAGTTGAATTTCAATCTCACGATCATGGGGTTCGAAGCCTATGTGGACTTAGCCAGAGAGCTTATGTTCGAATTTCGCGAACTAAAATCCAAGTGGCAAATCGGGTCTGCAGACTTCCACCACATAGCAACCTCGATTCAAGAGGGTTGCGACTTCTTCGTTACGACCGATGAGAAGCATTTTCTGAGGTCCGAATGCAGAAAGCATTTCGAGAAGCACATCAAGGTCGCCAACCCAGATGAGGCTCTAGAGGTATTGTGAAAGAAGCAGAGCGATTCGATTGAGTCCGCGATAGAGCAGGTTTGAACCCCACCGGACCCGCCACCTTCCATAAGCGGCTGCGCCTTCAATTCCATTCCGTCACTTAGGGCGGTTCTCAAAAGTCTTTAGTGAGGTGGTTCTGTTACCTCTACGTTTGGCGCCTGGGTTTTCCTTGTCTGTTACCTTTCGTTTGGTGAAATCAGGCTGATTTTCGAGTCATCCCCCTCTTTTCATCTTCTGTTGGACCAATCTTTGAAAACTATACTTGAAACAGTTCCACAGCCACAAGCTAGTAACCCAAACCGAGCATATCCGACGCATCACGGGTCAAGGTGACAGGAACAGTAGCAAGATGCGCCGTTTCAACAGCGACGTGAGGGACAGGGAGAAGGTTGGTCGCGATCTGAAGAAAGACTGATAGCCCACTGCTAGATGGCCTAAACTAAATAGACCACGAAAACCGTCAACTCAAAAGGCTACATGAGATTCTACGAATCTCTCCGCCAATTCCACCAAGCGTTTCTTGATAACCCTTCACACCAAACAGCAACCTGACATTGGCTCAGAACGCAAGCCACCAAACGAAAAGTAGCACCTGCCTCGACGGGCTTCACCAAACGTCAATGTAACAGAACCAGTGAGGTTGTGCCTCAAAACAAGAGTTCCAACGAACTCTCGTTCAGGCGCTTTTCCAGTTCTCTGAGCCTCTTGTGTTGTGCGAATATCATTGAGAATAGGAACGACATCTCCTTCACGGGAGACGCGAAGACTTCACCTCGCGCTGCATAGAGCCTACGCTGAGTGAGGAGATCATCGAAGACCGCTCGATCTTCCGGTCTAAGGAACTGCCTGAACCTGCTCAATTCCGCTATCTTCTGTTCTACGATGACACGCCACGGTATCGCTCTCGTTCAGCTACCCATTTCACTGGCCTGACGATGTAGCATTCAGCGTCATCGAGCTTTGCGCCTTGCGCTCTGTGGCGATGGGTTCTCGGGATGGGAATGTGCATGATCTCAATCCGGCGAGCGTATGCGACTATTCGCTCGCCGACCAGCCCGTCACCCTCTCCGTAGAGTATCGTCAAGCACGTATCTCCTCCACCTTGCGGGCGGACTCCTCCGCCTTGCCCTCTTCCAACAGTTGGCGCACCACGGCAAGCACGATTCGGTAGTCTATGCCCAGGTCCTCTGCCATTTCGTCAGGCCACACAGCGCCGGAATGCGTCTTCAGGTATCGCTCCACTGCTCTCCTAGCTTCCGAGATCGGAACCTCGCGTAGAGTCATCAGTTTACTAGCCCCGGCTTTCCTCACGTACTCGCCGACCGCCACCCTGACGAGGTCAGCGATACTCCTCGCTACACCCGCCCGAACTAAACGTTGCACACGTCCATATTCCTGGTCTGTGACAACTGCTGACAGCCTTCGCAAGACGCATCATTGGTACAGTGTACCAGTGTTACACTTATTTCTTCAGGGGGGTCCCGCTTTGGACCCTTCGTACTAGGAAGGAAACAGAGATGCCTAGTTCTCAGGTCTCTTCCACGACGCCACAATCACAACTGATATGGCCGCAACGGATCCGACTACTGTCAACCAAGGAACTAGGACAGCGACTTTGTTGACAGCTTCGACGAAGCCGCCCACAGGTGCAGCGGCGGGGAGTCGCTGCCAGTCAGGGCTCCCTGCATCTAGCATAGTCAGGGTGAGGTCATGTACTTCCGAGCCATCCGCGTTCATGATCAAGACGCTCTCTCACTCCGTCATGAAGACAATCTTGGTTCCGTCGGGAGACCAGTTAGGCTCACCACCGTTCACATTCAGCGAAGTCAAGCCTGACCCGTCAGCATTCATCACCGAGATTGTTCCATCATTGCTGAACACTATCTTTGAGCCGTCAGGTGACCAGCAAGGATCGTACCCTTCCGCTAGTGCGGCACCAATCACTGAGCCACTTTGTGCATCCGCTAAGTAGATGTTGCCACTGCTGTAGAATACGATCTTGCTTCCGTCAGGCGACGAAGAAGGGCTCAAGCCATCCAAAATCAGCAGAGTACCCGGGCCTGTTGGCCCACTAGCATCTATAACATATATGCCATCTTGGAATCCGCTTTCCTCCCTATCAAACATGATCTTAGTCCCATCCGGCGACCATGCAGGAGCAGTCTGATAGCCACCTGATGTCAGTTGCCTCAAACCCGAACCATCGGAATTCATTACCCAAATTGTCTGATCTGCAAAGCCCTGTACCGCTCGCCCAAACGCGATCTTTGTTCCATCAGGAGACCAACACGGAGAAACATCGTACTGGGTTCCGTCAGTTAGTTGCTGTATGTTTGTCCCGTCCGCGTTCATGATGAAGATCGCCCAACGGTTGTTCAACACAGGTGCTGAGAAGGCAATCTTGCCATTGAGTCCAGGATAGGCGCCTTTCACAGCCGCAACAGGTGTGGAAAACATCAGGCCGAGCGTGAGAACCATAACCACGATCAAGACTACAGGTAGGAGCTTAATGGACCTCATTCCCCAGTCGCTCTAGAATACGCCGCCTTGGTCCATAATAGACTTCTCGAATAGCTACAGGCGACGCTTCTTGGCAATCACAAACAAAGTGCCGATGCAGCCAACTGCTCCGATGACGGCGAGCCACGGCGCGAAGACCGTGAACGTGTTCGCAGGCATAAGGACGCCGCCGACAGGTTCTGGTCCACAGCAGGGCGTCGAGAAACCTGTATCGAAGAGATAAGCTGTGCCGCCGCTTTCAACAGGAACAGTTCCCTCAGTTCCCACCGCCAACGTTCCGCCGTCACAGGAAATCGAAATAGAAGAGACCAGGTTGTCAAGCGGGTAAGCTTCGGACCACTTCAAAGCTCCGCTGCTATCGAAGAAGTACGCATAGTGAGCTGCGACATCGTTGGCGGCTGCCATGTAGGTTCCCGCATCATTAATCGCCACATCTGAAACGGTGCTTACAGTAGGATAGGTCCAACTTGGAGGAGCCGTGCCGGTGAGGCCTCTCGCCCCGCCCCAGAAGTAGACTCCGTCAGAGGCTCCTGCGATCACAGAGCCGCCATCGCATGATATATCGATCGACGTGAAGGGAACACCTGGCTCACCTTGCCAGGAAGGCGCTGGGCCAGGCGGCTCCGTGCCACTGAGACCCCGAGCGCCAGCCCAATAGTAGACCGTGGCCGGCGAACCTTGGGTCGCAGCTGCCACGTAATTCCCGTCATCCGAAATCGCTACATCTGAAACAAGCCCATCAGTCAATGACAGCCAGTCCGGGTTCTCGATATGCCCTGCAAGGGTTCTAACGTTCTTCAGGTACCAAATGCCGTCCACCCCCAACCCAGCTACAAGGTAGTTTCCATCACTTGACATATCCAATGAGGTGAAAGCAGAACCCTCACCACCCCAAGCTGTCGCCATTTCATCGTAGGTGCCGCGATTCGTCGAGCCAGCGTAGTAATAGATGGTGTCGGGGATGCCGATGGTCGCAACTGCTACATAGTTGCCATCGTCCGAGATGTCGAGGCATCTTGGACCGCAGACAGGTCCATCTAGGTCCCCGCTCATCCACGTCGGATCTGGATTGCCTGCCAAAGTCACAGCGTTCTTCCAGTATGCGACTCCATTTTCAGGTGGTCCCTGCTGTTGCTGCAAAGAAGAGGCTTGTTCTTGTGGGGTTAGGTGGAATGCCGCGACCACAGATTCCCCATCGGCTGAGATTGCAACCGCATAGACTTCAAGTCCTAGGTCTGCCACAGTTGCCCAGACCGGTGTTTTCGGATCAGTGCTCGCTGCTCGGTCATAGAACCGAACCTCACTGCCATCAGGGCCGGTTGTGGCGGCTACTACGTATTGGCCGTTCTTGGAGACCGCTATGTCGGTGACGCTTACGGTGTCGTCTTTCCAGAGCAATGTCGGAGGCGGTTGAGCGTACACCGCCGAGACCATCATAGTGACAAGAACGAGAGAGACGAGGCACCTGAGTAATACGCGGCGCAAGACAAGCACTTCAATCCATCCGCACCCCCAATATACTTTAAGAGAGTTTCGGCCGAAGCGAATTTCTGGTTGTTCTGGAGCATAAGAGACTCCGGTTCGCGACAGCGGAGTCATGGCCGACCTGTGGTTTGCGATGTGAGGATCGTTGCTCTTTTCAGTAGAAACGGTGTGGCTAGCCACGTTGAGGGCGAGATCGCAAAAGAGATAACAGAAACTACGGGTTAAGTGGTTGGTACGGAGCAAGTTGAGAGGTGAATAGTTTATGCCATCGGAACCAAAATTCGAGGTCTACAAGGACCATGCAGGCAAGTTCAGGTGGAGACTGAGAGCTTCGAACGATGAAGAGATAGCGTCTGGTCAGGGCTACGAATCGAAAGAAGGCTGCATGAAAGGCGTTGAATCAGTGAAGACCAACGCTTCTAAGGCAAAGATCGTCGACATGATCAAGTAGAACCTCTGTCTGCTAGAGGTTGCACCCCTGTTTTTTGCCGGCGCCCTTTTTTCTGTGTGTTTCTCCTGGTGCGAGCACACAAATTTGAACCGTCGTTTCGGGTGATCATCCGTATGACATCTATTGCAGTTCCATCGCTCCGATTTCTCGCATGCGTCATCGCTCTTCTCCGATTTCCAATATGCGATGTGGAAGCACGTCTGATCCGTGATCTCGTTGCATTTCGTACACCATTTCTTGCCGGGTATCTGTAGGAACCTGCCGCTGCGTGTGATCATGCCGGCGAGGATTCTTGAGTTAAGTGAAAGAGACAGAACGCAGGCGTAATATAGTTCCAGGACGGTAGACTACAGAACGTGTGGTGTGAGGATAGGTCATGCGCTTCATGAAGCTACTTGGAATTGTGTTGGCCGTCACTATCATCTCATCGTTAACGGCGAGCGCTATTGCGAGGCCGCCAATGACGATATCGCCTATTTCGGGAGCAGCCGGGACGATTGTCGCAATCAAGGCGTATGTTTTAGGGGAGGGTAGCTGCATAATCTCCTCCTCTCCGAACGGCCTGATCTCGAACCCAGTCTGCACACTAGATGGGCGTGGGGCTACTGAGTCTGCGTCTTTCACAGTCGCCTGTGCGCCCGCCGGTGTGTACACAGTCACCGTGACAGGCCCCGAGGGAGATGGAGGAGATTCAGCCGTTTTCAACAACGAGGGAGGCCCTTGCGCCGTTGGTGGTATCGTGATGCCTGTGAACACAGTTGCCTTGGTTTCGCCGTGGGTTGCAGCCATCGGAGCAGTTGGCTGCATCGGCACGGTGGTTGTGGTCGCGAAGAGGTGTCGGTCGTAGCTACATCTGAGTCGTGGGCGGAACAGGTTGTTCTTTCGCCCAACTCGCAAATGCCTATTCTGCCTGAATGTCGTCCAAAGCCTTAACTGAAGAGTCTTCTCCATGCACAGTTATTGACCAACGGGCACGGGCGTGGCAACTGGCGGATCAATACTCAAGAAGAGTTTTTCGTTTACGTAGAGGTTCACTAGGTACGTGTCGGGTGGGATTCTGCCATAGGTATGCGATTCATCGTGAAGATAGAACATCACATAGCACTTCTCTCCAGTGGAACAGTACACGTACGTAGACATCGCAGACCCCAGCGTTGCACTTTGCGCCTGGAGGGTCGCCCCGGTCGGAAACGTGTGACCCTGAATCGCGAAGAGTCACAGTTACCTGAATCGTGGCACCGGACTCGGACTTCACTATCCCTGCAGCATATGGGAGACAAGAGACCTTGTTGCACCAATTCGCAGGCGCATTCATACGGGAAGCATGGCTGAACCAACAAACGCCATCATGAGAACAAGGACAACAACAATGGGCAACGTGGACCGATGCAACCCAGAACCCTCCGCAGGCTGTACATGTGAGCCAAGAAGCTGAAATTGAGTATGTCACCGACCCAAAGTGATCTGCGTTACATATTCTGGTTAGTCAACAAGTTCCCTCAGCGTGTCCAGAGCTCGCCAGAAAGGAGCCTAGAATACCCCAAGCGGACAATTCTGCGGTGGGGCACAAGGGACGTGCTCGCAAGTAGGATACAATTGGCGAGTTCCTCCTCCCTCTGGATACTTGCTTTCATAGTGATCATACACAATCTCGAAACTAGACCGTCAACAGCAAGTGTTAATCCCTGGGATGCGGATAGATGCGTGAGGTTCATTGAGGTCTAGACTTCAGGTATGGCGGCATTCTTGCCAGTGACAGCCTTTTGTCCCCGTTGCTTCAGGAATGCTCCAATGACAGCCACCTACTGTAACAGATGCGGAACAATGCTACCGACCCGTGAATCGCGCCGTGAGTCTTACTCACAGTACGCTCCCTTGTATTCGACTCCAACCCCTGCCGAGTCGTATTCGGATACACGTCCTCAACTTATCAAAGACGTCATCAACCTATTGATACTGTACTGGAATCAGCTCGACTGGAAAACCCTAGGGGCTGTGCTAGATGCGCTCTCGAAGTTCTATGCGCGTGGCGAGCGAGCGGTGGTCGCCGCACGGTATCTGAGAGAATTCAGAGAATGGTCAAGCCCTTCCGAGGTCTTCGTCTATGGCGGATACTACTATTGCAAGAAACATCGGAGTCCCTTGCAGTATGTGGAAGGTAGGCTATGGTGCCCAGTTGAACAGAGATACCTACGGACTGAATAGAACGATCTGACCACCACGAAGAAGAAGATCGTGAATGTTCATGAAAGCCCATGCGATCTTGTTTTCGACCCGAATCCCTTTGGTTTAGTGTGGCGAAAAGATAGGAGAAAGGGTGGACGGCGAATCCGGGTTAGGACCGCCGTCTCGGCCGATGTCGTAGCACAGCCAATACAGCCACGCCGGCCACAAGCCCGGCCAGTATAGATTCGATCGGGAAGCCTGGGACTCCCCACGTGGACGATGCGGTGTTGACACCTGAACTGTTAGTGCTGGTGTTGACCGTGGTGGATGTCGTTGTTTCAATCGTCGTCGATGTTGTGGTTTGAATTACAGTTGACAGTGAAGTCGTCGTACCGGGGACGCTCTCTGGGCGGTAGTGGAGATGAGAAAAAAAATAGAGATGGCACCATGGTTGGAGGAAGTGGTGAGGTTGAGACGACATCCCACGTTGTTCCGTCCCAATGGAGTATCAGGCTTAGACCTGTAAGTTGATTCCACGCTACGGCCCAACCGTCAGTGGATGAGAGCATGTGTAGGCTGTTGAGACCTCCGCCAGCAGCGAAAGCCCCTGTCAACGGAGCTGAAACTCTGCGCCATTGCACGCCATCCCAGTGAATTATCGTAGCTTGCCCGTCGAATGCTGTTGCTCCAATGGCCCACCCATCCGTGGGGGATAGCATGAAGATGTCATTGAGGCCACCTGTGTTGGCAGGCAGCGTGACGGTGCTCCAAGCCAAACCGTTCCATCGGATTATGATCGCGTTTATGTTCGTGCAGGCTGCGGCTGTGCATCCTACAGCCCAACCGTCCGTGCTTGTCCGAATGTGTGCTGCTGCTCGATACCGCATCCGGTCTAGTCTGCTCTGTCCACACTTAACTCGCCGCCGAGAACTCACCACCTTGACGCAACTAGGATGAGGAGCTCTAGCGCCCTCAACGAGTAGCTCAGATGGGCCAGGAAGACGTAGCTGGCGAATGTTCCGGCGAAAGCCAGTCTGCTTGGGCTCCTCCAAGGCGGCTCCTGCCCGTTGACTCGGCGAATGATGCTGGCGACACCAAGCGCCCCAGTCAAATACATGGGGATCAAGTAGAGGCCTCTCCACGTCAGCTGGAGGTCGGGTGTAACCACTGCGAGCAGGATGGGCGCCAGCACCATCGCAGCGACGAGTCGCCTGAATGGTCCCTTCCAGGCCGGGTCCATCAAGCCGACCATTGAGAGAATCGTCAGGAACGGAAGATCCACACGGTTTCCTGCAAAGTCGAAAGCCTCCTCAAGCGCGGACGGAGCCAAGGGCAAAACTTGCCAGGAAATGCTGTTGGTGAGGTACCTCCAACCCATGCCAATCCAATAGCTCACATCGAACCATGCCGGTATGTACCCCAGCAGCGGAATCACGACGATCCAGGCCAGAACGATCGGGAGAACCAAACTTCCGACTAGAACTGCGGCAAGACATGTCGACTCATGTTTCCATTGCTCTTGAGTTTGTGATCGAAAGCTTAGGAGTGTCGCAACCAGTACGATTGTCAGCATTGCGAGAGTTATGATCCAGACATAAGGGTACGAACCCAGCAGAATCATCGAAAACATAAACACCGCAGCAGCCGCCAGCTTTGAGCGAAGTCTGATCCATCTGAGCATTAGGGCAAACATGAAGTTCGCAAGCGACAACGAAAACCAGTTCGCCAGTATCCCTGCACCCATCCCCAGGCTTGTCTGAGCCGACACAACGGACAATAGCGCGGCAAAACTAGCAAGCCACGGCCGGCCGGTCCCCTCCTTCACGAGTACGAAAGCGCTCAGGGCCAAGAGGGCTGAGCAGAGCGCCGGCGCTAGTATCAGGACCCACTGGATATCCAGATGTGTGAAGTTCATCATGACGAAGAGAGTCAAGACGAAGAGTCCTCTGTCCGGGGCGAGGGCCAGGAGCGGGTTAGAGGCCGCCATCATTACAAGCAAGTTGGCCTGGTACCACCACATGTCGCTTCCGAGAAGCATACCGACATGCGCGACAGCATACGGGTAGATGGTGATCGCGATACCTAAAGCGAGTGATCCTGCGAGAATTACGCAAGGAAAACCTGTACGGATCGTGGCTCTTCTTCCAGACTGAGACATCAAGCGTGAAGATACGCAATCTGCAGCAACAGGCTTGTCTCTCATCAGGCGACTTGTGACGAGCCGAGCGATCCACTGAAAGCGTTCCCTAAACAAGGCGACGAACGCGACCAAGGCAAGGACGACGAGGAGTTCAAGCAGCAGGGGTCGGATGAGGTAGAATACCTCCATATCAACAGTCAGACAAGTGAATAATGGGCCCCCGTCGGAGCCTGAGGTCAAAGCGTAGAAAACGCCCTTCTGCCAAAGCAAGACTGAGGCGGCTCCTCCTGCAGCCGCAATCGCTAGAAACGCAAAGACTTCGGAGCAGACCATTCTCACAGCAGCCGCCCTTTCGACACCGAGCAGTGTTTGTGATCTGGAGGTCAGTGCGTAGGCTGCCAGGAATCCGAAGCCTAGGAGCAGCTCGCCACTTAGACTCTGTGACCAGCTCATCGTCATCAGCGACAACAACGGAAAGACGAACGCGACTGCGATCAGAGCGGTGTCCCATCTCGTTTTCCTCCCGACGCGTGGCACAACGCTTGGAGATATTGTGAGAAGGAGGCTAGCAACCCAAGCCGTCCAATCCCCTGTTGGCCCCAGTATGGTTGGATTGAGGGGCACCCACCAACCGAATGTGCGACTGTGCCACCGTAAGCCCGAGAGACTCCCCAAGAGCACGAGGCCTAGAAAGATCAGCGCTCCGGCTGCCAGCAGAGGAAGATAGCGGAGTTGTTTCAAAGGCTCTGGTAGCGACAGTCTGAGAGGCAAGGTCTTCTCCTATAGTCCGTCTTCCTTGTCCCTGCACCATTTCGGACTTGTTCTCAAAGCCACTCCTCCTAATCTGAGGAAACTCGCTCAAGACAATAGAGCATAGCTGGAACAGCAAGTCTCGAGGAGGAAGAAAGGGTGGACGGCGAATCCGGGTTAGGACCGCCGTCTCGGCCGATGTCGTAGTACAGCCAATACAGCCACGCCAGCCATGAGTCCGGCTAGTATGGATTCAGTCGGGTAGCCTGGGATTCCGGGCCCCGGCGGAGTTGTGAATGTCGTGCTCGAGCTTGTTGCAGTGGTTGTAGTGCTACTTGTGACTGTGGAGGTTTCAATTATCGTTGAGGTCGAAGTGGTCGTACCTGGGACGCTCTCTGGACCGTAATGAAGGATGAGGCCTTGAGCGCTAGCTATCCATCCGTCGAGCGCGTTAACCATGAAGACCGAGTTGAGGGAAACCGCCATGGACGGCGGGAGAGGCAACGTTGCGATTACATTCCAAGTCAAACCGTCCCAGTGGACAATCAGGCTCTTGCCAGTAGTCGCACCCGTAGTGTCGTATCCGACCGCCCAACCATCAGTCGGGCTGACCATGTGGACTGAGTTCAGAATCGAGTACACGCCTCCCACGGCCGCACCCACGGTCGGTCCGGGGACACTCGTCCACTGCAATCCGTCCCAGTGGATTATCGTGGCTTGTCCCCCAGCTGTGGGGGCGTAGCCGACAGCCCAACCATTTGTGGGGCTGAGCATGAAGACATCTCTGAGTCCAAGGATTCCGCTGGGATGTGTAACCACACTCCAGGCCAAACCATTCCAGCGCACAATGATTGCGCTGGACGCAGTCTGGCAGCCAGCACCGGGGTCCGTGCAGCCCACTGCCCAACCATCTGTCGAGCTAAGCATGCTGATGCTATAGAGAGATGTTCCTGTAGGGGTGCCGCTGGGAACCGATGCCCATATCGTACCATCCCATTTCAGCATCGTAGCCGCTCCCGCCGTTCCGCTGCCAACAGCCCAGCTCTCGGTTGCACTGACAATATCAACCGCGTAGAGGTTCTCGCCCAACGCCACACCGCTTGGCGTAACCACGGTCCAAGCGGCGCCATTCCATCGAAGGATTATCGGCGGATAACTTCCGGAAGGAGGCGACCCTATCTTTGGAGGCGAGTCTCCTACGGCCCAGCCATCGTTGCTGGCACGCATGTCCAACCCGTTGAGATTGACGCCGCTTGGAAGTGTCTCGTAATGAGCCCAAGAGGTCCCGTCGTACCTGAAAATTGTCCCTCCGCTACCAACGGCCCAGCCGTCATTCGATGCGACCATGCCGACGGCGTGAAGATCTGCATAGGTTGGGCTCGTCTGAGCGAACCAAGTTGACCCATTCCAGCGGATAATTGTCTCTGCTTCTCCGACGGCGCAACCAACGCTTCCACCGGGAAGCATGAAGACGCCGTTTAGAGGGACTGTCACCCAACTACGCACAATGGTCCAGGCAGCCCCATCCCACGTCAAGAGCAGCCCCTCATCAGTAGCCGCGTTCTTGTTGCCAGCGATCCATCCGCTGGTTGCACTGACCATACGGATTGACCGGTAATCATTGCCTATTGTTGGTGGTACCATGGGACCTGTCCAAGATGCCCCGTTCCACCGAATTATCGTGCTGGACGCGCCGACGGCCCAAGCATCTGTTGGGTTAACCATGAACACTGAGTACAAGTGATTAGTTGTAGGCGAGCTCGACGATAGATCTGTCCATCCCGCGCCATCCCAATGGAACAAGATTCCACCAGCGCCTGTGGCCCAGCCGTCGGTCGGTGAAACTAGAAAGACGCTACGAAGCTCCTTTGTAGGAGCGCTAGTGGTGTAGACGGACCAAGCGCCCGTCGGCCAGATTCCTGACCACCTGAGAATATTGGCAGGCGCGCCCGCTGTTCCTTGGCCAACGGCCCAGCCGTCAAGTCCCCCCGGCAAGATGAAGACTGAGAGAATATCGATTGTCGTAGCTGAGGGATTGATTGGAGCGGTGACCCATGAGGTCCCATCCCAATGAATGATCGTGTTTGCCACTCCGACCGCCCAAACGTCATTGGCGCTCACAATGAAGACTGAGGTTAAGGTGTGTGCAGTTGCGGGTACGAGCGCTTCTCTCCATCTGGCCCCGTCCCAGAAGAGCGCGTAACCTTTGCTAGTACTTGGACTCGAGCAAGAAGAGTCTAAAGGGTAGATGTTACAGGTCCCGCCGACAGCCCATCCAACGTTGGGGCTAAGCATTTGAACCGAATATAGGATCGGCCCGAGACCTGACGGATCAATTGTTCCGTCGCGTGTGGGGTTCAGTGAGCGCCATTGTGAGAGTTGCGCGGATGCCGGCAGAATACTCGACACGATCAGTATCATGACTACGGCTACCGTGAAGACTACGAACCTCTTGTTCTGTTTCAACATTCCATTAAACACCTTCCATTATTCACAACCTATTTCTTGACGATCATGACTACTCGAGTGACTTGAGGTAACGTTCCAGTGCGGTACGGACTGCCTGCGAGCGTGAAGCAAGCTTGCTCTTCTCGATCAGGTCGTCCAGCCTGTCCAGCATGTTCACAGGCAGGGTAACGGTTACGTTAGCCATTCTTTGACCACGCCTCCCTGGCCTACCAGGCATGATGAGCACCTCGAATCATCACGTCCGCCTGCGTCTGTGTAGCATGAACAATGCGGCCACGCCTGCAACAAGTCCTGCCAAGATGGATTCCAGCGGGAATCCTGGAACAGGCGAGCTTGGAGGGAGTCCGATAGTTCCAACTGTAACTAGGTAAGTCGTTATTGTGGCGGTTGTTGGAATAATCTGAGTTGACGTGACCTGTGTGGAGACGGTTGATGTTGTGACTGTGGTGGTCGCTGTCACGGATTGGGTTGTTGTTGAGGTGGTTGTAACCGGGACTATTATCGTTGTAGTCGCAGTAGTCACGGCGCCCGCCCCAAACCGGAGGATCAACCCGGCCTGACCGACTGACCAACCGTCCTGAGAAGCAACCATCCAGATGTCTAGCAGGTCTAGACTCACTATGGGGATGGGAAACACTCTAGTCCAAGTGGAACCATCCCAGAAGAGAATAACCGGCGCAACGCCGTCAGAGGCTCCAACGGCCCAACCTTCTGTGTCAGAAAGCATGTACAGTGAGTTTAGGTTCAGAATTACTCCGCTGGGAACGAGGGTCCAGCCTAATCCGTTACGATGAACTATCGTGCCGCCGTTGCCGACCGCCCACACGTCGGTGCTCGTTAGGGCTTGCACGCTGTTGAGCTGATTCGCTGTGGGACTAGTCTCTGCAGCCCAGGCGATACCGTTCCATCTCACGATGGTTCCTGCGTCCCCGACCGCCCACCCGTCAGTGCCGCTTACCATCCAGATCCCACGCAGAGTATTCGGGGTTCCTGAGAGGATGGATGCCCATAGGGTTCCATCCCATCTTAGCATTGTTCCGGTGTCGCCAGCGGCGAAGGCAAGTGAAGGATTAACTACGAATACACCGTAAAGGTTCAGGCCGATGGCAACGCCGGCCGGAGAAATGTTACTCCATGCTGGGCCTCCTGTCCAGCGGACTATTGCCGGAGGACTGCCAGCACCGGGAGAGTTTCCAACTGCAAACACGTTCGTAGTGCCGGTACCGTGAATCGCGTTCAGCTGTGCGGCTACTGGTGAGGTCTGATAGAGATTCCAGTTCGCTCCATTCCATCGGAAGATCTGGCTTAGAGCTGGAGCGCCCGCATCGCCCACCGCCCACCCGTCCGCAGAGGACGCAAGCCATACACTTCGCAGATTGTTAGGTGAGGCGACCGGACTTGCTATGGATTTCCAGCTTGAGCCGTCCCATCGGATGATTGCGCCTCCTTGACCGACAGCCCAACCGTCTGAGGAGCTCAGCATTTGGATGGAGTTGAGGTTGACGGCAACTGGAACGTTTGGCGGAGCGAAAGCAGTCCATGCTACTCCATTCCAATGTGCAATGCTTGCAACGGCGCCTACCGCGGATCCTACTATCCACTCATCGTTGCTGGCGACGGCGAACACGGAACGCCAGTTTGCGGTGGCGATGACGACTCCTCCCTCGGGTGTCCACGACGCCCCGTTCCACCTTGTCCTACTGTCCGAGTCTCCTACGGCAATCGCTTCGTTGGGATTGAGGATTTGTACGCCGCGCAGAGTAGCTGTCGCGCCTGGTGGGCTCACTAACCATCCTCCTGGAGTGCCGTCCCATCGCCAGGCCGCACCAACCGCGGCGCCGTTGTCTCCGACCGCAAAACCTTGAATACTGCCCGGAGTTCCAGGAGGCAGAACCATGACGGATCTAAGACGGTCCGGCGCACCAACGGTCGCTTCCGATGCCACTGCGGGTGGGCTTGGTGGAACCACCGCCAGATTCACGCGAATGATGTTAGGATTCCCAGCCAGACTCTCGCCGACGGCGAACCCCAAACCGTCAGACCTTACGAAGATTGAGTGAAGCGCCGTAGTGCCAAGAATGCTAACAAGTGCGCTTCGATCTATCCAGGACGTGCCGTCCCACTGTAGCAGAATGGGGCCTGCCCCCGTCCCTACGGCGGCACAGTTGTTTGCGGAGAGGCATGCGACCGATTCAAGATTGTATGCTGCGCCCAGGGTAGGTGTTAGTATCTGCCGCCATTGTGTCCCATCCCAATGAATCGCTGTACCAGGCAGTACCCCTCCGGGGCTGTCCCCTACAGCCCAGCCCGAGGTGGGGGAAACAAACGAAACATCGTTCAGATTTGGAGTAAGAACAGGGTTGATCGCTTTCCATTGGCCCGGCTGACCGCTCGCCGGTAGCAAGGCAATACCAACCACCAAAAACGCAAGCGTAATCACCGCTGCGGCTCGGAAGCCTTTCTGCAATAATCCTCACGCTTAGGGGATTCACGCAAGATTAACATTAATTAATTGAAAACACTACGGTGTTCAAAGCATCCAAGCTTCCTCAACCAACTTTCAATGAAAAGGTCCAAACATCAGGCCCAGCATCTTCATGTCAAGGAACCCAAGCAAAGGCGCCCTGACCGACGATATGGTCCGCTGGTCATGGAGCGTACGTATCAGCATAAGGTGCACATCCCAAGCCTAGGCTGCAATCGTAAAAGAGCGTGATCCGGAGGCTCCAGTCGATGCTGTCTTCATTTTTCGGGGTGGTGAAGAGCCACTCCGTCAGGCCGGTCCCTCTCTTCTTCAGTTCCTCGCATTCATGAATCGCCATCTCCTAAGCGTAAGGCTCCACTCCACGATGGAACCCACGCCGACTGGTGCTTACTGCTCATTTCGGTGCAAACAGTTGCGTTAGGCGGTTGCGAAAAAGGGGCCTCTCTTAACAAATGGTGGGTTCTTGTTGCCGGACGTTTGCCGTTGTGGATGTTCTTAGTTTATTACTTCAACCCTGATAACGCGTTGACGATGTTTCAATGAATTATCGCCGTTTAGGTAGTGCTGGTCTCAAGATCAGCGAACTCTCGCTAGGCTCATGGGTCACATACGGCGGGCAAGTTGGCGAAGACGTCGCCCTGAAGTGTATGTCAGCCGCTCACGACGCCGGGGTCAACTTCTTCGACAACGCGGAAGCTTACGCTCAAGGAAACGCAGAGATCGTAATGGGTAACGTGATTAAGAAGATGAACTGGCGACGTGAGAGCCTCATAATATCTAGTAAAGTCTTCTGGGGCGGTGAAGGACCTAACGACCTAGGCCTCTCGCGTAAACACATCTACGAGGCCTGCCGAAACTCCCTACGGCGTCTGCAACTTGACTACTTGGACCTCTTCTTCTGCCACCGACCTGACCCGAACACACCGATCGAGGAAACGGTCCGAGCGATGGACGACCTGATCCATCAGGGCAAGATACTGTACTGGGGAACGTCGGAGTGGAGCGCGGCGGACATAATGCGAGCCCACGCGCTCGCCCGAGAACTCGGCCTTACGCCACCCCAGATGGAGCAACCACAGTACAACATGTTCCATCGCGACAGAGTTGAGAAGGAGTACCTGCCACTCTACCGGGAGATCGGCCTTGGAACTACGATCTGGAGCCCACTAGCCTCGGGCGTGCTGACTGGGAAGTACAACAAGGACATCCCAGCAAACACCCGAGCCTCACTCAAAGGTTACGAGTGGTTGCGGGAATACCTAATCACGCCCGAACGACTCGAAAAAGTGAAACAACTCCAACCTGTGGCTGACGATCTGGGCTGCTCGATGGCACAACTCGGGCTGGCGTGGTGCCTGAAGAACCCAAACGTAAGCACAGTCATCACGGGCGCAAGCCGACCGGAACAAGTCGCTGAGAACATGAAGGCGGTCGAGGTTGCACCCAAACTCACCACCGAAATAGTAGAACGTATTGAACAAGTCCTGAAGAACAAGCCCAAGCAGGACGAGGATTAATCACTCACAATGCGACTAGCGTGCTCGCACACAGCGCATTAGCAATTACTCAGATTAGGGTGGACCTGAAACGGAATATCGCGAATTTGGCAGAACCAAAGTCAAAGTCTCCGTCATCGGCATGGGCACCTACTATGACGTTTCCTGGATCATGGCTTCACGGCTCTTCAGTCACCGGGAAGGGAGAGAAGACAAGGTTGCAGCGCTGAAGCGAGGCATCGAGCTGGGCATCAACCTCATCGATACAGCCGAGATGTACGACACTGAAACGCTCGTCGCGGAAGCGATCCGAGGTTGCAAGAGGGATGCGCTTTTCATCGCCACTAAAGTCTGGAGCACACACCTCAGGTACAATCAGGTTCTGAAGGCTGCCGAACGAAGCCTCGCGAAGCTCCAATGCGACTACATTGACCTCTACCAGATACACTGGCCAAACCCAATCGTACCGATCAAAAACACAATGAGGGCGATGGAGAAACTGGTCGATGAAGGCAAGGTAAGGTACATCGGCGTAAGCAACTTCTCGCTCTCACAGATGAAAGAAGCAGAGGAAACCCTCTCAAAACACGAGCTTACCTCAAACCAATTGCAATACAGCTTGGTGGCTAGGAAGATAGAGACTGACCTGCTGCCGTACTGTGACAGAAACAACATCGCCGTACTGGCATACAGGCCGATCGCTCACGGAGCGCTAGCCAATCCGTCCGGCAAGCTGAGCGAGATCATTGATGAGATCTCGCGGAAGCACGGCGGGAAGACGCCTGCACAGATAGCTCTCAATTGGCTGGTGAACAAAAGCAAAATGGTCTTTCCGATACCAAGAGCCTCTAGGCCAGAGAGGGTCATGGAGAACATGGGAGCCGTGGGCTGGAACCTAGACTCAGGCGACTTGATTAAACTGGAACAGCTAGCATGAACATCTTGCGAACGCGCCTTGGCATACACACAAGATAAGGTCCCCTGCTTAGAAAAAGCATAGCCCTAGTAACTTGTTTCCGTTTCCGAATTGTAGATGTAGAGATGTGAGAAGCCACTCTCTTGGGTAGCTCCATGCCAGTGCTTCTCTCCTGCGGGTATGAGGAAGATTGTCCCTGGCATTGCTAGGTGTTCTTCCTGTTCGTTCGCTACGATTCCTTTCCCGCTCAGAATGTAGAGAATCTGTTCGTGGGTGTGAACGTGCATCTTCGTTCTTGCGCCTGGAGGAAAGGTGACGATCGCAACCTTTGTCTGGTCTGCCCCAACGTTTTTGTCTATTAGCGTCTTGATTCTGACTGTTCCACCTTGGAAGATGCCGCCAACCGCATCCTCTGAGGGAGCCTTGTCCACATCAATCACTTTCAACATCATCACGCTCTGGTTATGCTACTCACTATGCTGGTCTCTTCTAATAATTTGTGCGTATGGCTCATGGTGCGCACACAAAAAGAAAACGGATGAGGGTTCAGATCAGGACGCCCGCAGAGGACCACGCACAATTCTCAGGTTCCGCCCGCATCTCCCTACAGTATCGGAGACGTGGATTCTGCTGGGGCGTCGCCGAGCTAGGTCTTCTTGACAGCCGCCTTGAGTTGTGCCAAAACGGCTGGCGGAATAGAGGTTAAGCCATGAGCTGTCTTAGCGTGTTCCATCCCCTGCTTCATTAGGTCGTCCATCGTCTCAGCATTCATCTGAGTACTGCACATTGGACACTTCACCGTGAAACCCATCGAAATCACCTCTGACACGATAGAGACAGCTGCATCGTATGATACGCTTTGCCGTCTGACAAGCACCTGATTTCCAGTCAATCATTCGCAGAATCGAAGATTCAAATACATTAGAGATAGGAGAGAAGCGCGTTAGAGTATCATCAATCTCATATCTCTGGGAGAGCGTGGCTTGGGTTAGTGGAAGAGCCTTGGAGATTTCCTCATCGATGGTCGATTTTCCCGGCGGGAATGTGGCAAAGAATACAAAGGGTTTCTTGGCGAAGCCTAACGAAGTCGGAAGATACCCTGGCGTAATCGTCATTCATGAAATATGGGGGCTCGTTGATCACATCAAGGATGTGGGCAGTAGGCTCGCACGTGAGGGCTACGTAGCCTTAGCCGTTGATCTGTTTGAGGAGAAGATCGTTTCAAAACTCGAGGAAGGTCGCATGTTGCGCGAAAGATTCACGGAGGAGAAGATCCTTGGCGACCTGAATGGTGCATTAAACTATCTCAAAACGCTTAGCTACGTGAATCAGAATCGCATAGGCAGCGTCGGATTCTGCATGGGGGGAGGACTGTCACTTCTACTTGCCTGCCGTAATAGGGAGCTAGCAGCCCCTGTCATATTCTATGGGAGGAACCCCTCGCCCATAGAGTTGGTGAAGAACCTCCGATGCCCGATCCTCGGAAACTACGCTGGGGCCGACATGGCCATAACGGAATCGGACATCAATCTCCTTAAACAAACACTAACAAAATACGGAAAGAAGTTTGACATCAAAGTCTACCCAGGGGCTCCGCACGCCTTCTTCAATGACACAAGAGAGACCTATAGGCCCGAGGCCGCCAAGGACGCATGGCAAAGAACTCTCAGATTCTTCAACGAGCAATTGAAGTCGTAGAGGGGTGCTAACATCCTAGTTAGCTGCCTTTTGCAAGGCAAAGAACACCTGACTTCACGAAATGTCGTCATCTAAATCGCGCTGGGTACAACATTGATGAAGGTTGAGCTTCGTGACAGAATCGGTGTAGCAGCAAGAAGGATCGCTCAGAATTATCAGAAAGCCTTGAAAGAAGTAGAAGAAGTGAAAACGAGGATAAATGATCTGGAACTGACTGTCATCGATAGTGGACCTGCTAACAAGAGTCGACTGAACTCTGCATTGGACATGCTCATCCAGCTAACTGACTCTATGATCTTCGAAAGCGGTAGAGCGTGGGATGAGTATGAGAAGTTGGAGCACGACTGCAATGCAGACGGGTATGAATCCTCAGAATTAAACGGCCTGAGAGAGCTATGTAAGAAAACGGAGGAATTTGCGACAGATCTACTCTGTTATTCACTGGCGCATTTTAAGAGGGAGGGCGCATCGAATAGCTAGATGGCCTAGGGCTAATCATAGATGCCCACACACAACAACTCAATCTCAGCGTAAGAGAACCATCGGCTGGCAACAGGTAGACCAGCGGATCACCAACCTAGACCACTTTCATGAGTGTGGGTCTCGTGGTATGCGCACACACGTCATGAACTTGAATATTGCATAAGAACACGGAATTTTCCACATTTTCCACACGACGCTGCGGAGACTCACTTTCTCAGCTTGGTCTCTGTGATCTTCTCGATTCTTATCCTGTAGGCGTAAATTGGTCGCTTTCCGAGAAGTCTTCGTATGTGCCTCTTGATTCGAGCTTTGGCAGCTGTCTTGTTTGCTGCGAGGAACGCACATCTCGCGCCAATTTCGATGTCAACCTCGTAGCACTTCTGGGTCTTCAAGAACTAGTTCACCTCAGAGCCGGGATACCATGGGCGGTATATATTGTCCCCAGTTGTGGCTGTGAAAGGGTTCTAGTACTGCCCACCGTTGACGTGGAACACAGTTCCCGTAATGAAGCTTGAATCGTCAGATGCTAGGTAGGCTATGAGACTTGCTACCTCATCCGGAGTTCTAACACGTCCCAGTAGAATGCTGGGAAGAAACTTGTCATAGCTGCCAGTTTCCGCTTTCGTATGAAACGGCGTGTCTATGACTCCGGGTGCCACGGAGTTGACCGTTATGTTGTATGGGGCCAGTTCCTTTGCGAGCCCCTTCGTGAAACCGTTGACCCCTGCCTTCGCTGTGGCATAGACAGTGGCACATCGGGCTCCACCTGTAAAGGCTCCGATGGAGCTCATGTTCACGATCCTTCCGTAGTTGGCCTTGGACATGTGCGGTATGACAGACCTCGAACAGTAGAACACGCTGCGCAGGTTGAGATTCATCATTTCGTTCCATAGGGCATCATCCATCTCAGCCACGGGGACTCGTTTGGGGAGTCCTCCAGCATTGTTTACGAGTATATCGATCTTGCCGAACTCCTTCACTACTCGGGCGACCATCTCTTCGACCTGCTCGGCTTGGCGAACATCAGCCCGGACGAGCATGGCCTGTACGCCTGCAGATTTCGCGGAATCAAGAACCTTGTTTGCCTTCTCTTCGCTCTGGAGATAGTTGATCGCCACTTTCACGCCGCACCTTGCAAGCTTGATTGCGGTCGATGCGCCTATTCCGGTGCTTGCGCCGGTAACAAGCGCAGTCCTGTTGATGAAATTAAGCGACGATATCCCAACCTGGACTTGAATGCGGTCCGTCTTGTAGGGGAGGGTAGTATCAATTTAAGCTCTGCTTCTCGGCTCGAAGAGTTTGTGTGCGCACCAGTTCCCCCGATTCATGGCGCGCACGCACCTATAATGCGACGATTTGACAAGCATTGATTTGACGATATTCGCTGTGTGAAGATTTCTTCACTGAAAAGTCTTCAACGTAGCCGTTTAAGTGCCCGATCAGCGAGCGTCTCTCCCAGCCTAACTAGAACGATGCGTTACCTGAGAAAAGAGTGACGGTTCAGAAATGAAGCCTCGAGAACGCGTTCTCACATCTCTTGAGCACAAAGAACCAGACCAGGTGCCGAGGTTTGAGGTCTGGATCAATGACGACATGGTTGCTGAACTTGGATACAAAGACCTGCAAAGCGCTCATGTTGGACTTGGACTAGATTGTGTGATGATACCTACGCGTATACCCGCACGGAGCAATTATTGGCGAGATGGCCTGGACGAATGGGGCCAAATCTGGAAGAATGGCGTCTACGTGAACGGCGTGGTCGATACGTATGCGGATCTCGAAAAATACAGTCCGCCATTGGACTACGTGGATGAGTTCTTCGATATTGGTGCGACAAAGGATACGATTAAACGCTACGCTGATCACTGTTTCATCTACGGTTCTCACATCGGCCCGTTCACGATGGCTTACATGGCAATGGGCTTTGCCCGCTTCTTTCTAGCTCTTCATGAAAAGCCAGTGTTTGTACGCAAGCTGCTGGAGGCTCGCACAAGGTGGTGCATTGCGATGTGTCAGAAGGCAGCGAGCTTAGGAGCAGATCTGATAGTTCTTGGTGATGACGCAGGCCACCGTGGCGCTCCAATGATCTCCCCGAAGATGTGGCGTGAGCTCTTGCTGCCATGTCATCGTTCGATTGTTGAGGAACTGGACATCCCAGCGATATGGCACAGTGACGGAGCCGTCGAATCGCTGCTGCCAATGGCCATCGAGGCGGGGTTTAGGGGAGTTCACGGGTTGGAACCTGCCGCAGGAGTCGATCTTGGGAAGGTCAAGCGAGCATTCGGGGACAACCTTGTCCTAGTGGGAAACGTGGATGTCGCCGTTCTATGCGGTTCTGACCTCAACGAGGTACGTAATGAGGTCACACGCTGTATAGAGCAAGGCGCCTCAGGCGGCGGCTACATGCTGTGAAGCTGCAATAGTATCTTCAAAGGCATGAATGCTGCGTCGATCGCTGAGATGTATCAGTATGCGGGAAGAGTTGGTCTCTACAGGAAAGACCGAGTGGGGACCTAGGTCTTTCGACCTAGTATCTTGGCTGCGTTCAATGACCAATCCGGATCTGCGAGGATAGCCCTTCCTACGGCAACTAGGTCCACTCTCTCCTGCCTAATCGCCTCATCGGCAAATCCGGGATCCCTGATGCCACCCACGCCTATGACTGGGACTGCGACTGCCTCCTTGATCTTTTCGGCTTGAGGCAGGAAGTATCCTTGAGACGCTAACCCTTTGGGACTAGATCCTACGAGCCCTCCGGATACGTCGACCAAGTTGATACCTACCTCTACCAGTTTTCGAGCGAAAGCTTGGCACTCGCTAATGGTGGCTCCACCTTCCTGGCCATCAGAGGTGCCGAGACGATAGAGTAGCGGAAAGCCCGATCCCACTGTCTTTCTAACTTCTTCAACGACTTCTAGGGGGAACCTGATTCTCTTCTCAAATGACCCACCATATTCGTCAGTTCGTCTGTTGCTCAACGGTGAGGCGAACTGATTCAATAGGAAGCCATGTGCGCCATGAATCTCAACCGCATCGAACCCTGCCTTGCACGCTCGTCGAGCGGCTTCACCGAATAGCCTCACCAGACCCTCAATCTCATGCTTTTCGAGTTCTCTCGGAACTTCGTCTGAACCGCTCTCAGGTATAGCCGACGGAGCAATAGGCTGACTGCCGCAAATCGAGCGGTTAGCCTTTCGACCTGCGTGGGTGATCTGTATGCAAACTGGCGTTCCTTTCGCATGAATCGCCTGCGCCAGATCAGCAAGCCCTTTGATCAATGTGTCCTCATAAATCCCAAGCTGTCTTGAGGACAGCTTGCCACCCTTGGCGATATACGAGTGCTCCACGATTACAAGTCCTACTCCTGCGGCCCGTCGTGTATAATGTGCGATCAAGGCTTCCTGTACTTCGCCCTTCGTGGTTGCCAAGTCGTTTGCCATCGGAGGCATGACAATACGATTCTTCAGCCATAAGCCGCCAACGCTGAGAGGATCAAGGAGCTTTGGCACAGGCACTTCATCCAGTCCAACTAGTGCGTGCGAGTCTTCATATCAAGCTTCACGTCTCGAGCACACAAGTGGATAGCCCTGTTGTGAGGGGCATAGGCCCACGTAGCCTAGTGCGCTCGTTGTAGCTTGTGATGCTGGAGGAGTCGAGGCTCACGACTTATAGAGCGGGGCCGATTGTCTCCGTAGCGTCCTTGGATGACACCACGGGGACGATCTCGAAATCGATGAGGTCATGCCACTGGATCACCCACTGCTGAAACTTGCGTGCGTCATCACATTCCATAAGCTGGAAGCAACGATCGAAGTTCGCCTCGATCCAGCTATTGACATACTTCAAACCATCCGGCATCATGCGGCCATGCTCTCGGAAACGACGGTACACAGCAAGAGCATCTCTGTTCCTGAACTTCTCAATCACCATGAAGAGCATGGTCTCTCTCCTGTCACTGTGTGGCTTGAACCTATATTGCGCTTCTTATCTCTCTGTTCAAACTCGTCGAGGCTCAATGCATAATACGAGAAGATCAAGGCGAAATCCGAGAAAGCCATCATGAGAGTCAGGTTTGTCGCCATTAAGACTCCGACTAGCCCGCTCAGCCGACTGAAGAGTCCGAGGATTAGCCCAAGGCCGACGAGCGTGTCGGCCACTGTCTCGAGAACTGTTATGAATCGGGTTGTTCAGTGCGGCGTTCGTCAATGTGTCTCGAACCCAACCATAGTTTGGACCACTTTTGGACTCCGAAGTATAACCCGTACAGGCCGGTGAGTTCTCTAGCGATCACGAGCTAGGCTATGAACAAGTGGAGACTTCTTACGCTTGGGAAGATACTAGTTGGTTATGCGAGAAATCAAGCCCGGTTTGACAGGCGAATCAGCAGAAGTAGTTACCGACGAGTTGACAGCGAGCGCTCTAGGTAGTGGTCTAGTGCCGGCCTTAGCCACCCCAGCCATGATCACCCTAATGGAGAACGCAAGCGTCAACGCAATCCGGGAATACTTGCAGTTTGGAGAGACTTCGGTAGGTATCGAGGTGAACGTTAAGCACCTTGCTGCAACACCGGTGGGTATGTGGGTTCGAGCAAGTGCAGAAGTACTCTCGGTAGACAAACGGCGGGTCACGTTTCGGGTAGAAGCATGGGACGATAAAGAGAGAATTGGCGAGGGTACGCACGTACGCGCGATTGTCGACGAGGCGCGTTTCAAAGAGAGAATCGCCCAGAAACGAGAATAGCAGGGAACCCCCGCCGCAATATTCCTAGAACGGAAGCGGGATTGGGCCTTGTTGTCCGAACGGGAGACGCTAAGGGACTTGGAGCAACGAGGCAAGTTGCTTTGCGTCTGTAGGAGGGTGGCCAGAGTAGAATTTACTGAAGTATACGAATACGTCTGACGACAGATCTGCCCATTTCTTGATCTTTTCAGCCCACCTATTGATGTCTTCTGTTCTGTCAATCTCAACCTTACCGAGAGTGCCGTTCACTTTTCTCCGATCGCCTTCCAACCGTATGTAGACGAAGTTAGAGGTTATGACTTCGGTGATAGGCATGAAAGGCTGCTCCACTAGGGCTAGGGCAGTCCTGTTCTCTTGAAGCAATGAATACAATTCCTCCGTCAGGAGTTTCTTGTTCCTTACCTCCACGACGAGCTGGAGTGTTTTGGGCAATGGGGACAAGAAATCTTTCAAGAGGTCAATGTGCTCAAGCTTGAATGCGTAAGGGAATTGAAGCAACAACGGCCCATGTTTGACTTGTAGGAGGGACATTCTTTCAAGGAAGACTCTCACGATTTCATCGCAGTCTTTCAGCATTTTCTCGTGAGTTATTCGCCTAGGGAACTTCGCTGAGAACACGAACTCCAGCGGGGTTTGATCCCTCCACTTCACGACCGTGTCTTTGCTGGGAATTCTGTAGAATGTGTTGTCTACTTCAACGGTGTGGAAGTGCTTTGCATATTCCGAAAGGTAACTCTCCGGCTTTAGGTCTTTGGGGTAGAAGTTGACAGTCCAGAAGGCATAGCTCCAACCCATTGTGCCGATGTGAACTTTGGCTGCCACTCTAATCCCTTGCCTTGATCAGGATCCACTGCTTCTGTCCTGCTTTCTTGAATCTTGCAAGAACGTATCTGCCCACGAGTCTCCCTCCGTTGAGAATGAACTCGATCTTGTCGTCGTTCCAGACCAGGAGCTTGTAAGAGCCCTTATCCCATACCTTCACCGTTCCGGCGCCGTATTCGCCCGGAGGAATTGTTCCCTCAAATCCTCCGTATGCCAAAGGGTGATCTTCCGTCTCCACCGCGAGTCTCTTCTCGGCGGGGTTTTCAGGCATCCCCTTGGGAACGGCCCAACTCTTCAGGACTCCAAGTCTCTCAAGTCTGAGATCGTAGTGCAGCTTTCTCGCGCGGTGCTCCTGCACAACAAATGTGGTACCTTCTTCTTTCCCTATCACACCCACGGGTTCGGGAGTTAGGCTGAAGTCCCTTTTGGAGACGTACTCGTGTAGGCTTGCTGGCCTTATTTGATCGAAGGTACACTCGAGCGCGGCCTTGTCGGATCTCAGTCTGCGAAACCTTGGCATACGTAGCTTGTTGTCTTTGGTGACCGATTGATACGCGACTTCGCAGACCAGAATAGGATCAAGCCAGGTAACTTTCTCCGTAACTTCAGCTTGGCTGAGGGCACTGTCCTTCACTTGCGAGCCGTGAACGATCTGCATCAGCAGTTCCAATGTGTCCTCCGAGAATCCTGTTCCAACCTTTCCAACGTATACAGGTTTCCCGTTGTCATAGAGTCCGAGGATTAAAGCTCCGAGGGTTTCTTTCCTGCTTCCCTGCCCACTCGTATATCCGAAGATCACGCAGTCACAAGACGCGAGCTTCTTTATTTTTAGCCAGTTACTGCTTCTAATGCCGGGCTCGTAGGGACTGCCCCTTCTCTTTGCCACTATGCCTTCAATGCCTCGGCTAATGGCAGCATCGTAGTATTGCTTTCCATCTTCTTCCTCGAAGATCGAGGATATGACGTGCTGCCCTTCTCTCACGGATTCTCTCAAAATCCTCTTCCTTTCGATCAGAGGGAGACCGATTAGAGGAACGCCATCCTTCTCGAGTATGTCAAAGACTATGTAGGTTGCTGGGGATTCGTGCGATAGATACCCGATATCGCGAAGAGACGTGGTCCTGCTCCTTTCCAAGAGAGCTTCGAAGTCGGCTTTCCCGCTTTTCATTACGACTATTTCGCCGTCAAGGACTGCGTTCTGGGTTAGGTCTTTCAGTTCCAAGAATTCCGGAAAGTTATGCTTGAGCTCTCTACCATTTCTGCTGGCTATCCTAAGTTCACTGTCTACGTAGCTGATTGCCCTGATCCCGTCCCATTTGATCTCGAATATCCAGTCCTTGGAGTTGAACGCTGCTCGTCCGGTCTGTGCGAGCATTGCTTTGTAGAGGTCGGGATTCATTTCTTCTTCAGTTGTTCAAGGGTTTCTTTGAGGGCGACCATGAGTTCCTTTGCCTCCTCTTTTGCGGGTTTCTCAGAAACGATGACCTCGCCTTTCATTTTCTTCTCGATCAACGCATTCAATCTTTCCTCGTATGTGTCATTATACTCCGTTATGTCGAAGTCTCCTGACAGGTCAGCCACTATCTTTTGGGCAAGGTTCAGCTCTTCTTGGCTGGGTTCCTTTAGCCCTCGCAGTTCTTCAAGTTCGTTTGGATCCGCGATCTCGTTTGCATATCGTAGGGTAGTGAGGACGAGGGAGTTCCTGTAGGGATGCACTAGAACAGGATACTCTTTCTCGCGGAGTGTGATCTTTCCGACGCCCGCTTTGCCCAGCTTCTTGAGAGTGGCAAATAGCAGAGCATAGGCGTCAGCGCTCTTGTCAGGACTAAGTACGTAAGGCCTATCGAGGTATATGGGATCGATCGAAAAGTAGTCGACGAACTTCTGAAGGCGAATCGTTTGGTTTGACTCTGGTTTCGCCGCATTCAATTCCTCCTTATCAAAGACCACAAACCGGTCCTTGCTGACCTCGTATCCTTTCACGACGCTTTCCCACGGTACGACCTTTTCATCCTTCGTGCAGACTCTTTCGTACTTCAATGGTTGGCCGTCATCTTTGTGAAGAAACCTGAAAGAAATGCCCTTATCAAATATCATCGCATGGAGCCTAACTGGAACGTTCACTAGACCTATCGTTATGCTTCCGGACCACATCGGCCTCTTTGGGACTCTTTCCTTCTTACCCTTTAACATCCAAGTTCACACCAGCCTCTGCTTGTCTTGCAGGAGATCTTTCCACGGATTACTCTCAATATTACGTGCGCTCAATATGTTAAACTCTTCAGGATTCAACCCCTTTTTGACCTCGCTCCACTCCAGAGGCATCGACACCGTCGCCGTAGGCGTCGCCCTCAAGCTGTACGGGCACACCATCGTTCGTCCATGAGCATTCTGCAGGTAGTCTATGAAGACCGTTCCAGGATCTCTTGACCTAGAGAATTCCGCGACTACAATCTTGGACTCCCTAGCGAGACGCATTCCGATTTGATGAACAAATTCTCGAGACTGTCGGAAAGTGTACTCTTGAGCAATAGGGATTACAGCATGCAGTCCTTTCTTGCCAGAAGTCTTGACATATGATCTAAGGCCCAATGAATCCAAATTTTCCTTCAGTAGTAATGCGACTTCCACAGCATCTTGGTAGGAGGCTGGCGGCTCGGGATCTACATCAATCAGGACGAGGTCTGGGCTCTCAAATGAGTGCGTTCTGGAAAGCGTCATATGAATCTCTAGGGCAGCGAGGTTAGCCAGCCAAAGAAGGGTGTCAAGATCATTGCATACTATGTAGTTGATCCCACGCTGTGCAGTCTCAGAGTACCGGTTGAAAGTCTTCACCCAAGAAGGTGTGCCCGATGGGATATCCTTTTCATAGAACCCTTTCTTGTCTACGCCTTCGGGAAACCTAGTCAGAGATAAGGGTCTCTCGGCCAACAGACCTAGCATCTTCGGAGCGATTCTGATGTAGTACTCGATCACCTGGGCCTTCGTGATTCCGAGCTCCGGATACAGGATTTTGTCCACGTTGGTGAAATCTACTCTTGTGAGCCTTTCAGGCATACGAACCAAGCAACCGCTTCATCTTCCAAGCCGCCGTAACCGCTCGCTCACCTCAGCGGCGCATATGTCATCAAAGCCAGAATAAAATAGCAGCCTACGATCAAAAGCATACAGTCTTGCGCTCAACCTGAGAAGCCTAAGCTTCTGCCTCTGCTCCGCGTCAAACTGGTCCTCGGTGTAGCCAACGACACCATAGAGGTAATCCATGCTCGACTTGGCTTCCTGCTCCTTGACGTTGTTAAGCAGTTGGTCCGAAATCATCAGATTGTCCTCTCCCGGCGCCACAACCCGCTAAGCTTCACGGAACTACAGCAAATCGTTCTATTGCCGGCCGGTCCGATGGTGCGCACGCACACACACAAAACAACTCGAAACGACGGTTCAAATCCGGATGCCCGCACCAAGCATCTTAATTACATCATATGCCTCGACCAAGTATATTGGGGAAGGAAAGATGTCAATATATTGGGTAAGGAGCTATTATGGAAAACCAGGGAAAGTTACAGAGTACCTAAAATGGTTG
>Ga0187878_1000303_pt1 | contig 59176 bp, 48 predicted proteins | sample June2016WEW_17_1_FD_132979 | JGI IMG/M metagenome (GOLD analysis project Ga0187878, IMG submission 132979) | Peatland microbial communities from SPRUCE experiment site at the Marcell Experimental Forest, Minnesota, USA - June2016WEW_17_150 | ecosystem: Environmental > Terrestrial > Soil >... | reverse complement strand
GCCGGTAGAATTGATGTTCGCTCGACGCCAGGCCGGGGCACTTCGTTCCACGTCGAGTTCCCGGCTGTCAGGAAAGCGGTCCATGTCTAAAGGCTCGATTCTTGTCGTTGACGATGAATCGGAGATTCGCGAAGGCCTCGAACTACTCCTGAAGTCGGAAGGATATCAGGTCTCCAGCGCCGAATCCGGCCAAGTGGGGCTCTCGCGCCTGGAAGAACGCCCGTTCGACCTGCTGCTGCTCGATGTCAGTCTTCCCGACCGCAACGGCATTGACATGTTAAAGGAAATTCATCGCCAGGATCCCCATCTGCCCATCGTTCTGATTACGGCCTATGGCTCCATCGAAATGGCCCGCGCCGCGTTTAAGAGCGGGGCAATGGACTACATCACCAAGCCGTGGTCCAACGATGAGCTTCTGGTGCAGGTAGCGCAGGCCGTGGAGGCGCGGCGTCTGCGCGACGAAAATATCCACCTGAAGCGCGCGCTCAAGCAGCGTTTCAATTTTCCCAATATCATCGGCAAGAGCGACAAAATGCTCGCGCTCTTTGACCTGGTCGCCCAGGTTGGGCCTTCGCGCTCCACGATTTTGATCAGCGGCGAAAGCGGCACCGGAAAGGAACTCATCGCCAAGGCCATTCACTCCGCCTCGCCACGCGTGGACAAGGCTTTCGTGCCCGTGAACACGGGCTCCATTCCCGTCGATCTGCTCGAATCGCAGCTCTTTGGGCACGTTAAAGGCGCTTTCACGAGCGCCGTGGCTTCCAAGAAGGGGCTCTTCGAGGTAGCCGATCAGGGCACCATCTTTTTCGACGAAATCGCCACCGTCAGTCCGGAAACTCAGGCCAAGCTCCTGCGGGTGATTCAAGAGCGGGAATTCATGAGGCTGGGCGGCACGGAGCAGATCAAAGTGGACGTCCGAATTGTCGCGGCCTCCAACGTTGATCTCCTCTCCCTGGTTAAGGAAGGCCGCTTCCGCGAAGACCTGTATCACCGCCTGAACGTCATCCATCTCCACTTACCCCCTCTGCGCGACCGCCGTGAGGACATCCCTCTCCTTCTGGTCCATTTCATGGAACGCTTTTGCCAGGAGAACACCAAACCCTTGCGGCAGTTCACTCCGGCGGCGATGAAGCTGCTCATGGATTACGACTGGCCGGGAAACGTCCGCGAACTCGAAAACGTCGTCGAACGCGCCGTTGTTCTCTCTACCCAGGAACGCGTCGATGTGGACCTCCTGCCCGATTCTTTTCGCAGCAAGGAGATCGTCCGCGGTGTGCGCCTGCAGCTCTCGGAGTTTCTCCCGCCTTTGCCGGGCGAAGCGGGCTCGCGAACCGCGGCTGACAATCCTAATCCTTCTCTCTTTCAGATCATCGATGAGGTGGAGCGCCGCATCATTGTAGACATGCTGGAGCGCACGGGCTGGAATCAGACCGAGGCGTCGGAGCGCTTCCTGATTCCCCTCTCCACCCTCAATCAGAAGATCAAGCGGCTCGGCATTGATGTACGGCGGCGAGGTCGCGTAGACGAAGTGGTGTCTACCTCGACCGGGAAATGAAGTCCGCAACTTCCGGCCGGGGCATCCACGGCCGCAATCCATCCCATGCCCTTGAAGTAGATGCTATCCTTGGGGTGCCACCTCCGCTTCGTCAGGACCGGGCCCGCTTGGTGGCTCTGTTTTTTCAAATTGCTTCTTCGCGTTCGGCAGTCGCGTACACTACAGTTGGATCACCACGGAGAAATCCTTGCCACTGTCGGGCCTATCCGATTTGCCTTCGTTCCGCAGGGAATGGGCTGTGCTCCTCGAGTGCGCCTCTCCCACATCGGATGTCCGGCGGCTCGTGGAGCTGGCCTACTCTGCGGATTGGTCCCGGTTGCTCGTCCTTGCGGAGGAACACGGGGTCCTTGCGCACCTCGCAGGGCGTTTGCGTGAGCTCGACGAGAATCTTGTCCCCGCGGGGATAAGGCGGACGCTACTGGAACGCCACCGCGTGCAGGTTTTCTCCACGCTGAGGATGACCGCAGAGCTGTTTCGCCTCTTGGAGCTCTTCGCGGCCAAAGACATTCCCGCGCTCGTCGTCAAAGGCCCCGTGCTGGCCATGCAGGCCTACGGTGATCCTGCGATGCGCAGCTACGGCGATCTGGACTTGCTCGTCCGTCAGCGCGACATCCGCCGTGCCACGGAGTCGTTGCAGGCCACAGGTTACCAGGCCGCCGTTCCCCTCCGCGCCATCGACGCCGGCAAAATTCCCGGCCAGTATCTTTTCTCCAAGCCCGATTCAAAGCTGATCGTCGAACTGCACAACGACTTTACGCTGCGCTATTTCCCTCGCCGGCTCCCCATTGAAGATTTTTTCGCGCGCCAGATTCGCGTGCGCCTCGATGCCTACGATGCCCCGGCCCTTTCGGTGGAAGACGAGCTCGTACTGATCTGCATTCACGGCGCAAAACATCTCTGGGAGCGGCTGATCTGGGTTGCGGATGTCGCTGCGCTGGTTTCGCGGCAAACGGGCATCGATTGGGAACGTGCGTCCGCATCGGCAAGGGCGGTGCGAGCCGAGCATCTGCTGAACACGGGGTTGCGCCTCGCTGCAGATGTGCTGCGCGCACATCTCCCCGAAGATGTTTCCGCGCTCGTGCGACAGGATGCCGTGGCTGCGAAACTCGTCGCGGGAATTCTCCGCTGGCTACCTGCCGCGGGTTATGCGCCACCGAGCCTGTTCCAACGTGCAGCGTTTCGCCTGCGCATGCGCGGCGGCGGGTTCTCAGCCCCGGCCTATCTGCTCAGACTTTCTCTTTCTCCCACCGAGGAAGATTGGAAACCAGGCGCTACAGAAAACCGGCACGGCTTCCTCGATGCGCTGCGCCGTCCCTTTCGCCTTGCACGCAAATACGGCCGCGGGGGCAAATCCTGAGCCTGCGCCCTTGGTCTTCTTAGCATGCGTGCAGAGGATTGAAGTCAGGCGCTTCGGTGCTCGGCAAACAAAATCGCGCGCGCTGCAAGGGGCAGAGCGCGCGATCTCTTTTCCTATCTTTGGCTCTTAATTGAGCGTCACTGCCACCGTGGCCGAGTGGCTTACACCGCCCGCTGTGCCGGTGGATGTTCCGGTGATCGTTAGACTCCCCGTAATTGTCTTAGGCTTGCTTGGCCCCCCGCAGCCAGCCAAGGCCATGAGAAGCAACACTGCTGTTGCCAACCCTAGCCGCAAGCGAAGTCCCTTGGCTTTCGGCAGCAGGAAGAGCAACAGCAACGCCAGAATCAGGGGCACGAGCTGCGGTATCAAAATCGGCGGAGTACGCGCCGGCGGTGTTGGCACAGGCAAAGCGCTGCTCGTTCTCGTTAGCGTCACTTGCACCGGCTGTGCGGTCTTTCCGTCGGCAGCTGTGACCGGTGTTGCAATGGTGCAGGTTGAGCCCGCGGGTGCTCCCGTGCAAGTAAACCCAACACTTTGATTAAACCCCCCCAGCGGCGTCATGGTGGCGTTGAAGATGAGCGGGCTTGTGCCTGATTGTGGCGATGTCGCCGTAACTTGGAAGTCCCACCCGGTTCCGGTCAGCGGAACAGTTTGTGGGCTCCCGTTGGCATTGTCCGTGACCGTCAACGTTCCCGCCCGCGCACCCACCACTGTCGGTGCAAACGTCACGTTGATCGTGCAATTTCCACCGGCTGGCAACGTCGCCGGGCCAATCGGGCAAGCGGTGGCGCCGGTGCTTGTCGCGGCGAAATCGCCGGAAGCCGCGATCGAGATGATCGTCAAGGGCCCCATACCAGTGTTGGTAAGCTTCACGGGGATCGCCGCGCTGGTCGTGGTCAGCATCTGGCCACCGAAAGGCAGGCTTGTCGGCGCGAGCCCCACAGCCGGAGCGGTGGCCGATCCTGTGCCGCTCAGGCTTACGTCGAACGATTGAGAACTGGACAGACCGCCATCCGTAATCACTGCTGTTATTACTAGCGTAGCGGACTCCGCGGACGCAACCGAAGGAGTAAACGCCACACTGACTGTGCAAGAAGCTCCGGCTGCTATGCTCGCGCCACAAGTGTTGGATGGCGAACCGAAATCGGCAGCATTGCTCCCGCTGAAAGAAACGCTAGTCCCCGGGAATGGTATTGCGTCAGAGGTGTTATTTGTCAGCGTTACCAACTGCTGCCCACTCGTGACACCAAGGGGCTGAATGCCAAAATTGAGGCTCGTCGGCGACACGTCCAGCGTTGGGATCAGAGTGAGCTTTGCGATGAAAGCATCGGACAAACCAATCAGGCTCGTCTGAAACGCTGTCGGGGGAAAAACGGGGAAAGTCGCCGATGAGGAGTATGTTGCCCCTGTGAGATAGACGTTATTCATGTTATCCGCGGCAATGGCATAGACACCGTCGCTTCCACTTCCACCAAAGAAACTCGAATAAACTAAGTCTGCCGCACCATCGCCCGCTGGATTAAGCTTCGAGATGAACCCCTCACTCCCTGCTCCCGGCGCGAACGCCGGCTGAAATGCACCTGGGGTCACGGGAAAACTAGAGAAGTTAGTCCCCCCGACGACATAGGCGTTGCCTGCCACGTCAGCCGCGATGCCAAATCCGGTGGTAACGGGTCCACCGAGGAATGTAGAGTACGTGAGTGAAGCGCTTCCGATCCGCCCAGTGTCTATGAGGCTGACAAAGGCACAGCCTCCCGCTGAGCCTGTTGTCTGATACGGCCCGGGAGGGGCTGTAGGAAATGTAGGAAACAGGAGCGAGTTGGTCGTCCCGGTGACATAGACCACCCCACTGTTCGGCTTTAGTGCAATCGCCGTGCTCAAATCCTGGCTTTCGCCTCCCAAATATGTCGAGTAAACCAAGGATGCAGTCGGCGTTTTTGTGGTTGACGTGTCGATGCGCGAGACGAATACAGTTCCGTTGGCAACGGCTGCGGGAGGAGCGGTATTCGGCTGAAACGCATTCGTGTTCGTCGTCGGAAAGTCTGTGGAGGTAGTCATGCCAACAATGTATGCATTTTCGGATGAATCGACCGCCACGCCATCCGGATACTCGCCGAACAACAGACCTGAACTTACTGCATTAACCCCACTACCACCCAGATACGTCGAGTAGGCGAGAGACGCGGTTCCGGCTTGGGTCGTGTCAATCCGGGTGAGGAACGCATTACCATCGCTGCTTCCCAGCGTTGTCTGAAAGGCGCTTGCGGCCGTAACAGGAAAGTTGGCCAGCCCTGACCCGGGCGACGAGGCCGTCAATCCAGTCACATAGGCATTGCCGTTTACGTCAGCTGCGACAGCACTTCCGATATCGGGATTCCCTGAGGTTCCGTCGGTTCCGCCCAGATACGAAGAGTAAACCAGCGAGCCTATGCCACTCGCCGTCGGATCAATCTTAGAAATGAAGCTGGTTCCCAGGAAGGCGCCAGCATTTGGGCCAGGCTTGAGGGCATTTACAGCCGTGGTCGGGAAGTCGGTCGAAAATGTTCCTCCCGTCACATAGATATTTCCGGCAGGATTCGCGTTATTACCGGAATTATCCAAAGCGATCCCGAGGCCAAAATCGCCACCCGTTCCCCCTAGATAGGTGGTGTAGAGTAGTGCCGTACCGGAGGGATTTACCTCTGTTACAAAAGCAACCCCAGTGGCATTCCCGGCACCGAATCCGCCAGGAGTCGATGGGAAGGTCGTTGAGAAAGTTGTCCCCGTGACAAATGCATCTCCCAGCGAGTCCACAGCAATCGCCGAACCAGTATCGCCGAGGGCGCTGCCTCCAAGATAAGTCGAATAGTTCAGCACCGGGTCTATGATAAGAGGTGCGTTTCTATCATAATTTGCGACGGCAAAGGTGACCCGGCGATCTCCAGCAAGTACATACCTTCCTTGGATCTCATGTCGGCCGCCTCTCACATTCTGGTAGATCACTGGCTTTTGGAGTGCCACTTGACCCCCGGAAACGCTCAAAACTAAGTCGCCGTTCGAATTAACCCCCAGTTTCTGCGCACCTTTCAGACTCAGTTCGATGACCTTTGGATCGGCTCCTGGCGCAACCAGAAAATCATATTCGAGGCGACGTTGATTGCCGTAGAACATAAGATCCACGCCAGGGTAAATCCCCGCATACTTCACCCTCGCATAGGAGGGGACGTTTGTGCGCCAGTCCTTGGGATTATTCCCAATAAAATAGTTCACTTTCCCTGGCAGCAAATCGACCCCGGCGATTTGAGCCGCGGGATTGGCTCCCGCGAGGCGCATTCGCAGGACCGTCATTCTCCCAGCCCGACGGACCTTGCGCAAAGCTCGAAAATAAGCCATCCGGTGTAGCGCCGACAGATCCTTCGGCATCGACTGCTGTAAGGAAATGATTACTTCTTGAGGCGTTAAAAACAGTGCATATCCGGTTCCGTGGGATACGAAACGTACTTCCTGGGCCGTCTGTCCCAAGTTTTCTTCAAAGCTCAGAGGCAGCTTGCCGTAGGCCTCGCTCCACGTAGGAATGTTTTTCGCTCGGGGAAGATTTGCTGTCGCGCTTGCCGCGACCGGAGACAGTCCTACCACGTTTGGATATGGGCGCTTTCCTGTGCTCCGCAAAACGCCAAGCAACAGGAAACTTGAAACAAGAATGCTCACACTAGCGAATTTCGCAACCGCAACCCAACAAGTTCGCGTCTTCATGGTGACAATCCTCCTAAATCTTTGCGTCACTGATTGTCCTCACACCTCGCCGCTCCAGAACGCACCTTCCCCTTCAACCCACACCCCCACTGACCCCAACGTAGAACAAACAGGACTGTTCTGGCAAAGAAACGAGATGGCTTCTTTTGGAGACGGAAACAGCATTACGCGCGCAGTTAACATAGTGCCCCAAATCGAGAAGGCCCCTACCAAGGCAGGAATCACCGCCTTATCCTACCAGATAAAGTGCATACTTCCACCGCTGATTCGGAGTGGGCCAGGGCCCAATCAGGGCCGCTAAGCCGTCGGAAATTTCAGCTTTGCAAAATCCTCGCGGATGATTTTGCAGAGTTCCTCAAGCCGATTTGGATCTTTGTGGGGATGGACTTGACGGATTGGAATCGTCGTCACCAGTCGGCCAAGCACCGCAAACTCGCTCGCGCGCATCTCTCGGTCGAGGATCTTATTGGCGTAAGTGTCGGCCACCAGCGACAGAAGAACACTCTGCGGCCGCATTCTTTCCAAGTAGGGCGCCGGATCAGGACGGCGCTCGCCCAGAAGATAGATGGCCCCGAGCGGAAGAGGGCGGCTTTCGAACCGTGTCCCCTGGTTCCCGAGGACGAGGCGCCGCTTATCCCAATTCGGGATGAACCGGGGAAGCGCCTCCGAAGATCCATAGAGCATTTTCACCGAATGGGGCCAGAGAGAAAGATGAGGATAGGCAGGCATGACGTAAAACGTGTCTTCTCGCTCTACGAGCGCGGCGATGTCATCAGAAAGAACTCCATAACCCTTTCGCGCAAAGGCTGCTGCAATTGTCGATTTTCCGGCCCCCTCTGAGCCGACGAAGACTACACTGCGATCTTTGAAAGCCACTGCGCTGGCATGCAAACAGGTAAGGCCACGCAGCCGCAGCAGAAGTCCGAGGATCGGCCCCAAAAGATAGGAAGCAGTGTCTTCGAGAGACAACGTCCCAGGCCACACCGCCCAGAGTGTTTCCCGTTTGCGGTCCAACCAAAATTGCGTGCCATCGGAATAGGCGATGCGCAGAAATGCTCCCTTCGCTACGCGCCAAACCCGCAGACCCGGTTCGCCGGTCTCATCGGAAGAAGAGCCCACGTACACCAGCTCTTCCTCAGCAGACAAGTCTCCTTCCTCGGGATACGGTGAACTTCCCAGGTGGAGTTCAATATCTGGGCAGCTTGCCGTTGAAATAATCGGCACCACTCCAGGGAGGGCCAGATTGGAGTGAAGGAGCAAACCGAAAACGGAGTAATGGAAATGCAACGCAGGAATAAATCCCTAATTCGCTTGTTGGGAATTGTGTCCGTTCGCTACTTTACCGAATTATCTTTTTCTTCCACTCGCTGAAATCTTGAGAGGCTATGCCAGGGATCGGGGTCTGATAACCGATTCTAGAAAGAAGTCTTATTTCTGGTTGGGTTCCCCCCCGGCGGGCGATCCGCTCTGCCCCTGGGTCCGACCGTCTGCGTAAGTTCCCTTATCGTCCCGTAGACGGTCAAATGGGGTTCTGCATATGGCTTTTTCGGTTCCCGTTTAACGGACTCAGCCATTACCAGCCTCCACATGCTTGTTATATCGAACTCTCTGCATAGACTGCAACCAGATGTTGAGGCAGTAGGGCCGGAAGCTACCATCAATCTGCTCGGCGCTCATCTTACCATGCAGCGGTACCAGCGCGGAGCGCTTAATATAACGGTCCGCATCGGAGCTCCAGGGCATCTGTTTCAGCCTCTCGGCGCCAGTTCGTTTGAATTGTTCAGAGAGCACAACCCCCTGCGCAGGTGTCTTTGGACGCACACGAACCATCTCCGGCAGCCGCCCCACCATGGCCTCTCGCAGCAGCATCTTATCAAAGCACCAGGGAAACGGCGGCAGTGCCAAAAGATAATTTACGATTCTCAAGTCCAGGAACGGGTAGCGCGTTTCCAGAGGGAAATGCGTCGCGCCTGCGTTTTCCTGCTCGAACATGTGCGTCCAGTGGGGCAGGGACATGGAGGCGTGGGCTCTAGGCCGAATCGGATGCCTGTAGTAACCCGCGGGATGCTTGCACCCGTCCTTCCACCGCGCTTTCAGGTTGGCGCGGCATACGAACTCCGCCATCAGCCACTGTGGGAACACCGGTGCATCGGCATCTCTGCCTAGAACTCTCCTAACACGCGCTTGGAGACCCCGCCACGGAAACGGCCGAACCCACAAAAAGTTTGCCATCTCCGTGAACAGGCGCGGCCATTCCTGGTTTCGCCACAACGCCTTCGCATACGGCCACATCTGGAAGTTCATCAGGTTGTCGCTGCCCTCGCCTGACAATAGAACCCGGCAATCCGGGGAAATGATGCGGCAGGACTCAAGAAAGTTGGCGATCAGGGGGTTGTCGACCGGTTCCGGCCAGCTCATTTCGGGATCGTCCCAGCCGCCGAAGAGCTCCACCTGATCCATCGGCAGAAATTTGATCGGAATGCGCAGAAACTCGCCGACTGCGCGCGCAAAACGACCCTCGGAATCGGGACCCTGGGACTCATCAACACACGTATAGCTTCTAATATCTGTGTGTTGAGCACCCTTTGCTGACACCTCCTTGGCCACTGCTGCCACCGAGGACGAATCCAGCCCTCCGCTCAGAAGAATTCCAACCCGCTCCGTGCGCAACCGGTCCGCGACGGCTTCCTGCAGCAGAGCCTGAAAATGTTCGACGTAATCCCTGGAGTTCGAATAACGGATAGGCCCGTGCGTGGGCGGCGACCAGTAGCGTCTGATCTTCGCTCCTGCGGCAGAAACGGTCAGCCAATGGGCGGGCGGCAGACGCTGAATATCGCGCAACGTAGTCGTGGTTTCATCGTAATTCAGCCCAAACAGCAGAAAATCCCCGATCGCCGCATCATTCAATTCGCTCGAAACGCGCGGGTGCATTCGAATGCAGTTCAACGTGTTGCTGAATAGAAAAAGCTCTCCCACTTGCGCATAGTAGAAAGGCTTGATGCCAAAATGATCGCGTACGCAAAACAGTTGCTTGTGCCCCGCGTCCCACACTGCAAATGAAAAATCGCCTATCAGGCGATCGATGCACGGCGTGCCCCAGGTGGCATAAGCCTGCAAAATCAGTTCGCAGTCAGGCGCGTTCGAATGCACCTCTCGCTTGGCTCTCTGCAACTCCACAATCAATTCCGCCCGGCAATCCAACCGCGCGTCGGCAACAATCCAGTACCGCCTATCCAGGCTCGCCGGTTGTCGCTCGCCGCTCGATTCGCGCGTGGTCCGCAACAGCGCATGACCTAGGCCAATCGAACCCTCCATCCAGCTCTCGCGGGCATCCGGACCACGGTAGGAGAGAAAATTCACGAGCGACTGCAACAGCGCCCGCTCCATCGGCGCACCGTCCCGATGAAAAATGCCGACAATTCCGCTCAATCCGTCACCTTGCCATCAAAGGGTCATGCATTGAATTCCCGAAGCGTGTTGTCCTGCCGCTAGAGTTGAAATTCGAATCGCTACCAGAACGATGGTAGAGCTCTTTCGTCTGCCCAAGCGATCCACCTCTTAGGGAATCGGAGGCCGATGGCAGAGAGGGGGTGCGAACCGAGCATCCGCTGTACACACGCTGCGCTTCGATGTGGAAGCTCTTTCTTCCTCCCACGGAAGAGGTCTGGCGGCCGTGCGGCGAAATCAAACCCGATCGTTTACTCCACGCGTTGCGCCGCTCGTTCCTCCTGGCGCTCCAGCGCGCTAAATCGCCGGAGCCGATTCCACATCCGCAGAATGGATTCGGAGCAAGCCCTTAGCTACCAGCTGCCCGAGGAGTTCCGAGAGATTCTGACGAAGTAGCTCCGCATCGACCTCGAATTCGGCCAGCAACTCCTCATAGGCATTGTCGATGTTCGGCGCCGTGGTGAGCAATTGCCACATGCGCGTACCGGTCTCATCCAAGCCGTAATAGATTTCCGCTTCCAGATTCAGGAGCACGGACTCTTTTTCGAGAAAGCACACCAGCACATGCTTCGGCACTTCGACGCGGTCCGAGAAAGAAAGCATCACCCTACCCTCTCCGTTTACACGCAACGATGGCGTTTTCGAAACTCGCATGGATGACCAACCCGATCGGTAGCATTCTACCGGGGAACAGAATCGTCTGCCACTCCGACTAGTGGGGCTGCTCGTTTCGTTGTCTGGCACTCACCGCGGGCCCAGCGTTTACGGAGAATAGGAGCTGTTCCATTTTAGAACGGGTCCCTCCTTCGTTCTCGTCAATTTATCCTTGCATCTGCTTTCCCGGCTAGGCACAGTAACCCTCAGATGATCCTTCGTCTTTCGGATTCCCTGGTGCGGGGCCTCCTGGTTGTTGCGGCCCTAGTGGTCGCCCTCGTTGTGTCTTTTTTTGCCATTCGCATGACCATAGCAGCGGATGCCGCCGACGGAACAACCGCAAAGGACTTCGAATTGGCCGCGCGCCTGGAGCCGCGCAATCCGGAGTATTGGTACCGCCTGGGTCGCTACCAGGAATTCAATCTCGAAGATCCGCATCCTGACCGCGCCTTCGACGCTTTCCATCGCGCCATCGCTCTGGATCCCCATTACCCCGAAGCATGGCTCGATCTCGCCACCTCCTATGAATTGGACGAGAATATGGAAGCGACGCGCGAGGCCTACCTGCACGCCAAGGAAAGCTACCCTGCTTCCGCGGAAGTTTCCTGGCGCTATGGAAACTACCTTTTGCGCGCGGGTGAGTTGCCGCACGCTTTTGAGGAACTGCATCACGCGCTGCAGGCCGATCCTCACCGTGCCGCTGCGGCTTTCTCTCGTGTTTACCGGGCGGACCCGAACATGGATGATCTCCTCACGAAGGTTCTTCCCCCTCAACCAGATGTCTACATCGGTGTCATCGCCGAAGCCAGCAGTGCCAAACAACTGGGCGTGGCCCAGGAAGTCTGGGCGCATCTTCTGACCCTGCACCCGCATCTCGAAACCCGCGACTTCTACACGCTCGTGTATGCACTCCTAGCCGCCGGCGAGGAAGCCGATGCACGGCGCGTGTGGGATCAGGGAATAGCCACCCTGAATCTGCCGCCGCTCCTCCAGCCGCGAGGTTCCGTGATATGGGATCCGAGCTTCGAATCTGGCCTCAGCAACTTTTTCTTTGCCTGGCAATTTCAACCCATCGTTCAGGGAGTACGCACGACTTTCGACACGACGCAAAAACATTCGGGAGTGCAGTCGCTGCGGATTTCGTTTGACGGCCAGCAAAACCCGAATCTCGATATCGCCTGCACCTTGGGAATCGTCGAACCGGGCACCCGCTATCTCTTCTCTGGCTGGATCAAAACGCAGGAACTCACCACGATTCAGGGCATCTCATTCCGTCTGCGCGGCCTGGACAAGGACTTCGCACCCCCGGTGGACTCACGTGAGATCCATGGCACAAGTCCCTGGACCGTTATCGATATTCCGTGGACGGCCGGGCCGGGGATTCGGCGCGTCCAGGTCTGTGTGCGCCGGGATCCCAGTGACAATCCGGACGTGCGCATCTCCGGCAATGCCTGGGTCGATGACGTCACTCTCGTGCCGCAACCTTCGGAGCCTCGTAAGCCATGAGACTCTTTCGCATCGCCATCTGCGCGCTCCTGGCCTTCAGTGTTCTTGCCTATGGTTGTGTGGAGGAATGGTCTCAGGCTGTCCTCGAAATCAGCTTGGCCTGGCTTCTGGTGTGGTGGGCCATCCGCCAATACCGGCGGCGTTCCGAACACGTGGTGCTCTCGCCTCTGTTCGTGCCCTTGGCCACTCTCGCGCTACTGGTTTTCGCGCAGATGGTGTTTCATACCACCGCGTCGCTCTATCACACGCGCATAGAGCTGCAACTCGTGGTTGCGTACCTGACCCTGTTGTTGCTGTTGACTCAAGCCTTCTACCGCTCCCACCATTTGCGTGGTCTGGTGTGGTTTCTGATGTCCTTGGGATTTTTCGTCTCGATCTTCGGCATCCTCCAGCACTTCACATTTAACGACAAGCTCTACTGGTTTCGTGTCATGCGCCAAGGTGGAAATCCCTTTGGTCCCTACGTGAACCGGAATCACTTCGCCGGTTTTGCGGAACTTGTGATCCCCATTGCCCTGGTGCCCTTGTTCCTCGGGAAAGTTCGCCGGGAGCGGCTCTTCTTGGTGGCCTTGTTCGCGATTGTACCCATCGTGGCACTGCTCCTATCGGCCTCGCGCGGAGGGATCGTCAGCCTGGCCTTACAAATGGTTATTCTGTTTCTCTTGCTGCTGGTGCGACGGGTCCGCAGCAAACACGTCCTCGTGGGTGGGATGGTGGTCTTGTGCGCCGCCCTGGCAGTCTCCTGGATCGGTGTCACGCAGGTCCTCCAGCGGTTTGCCGACTACCAATCCCTAGAAGTCTCCGTTGGGAAACGCGCGGCCATGCGTGTAGACACTTGGCACATATTTCTCGACCACCCGCTCATGGGCACGGGGCTCGGTACCCTTCAAATGGTCTTTCCGCCCTACGATTCGCTATATGACGGCAGGATCGTGAATCACACCCACAACGACTATCTGGAGGCGCTGGCGGAAACGGGCGTCCTGGGGGGCCTTTGTTGTCTCTGGTTTCTGGGGGTACTGTTACTCGATTCCTTGCGCGGATTGGCGGAACTCGGGAGTTCCTTCGGTGCTTGGCTGAACCTGTCGGGTCTTGTGGGTTGTTGTGGGCTACTCGTTCATAGTTTGGTAGACTTTAACCTGCATATACCGGCCAACGCGCTGCTCTTTGTTGTGGCGGCGTATTTGGCGACTACTCGCCTTCAAGCCTCTCCGCCCGGGCAAATTGCAGGGGATTCAGCAACTCGGTTTGATGCGAAAACAAAAGGCATGTCGCGGCTACAGACGGTATAATGCCGCAGGGGGTCAATCATCCTGATGGTTGAAGTGCGAGTGGCGAACCTGACGATGGGGGTGTGCTCAGCCCTTGTGGCGGGCCTACTCATGCTTGCTCCGCAGGTTTTTGCACAAAACGCTCCCGTCCTCGAAACCCCCCAACAAACCAACGAACGCATTCGCAATCTTTCCATGGAAGCGAAGTCCGGTCCGCACGAGTATGTCATTGGAAATGGCGACCTTCTGGACATCTCCGTGTTTGATGTGCCAGAGCTGACACGCGAACTCAGGGTCAGCCAAACAGGCACGATTGGCATTCCACTTGTGCCGGTTCGTCTTCGCGTCGCGGGCCTTACCGAACTCCAGGCGGAGCAGAAGATCGCCGAAGTACTGGAAGCCAATGGCTTGGTAAGTCATCCGGAAGTCAGTGTCATGGTGAAAGAGCACAAGAGTCGGCCCATCACTATCGTCGGGGCCGTTGGTCACCCCATGGTCTACGAAGCGGAAAGCAGCGTTACCTTGCTCGAAGCCTTGGCCGAAGCCGGCGGCGTCTCCAACGATGCCGGCGATACGGTCATCGTTTCCCGCCCGCAATCCGCAACATTTATTGAAGTCACAGAACCCGCAGCGTCCGATAACAAACCTGCTCCGGGCTCCGGCGAACCTCCTGAACTCGATGTGCCTACAGGTGCCGCTCCTGCGACGGAAGCTCCGAAAACCGGCGCGCCAAACTCCTCTGTGTTTCCTTCTACGCCAGAGGTGCCCCAGCACGCGGTGGCTTCCCCGGCCGCGGGCAATCCACCGCCAGCACAAAATTCAGCGTCCTCTAACATCATTACTATCAATTTGAATGAGCTTCTGGAAGCGGGCGACCTCCGGAACAACATTCCCCTCCTGGGCGGCGATGTGGTCACCGTTCCTCATGCGGGGATCGTCTATGTTCTCGGCGCGGTGAGCCGTCCCGGTGGATTCGTTGTTTCCAACGATCGCACGCAGCTCACCGCCCTCAAGGTGCTCTCTCTCGCTGGGGGTCTCACCAATATTGCCAAGATGGATCACGCCGTAATCATTCGCAAGGATGATCAAGGCAAACAGACGGAAACGGAAGTAGACCTGAAGAAAGTCATTAGTCGCGAATCCGAAGATTTGCAAATGCATGCCAGCGACATTCTCTACGTTCCGGCTAGCCGGACCAAACAGGTGCTGCTCAGTGCTGTGGCATTGGGAGTTGCCATCGGCAGTGCTGTAGCCATCTACCGGGTCGCCTATCACTGAGATACTTAGGATGAACGACAACACAAAAATAATGCCGCGGGACCCCGGCTCGAATGGGGCCGTTGATCTTTTCAGCCCTGATGCGCGCGTACGGGCCATTGATCTCTCGCCGCGCGAACCCCATCTCTATGATTACCTGCTCATCCTGCGCAAGCATCAGTGGCTGATCCTTTCCTTCCTGCTCGCGATCGTTACCATCGTGAGCATTGCCACCTTCCGCATGCGCCCGGTCTATATCGCCACCGCCAGAATCGAAATCGACCGGGAGAATGCCAACATTCTTCCCTTCCAGGGCGCCGATTCGTACGACTACATGATGGATCTGGAAAACTACATCGAAACGCAATCCAAGATTCTTACCAGCGAGACCATGGCCCTGCAGACTATCCGCAACAGCGGCCTCGCCTCTAATCCGGGATTCTCCGGCGGCAGCGGGCCATCGGAGGCCATTGCCACCGGGAGCCTTGCCAACCAGAAATACCCACCGGAAGTCGGTGCCTTTCTCGGCAGCCTCAGCGTCAAGCGCGTTCCCAACACCCGCTTGATGGATGTGAGTTTCGAATCCACTGACCCGCAACTTGCCGCGCGCATGGTCAATGCCCATCTGGAGACTTACATCGAGCAGAATTACCGCAGAAGCTACGAAGCCACCACGCAGGCATCGCGTTGGCTTGCCGGCCAGCTCGATGAGCTCAAGATCAAGGTCGAAAAATCCGAAAACGCCCGCATTGAGTATGAGCGCCAGAATCAAATCTGGACCGTCGACGACAAGCAGACCATGACCACCCAGCGCCTCGGTGATTTGAACAAAGAACTCACCGATGCGCAAAGCGACCGCATCAAGAAGCAAGCTCTCTACGAATTTGCCAAGGCCGGTGAACTCGAAGCTGTTCCCCAGTTGCGCAATAACGCCGTCCTTCAGGACTTGCAGAGAAGGCGCTCTGATCTTTCCATACAATACACCGACGCCGTCAACCAATACGGCCCGAACTTTCCCAAAGTCCAGCGCATCCAGGCTCAGATCAAGGATGTGAATGAGCAGATCACCCGTCAAAGCAAGAGTGTCATCGTCGAACTGGAGAACGACTACAGAGCCGCCCTGCAATTGGAAGAGCTTCGCAGCAAGACCCTCGACCAGCAAAAAGCCGATACTAACGTCATGTCAGAAAAGATGGTTCAATACAATATCCTCCGCCGCGAAGCCGAGGCCAACAAAGCCCTCTATGATGGGCTCCTGACCAAGCTCAAGGAAGCCGGCATCTCCGCGGGTTTGCGCTCTTCCAATGTGCGCATCGTCGATCCCGCCATGATCCCCTCCACGCCCGCACGTCCCGCCAAAGCGCGCAACATTGCCCTGGCCTTTCTTGTTGGCCTTGTCGGCGGGATCGGCATGGCGCTCCTCCGCGAGTATCTCGACAACACCGTGAAGACCCCCGATGACGTCGAAACGCTGGCCCGCCTGCCTTCCCTTGCCGTGGTGCCCGCCTTCGGCGATGGCGCTTCCTCCAAGAAGCTAGCAGGTCTCCTCACGGAGGCTTCCTCGAACGGCCACGACAAGCGCATTGAACTCGTCGCCCAGCACTTGCCCAAATCGAATATAGCGGAGGGTTTCCGCGCGCTGCGTACCGCTCTCCTGTTATCGCAGCCGGATCGCCCTCCGCAGGTCATCCTGGTGAGCAGCGCGCTGCCGCGCGAGGGGAAAACCACCGTCGCGGCCAACCTGGCTGTGACACTCGCCCAGCTGGGCGATAAAACCGTTCTTGTCGATGCCGACCTGCGCAAGCCGGGTATCGGCCGCTTGTTGAATCTAGGGACAGGAAAGTACGCCGGGTTGAGCTCTTATCTCGCCGGTGTCTCTTCTTTGGATCTGATCACCGTTCCTTATCCCGCGATCCCCAATCTCGCCGCGATTCCGACCGGGCCTCTGCCGCCGAATCCCGCAGATCTGTTGTCCTCACACAGACTCACGGATGCCATCGCGGAGTTGCGCACCAAATACAAATTCATTGTCCTTGACTCACCGCCCATCATGGCCGCCACCGATGCGGTGATTCTCTCCGTGCAGGCCGATGGCGTGCTCCTCGTCGTTCGCAGCGGCGAAACTCCCAAGGAAGCCTTTACGCGCACCTGCGACCTGCTCACCAGCGTCAAGAGCCATCTGCTGGGAGTCGTCCTCAACGCCGTCGACGCCAGCGCTCCGGATTACTATTATTCTTACCGGTATTACCCCTATTCTTACGGCTATGGTCCCCAAGAAGCCCTGGATCCGCTCAGCGAAGAGTCCCCCGCCCGCGCCACGGTCCATTCTTCGGACCTGGACGATTCTGACAAACTCTGAGGAGGCTACATGCAATATCTCATTACCGGCGGCGTTGGCTTTATTGGATCGCACCTAGCGGAGAGGCTGCTCGAGCAGGGCGAACGCGTCGTGCTGCTGGACAATCTTTCCACCGGCAGCATGGAGAATATCCGGCACCTGAAGGGTTCCGAAAACCTGGAGTACCACCTCGACGGCATCGAGAACCGCCAACTCCTCGCCGAGCTTGTCGATGATGCGGATGTCATCATTCACCTCGCTGCTGCCGTCGGCGTGAAACTCATTGTGGAAAGCCCTGTCCGCACCATCGAAACCAATGTCAACGGCACGCAGCTCATTCTCGAGGCTGCCTGCAAGAAAAAGAAACTTCTCGTGATTGCTTCCACTTCCGAAGTTTATGGTAAGAACACCCAGGTGCCTTTTCATGAAGACGCCGACCTTGTTCTTGGCCCCACCACCAAGGGGCGCTGGAGCTATGCCGCTTCCAAGGCCCTCGACGAATTTCTCGCCCTCTCCTATTGGAAGGAGAAAAAACAGCCGGTCATCGTAGCACGTTTTTTCAACACCGTCGGCCCCCGCCAGACCGGTCGCTATGGCATGGTGCTACCGAATTTCGTGAAGCGGGCGCTGCATAACGCCCCGATGGAGGTGTACGGAGATGGCACGCAATCGCGCTGCTTCTGTGACGTGCGCGACACCATCGAAGCTCTTCTCCGCCTGATCCCGCTGGAACGCGCGATCGGGGAAGTCGTCAATATCGGCAACACCGAAGAGGTATCCATCGAGAACCTGGCGAGAATTGTGAAACAGCGCACGAACAGTTCTTCGCCGATCCACTTCGTTCCGTATGACAAGGCCTACGAGCCGGGCTTTGAGGATATGATGCGGCGCGTGCCGTGCATCGATAAGCTTCATTCCTTGACCGGTTTCCGCCCACAGACCAGTCTGGCGGAAATCATTGACCGGGTCTCTGCCTACTACCGGCAAAAGGAAGGGCCTCTGGCGTGTGCTGCCACGGCCAATCGTTCCATCGCCTGAGCCGCCCGTCCGTCACACTGCCGTCCCCCTGCTTCGGCTAACAAGTGGTGATCTCATGCGGCGTCTGTAGTGATTTTATTGCCCCCACCCTTCTTTGGTGTTTGCCTGGAATTCTCTGTGCCGGTTCTATTTTCGCCGTTTGAAAGCTTCTGATTGCCGAGCGAACATCCGATGGCAGGTGCGGGAGGGACGGGGCGTAAACTACAGCTTGCGGCCTTCGATGCAGAGGCCTGCACCTTTCAGAATGCGCGAGGGATCCTCGACATCGACGACGTCTTGGATCTGGCTCTCGGCGTAGTTTCTGCGCACGACATCCACAAAGCCAACGGAGCGAACCAGACCACCGAGTGACTCTTCGTCGTACATCCATTTGTGTGAGTGGAAATCCTGCCACACTTCGTAGATTCGGTATACGGAAAAGCGCTTTGAGGGCGACGGCCAACGCATCAGCAATCGCTCGTTCAGAAGATCCCCTGGCGGCAGGGCCTTTTCCGAGGCCGAGAGCTCGCCAAAAGGGCGTTCGCCCAGGTATTCGCGAACCACGTTGCGTAGGTCTGGCACAACGATGCGGATAATTCCGCCCGGCGCCAGAACGCGAAAGGATTCGCGAACGAGTTGCTGGCCTTCCTCGCGGTAGAGATGCTCGAGGACATGAGAGGCATAAACAGCATCCGCGGAGCCATCCGGGAAAGGCAGCGGTTTGCGGACGTCATGGACGAAGATATCGCGGCTCCAGGGGATTTCAGCCTTGTCAGCGGACATGAGGTGAAGCAACGAGAGCGTCTTTCGAAGAATTGGGTGCTTAGCAAGCCTGGCGTTCCACGAACCATCCACATTGATCCAGTGTGGATGAGTGCGAAGACCACAACCGAGATTCAAGCGCAGGTGACCCGTGGTGCGTTCCATTTGTTATTAGGATAACAAGATCTAGAGTGTTGGGATTCCCAAGTTCCAGTCTTCCATGGCGGTAAAGAAATGCGAGTATACAACAAGGGGCGCGCGGCGTCGCGCCCGAGTGCTTCCCACGAGTGTTGTTTTACCTTGTCTGATGGCCCTTTCTTTCCCCGCAGAAAGACTCAGAAGCCCCTCTTTTAGAGTGACTTTGAGTGCTCCGCTTCTTCTGTGATTTAATAGTCCACTCGGTGAACTTGGTGTAATTGGAAGCCCTGACTATATCGCCGCTAATGGACCTTCCCGTATTTCTCACATTAATCTGTTTTTCCCGCCCGCAGGACTCTAAGGAGTGTGTAAAACCAAGGGCTTTTGTAGCCCTGCAAAGCCCGTTGGTGGTTCATCGCAACTATATTTTGCTGAGCGCCCTTTTCCTTGCGAACATTGTGCCCATTTTGCACGTTTCCTATACCTACGGCATGCTCTGGTCCCTGGCGGTCGAGGACCATTTTATTTTGTGTAACCTCTGGCAGTGCGTACTTTTAAGTCGCGCACGCTGCTGTTTATCGCCATTGGGATTGTCGCGGTGTCGCCCATCTTGCGCGCCTTATGGTTTCGAAACCCGCTGCCCAAAGGGTTCAGAGAATTCGCGTGGCTCGTTGCAGACGGCCTGGCGATGGGCGCTTGCCTCGCTCCCCTTGTCAGGGAACCCTGGTGCAAGCGAAGGCATTTGCTCTGGTTCTCGGTTGGGGCTATTTCCGGCGCCGCTCTGATGCTGGGAACGGCGCACCTTTCGGCATCCTCACGAGGCGTGTATGTTCAGAATGAGGTGGTCACACTCGCGCGGAATATCCCGACAGGACTGGCCTGGCTGATCGAGCCGTTCATCACCCATATTCCCAAGGAGACACTCGATTTGAGGCTGGTGGAAACACGAAAGGCTGTGCGGAACAGGGGAAAAAGCTAACTCTTTTTCTCGCCTTCTCTGGGCTCCCGGATCGCGATTAGGATCACCCCCTTGGCGGTGAGAAGAGGGTGCAACCAACTGCGAGACTTGCCCGAGTCACCGGAGAAAAGCAGGAGGCGATCCGCCCAACGTGCAGCCGGATCGTAGGAATCGTACACGCTGTACGAATAGAAGAGACCATCACCTTCAGAGATTTGATAACGTTTGCCACCCGTGCGAAGAAAATCGAAAGCGCGCCAAAGTCCAAACTTGTAGAGAAGAAGCTTGAGGAGGCGGGCGGGCCAAGGACCCTGGCCAAAGCGATTGGAGTCTGCGATAACAACTACCCTGCGCGCAACTCGTAGCATTTCGAGGACAACGGCCGAGGGATTGGGAACGTGGTGAAGTGTCGCAAACTCGCAGACCGCGTCAAACGAGTTGTCCAGAAAAGGGAGAGCTTCTCCGCTAGCCTGCACGACAGAAATGTCCGAGAGATTGCCGGAGGCACGACCTTGCTGAAGAAGAGCAGCGACGGGTTCGACACCGCACACAAAGACGCCGGGGAGCGCGTTGCGGAGCTCGCAAAGGCCGCGGCCCGTGGCAGTCCTAACGTCGAGAACACTTTGAACATGGAAAAGGCGGAGGATGGAGTGGACAAAGTCCTGTAAGAAAGGATCGACGGCACCCTCGTGGGCGTGCATCGTTTCATAACGCGACGCGGTATCCGAGTAATACTGGCGCTGGATTTCAACATCGCGACGAACGGAAGTATGCGGCGCATTGGACATGACTAATTCATTCCATCACAGGAAGAGAAACGAGACGCAACTTCCTGGAATCCCCCAACTGTCGGGACCAAGAGAAACGCTGGCAATCCGAATCTTGAGTTCAAATGGCAAAAGCGGGAGGAGAGACTGAGGGGAGCGGAACGGTTATTCGAGAGATCGACCATGTTTAGGCACAAAGAATACCTGATTCAGCCCCGGTGGTACACGGGGCCGGCGTGTTCCACTCGAGCAGAATGACCGCAGCAGAAATCTCATTGTTGAGTCTCTGAACCCGAAAGGAGGCGAAGGATCGCTTCTGTTTGGAGGTCCTAGGAGAACTGCGAGACCTTGCGGTCCGCGTTCTCTCCAAGGGAGCGGCGAAGATCCGGCTGTTGCAGCAACAATGAGAAAAAACCCGCGAGGGCGCGTGGATCTTGTAATTCCTGAAGAAGAATTCCGTCCACAGCGCCCGCAATGTATTCGTTGATACCCGCCTGGCGGCTGACAACCACGGGTAAGCCACAGGCCATGGCCTCCAGACCAGGCAAGTTGAACGAATCTTCTAGCGAAGGCGCGGCACAAATGTCGGCGGGGGCGTAGAAAGAGAGCATTTGGGAAGATTCCCCGAAGAACTTCACGCGATCCGACAAATGAAGAGCTTGCACCTGGGGAGAAAACCCCGCGGGGTTGTCGCTGCCAACAACGCAAAGATGAAGCGGGTGATGAGGGAGGAAGGACATGGCTTCAAGAAGTACGGGAAGCCCCTTATTGCGCCAGTCATTGCCGATCAAGAGCAAGACGATGTCACTGGGAGAATAGCCGAGCTTCTGGTGCGTCGTATCCCGCAGAGCTTGGCGGGAACTCGCCGAGAACAAGGGATGTGTCGACTCCGTTGGGCACGACGACAGCATCGTGGTGGCCAAAGTATTGGGCAAGTTGGCGGAGCGTATGAGGGGAAACGGCAGCGAGGCGCAGCGATTTGCGTCGGTAGATGCGATTTTCAAGGAAGCGGAGCAGAAGGTAGTAAAGTGAGCGATGTGGACCGCGGAGTCCCACAGAAGGGCGATCCTACTGCAGCTCCTTGAGTCGATGAAGGACAGCGTGCACGAGTATGAGATCGGCGTCCGTGGCATCGATGCCGGGAGAAAAGACGACGTCGAAGTGAAGATGGTGAAGCCGCCGGTCGCGCAGTCGGCAGAGCCGATTGGCAAATATCCAGAAGAGAAAGGCGAACAGATGAGGCGCGGGCAAACGGGGAACGCGATGCCAGAAGATGCGCTGGTTGGAAGCGTGCGTACGATTCTTGAAGGGTGTCACCTGCAAATCCGCGACACGTTGAGGGTAGAGATGAATCTCATGGACGGGGCGCATTGCAGGGCCTTCGACGATTTCGGCATGGGAGCGCTCTGTGCCGTGCTGGCGGTCAAGAAACGGGGAGACGACGACGAGCCGCAATTCAGCCCTGCCTTCGAACCGCTTGCTGCTGAGGAATCTGCGCTGCTTTCGAGAGCATCCGCTGACGATAGAGCATGCCAAGGAGCAGCCACAGATAGGCACTGACCACGAAGTCCTGATAGGAAGTGCCTACATAAGTCATCGGGAAGAAGAGCAAAAAGGAAAAGAGGAATATCACAAAACTGAGAGGAAACCATGGGGTCCCTTTGAGTTCCCTCACGACTTTCCAGGCCGACAACGAGATGGCGAGGCCGAGAACTACCCAGAGAACCAGGCCAACGATGCCTAGTTCCACGATCAAGTTGCCAACCCCACCTTCGACACCGATATACATGGGCCTGACGTGCATGATACGGATAATGTACTGAACGCCAAGGGAACATGTACCAATGCCGTATCCGTAGGGCCAGCGAGGGTGGTCGAAAGCGTAACCCAGTTGTTGGAGAGGATAGGCCTGGGTGCGATGAACGAGTTCGCTTGTGGGGCTGTTCGGGAGGAGGGTCTCCGAGTAGATTGCCATCCGGGGGCCGAGTTCCTCTGGAAAAAAGGTCACAAGGAGGACAGTGCCCAGGCCGACAGCGAGAGTGACTCTTTGAATGGTGCGGATCATGCGGAGGGCTTCGCCCTGGCGCCAAGGTGCACCCCAGAGGAATCCAGCGGCAACGACGAGCGCAATGCCGGCATTCCACATGAAAACCCCGCGGGACGCACTCATCAGCGAAGCCACGCCAACGACTCCAACCGTGATGAACGCTAGGACCCGTCCGCGGCGGCTGCGGAGCAAGAGATAACCAGCGTAACCGAGGGAGATGAGCCAGGAGACGATCAGGAAATCCTGAAAGCGACCGGCACTGACGAAGACGGAGCTAGGGCGGTAAGCGATCGCGCCCGAGACGGGAGCCGTGCGGTAAAGAGTGCTCAATTCCCGGATGTCTTCCTGCAGGGTGGCTGGAGCCAAGAAGGTGGGGCCGACAATAGATTGAACCAGTCCGAGTCCGGCGACGACAAGAATGAGAATACAGTTGAAAGAGAAGAAGCGTTGAAGATCGTCTTCGGATTGGAAGAGAGCATACCCGACAAAAATGAGGGGCACATACAGAAAATAAAGCTTTATTCCCAAAATGCCGTAAAAAATGCTGCTCGAGGCAGGGTTAAACACCTGAAGTAGTCCATACCATATGAACAGCAGCAAGGGGATTCGGAAAGGGATGCGGAATGTCTGGACCCGCTTGGCGCGTTGGGCCTTGAAAAAAGAAAAATAGAGGATAATAGCCAGCACATCTTTCCCGAAGTAGATGGCCATGTTATTGCCGAGAAATTTCCGGACAAAATCCTCGAAGAGAATCCATGCAACGAAAACATAAAGGCCTCGACGCCAATCATTGAGGATAGCGACGACGACCGCTCCGGCGACAATCAGGATCCCTGCGTATGCCAGACTGTTCAGATCATCTGCAAGAATGGCTTCCGCAACCTTGTAGGCTGCGAAAATCACGATAACCCACAGTCCGAGTGCCACCAGCGGCTTCCGCGAAAGCCTCAGTGACCGGGGCATCTCCAGGGTTCTCATGACCGAATGCCACGATCGGGTGTTGGATTTGCTAATAACAATTCTTCCCCGTGGGGCGGCACCTTGCGCATATTTGTCCTGAGTCATTCTCTGCGGAGCGACCTCCGGGCCTGATTCCGCTCTGGCCTGGGATCCGCAAATCCTCCGAGTCCATGGCCAAAAGAATGGCCCGCATGTACACGAGACGAGATGATCGCACGCTCCTTTATCATACCTCTGCATTCTCGCAATTGCAGAAATCAGGCTCGAGTTGTCATCGATGGCGGTGACGCAGAGCGGCACCCACGGCCTCTACTGTTCCAGCCGCAGTATCATGGGGTGACCAACTGGCCATGCGATCATTCGCGGCACAACCCAGCTCACGTAGACGTCCATGGTCGCGGCATAGTTCGCTCAGAAGCGTCGAGAGGGCTCGGAGATCTCCGCAGGGATAAATGAGGCGGGGATCGACAGGAGCGATCAGGTCTATCGCCGCACCGACACGGTCGCTGGCAACAACGGGACATCCGCAGCATGATGCTTCATTGACCACCACACCGAAGGGCTCATATTCAGACGGCAGAACCATCAGGTCAGCAGCAGCATATACAGCGGGCAACTGCGATTGATTCACGAATCCGAGGAAACGGACACGCTCGCCAACTCTCAGAGCTGTGGCTTCTCTCTCTAGTTCCTGACGCTGCGCCCCTTCTCCGGCGTAAACCAGAAGGGCATCGGAAAGATCGGCCTGGGCAAAGGCGCGTAGAATATCCATGGGACGTTTCCAGGGCTGCAGTTTGGCGCAGAAGAGAACGACTGAGGTTTGAGAATTGGCTCCCCAGGCAGCGCGAGTCGCCGCACGATCCACTTTTTCCACCTGTGCGTCCCACCAGTCGTTGTCCACGGTGAGTGGGACTAGAGTTACATTCTGCTCAGGAATGCCAAGGGAAATAATCAGAGACCGGGCGGGATTCGAAGAAACGGTGACCTGGTCAGCGAGGCTATACAGCAAGGGCCAGCCGAGTTTCTTGAGCCAGCCCTTCCAGGCCCGACCGTCGCGGGGCAGCAGAGAATGTTGGTCGCAACTGAAAAGAAAAACGGAGCCTGTGAGCTTCGACGCGAAATAGGAAATCCAAAAGGACAGGCATCGATAGCTCAGGTAACAAAGAACTGCGTCGAATTTGCCCGTACGGATGAGTTTCCAGAGACCCGGATTCCAGAGAGCCCAGAAGGATTCGCCGTTGTTGCCGCGGTTGGGAACTTGGACCCAATTGTAGCCGTCCAGAAGAGGAACATCCCACTGAACGGTGGTACCGAATTCCAGGTCGAGAGCGGGTTCGGCGCCCCGCAGGCTACAGTAGGCAACCTTCAGATCGAAGCGCGGGTGGCGCGCCATCTCCCGGAAATTGGCGGAGGCGTATTGGACGGGGTGAGAGGAGACAATGAGGACACGATAGCGAGGGTCAGGCACCGCTCACCTCCGGCCGAGTGCGCATAAGGCGTCGTTCCAATGGCAGGTAAGCAGCAAACAACATGAATCTCCGGAAGAAGTATACACGGTGGTTCAAGGTGCTACTCGGGATTTAGTTTTATATACTACTATCCTTGCCGTTTGAAGGCTGGCCCCTTGAACGCTGACTCGCACATCCAGTCGCGCGCGCTTGAGTATGCCCTTGTTATCCTTTTTCTTATAACCCTGCCGCTAGTCAATCCGTGGGTTCGCGGCGATGGAGTTGGCTACTATGCCTATGCTCGCGCCCCGCTGATCGAACATAGCCTCGATTTTACCCATGACTATCAGGCGGCCAATCAATCCTTCCGCGAAGGGCGTTTCGACACCCTGGGCCAACCCAAGCCCAGCTTCCGCACGCGCACCGGCCATCTCGAGAACCATTTCACCGTCGGCCCCGCCATCCTCTGGTCTCCGTTCCTCCTCCTCGCTCATGGCGGTGTTCTGCTCGCGCGTCTTTTGGGTTTCTCCGTTCCTGCCAACGGCTTTTCCGTTCCTTACCGCTACGCCATGGCCTTCGGCACCGCTCTCTACGGTCTTCTCGGACTATTGCTCTCCTTCCGTCTGGCTTGCCGCTATATTCGGCCTCTCTGGTCGTTTCTGGCCACAATTACAATTTGGTGGGCAAGTTCGCTCTCCGTGTACATGTACCTCAATCCGTCGTGGTCTCATGCCCACTCAGCCTTCATCGTTGCCCTCTTTCTGTTCTATTGGGATTCCACTCGGGAGAGCCGCACATTGCCACAATGGTTGCTCCTGGGCCTCATCGTTGGGCTGATGCTCAATGTCTATTATCCCAACCTCATGGTAGTCTCCATCCTTGTCTTGGAAGCAGTTGAACAGTACGTGCAAGCCTTTCGTTCCCGCCCCGCCGCTTCATCCACCTCTACGCAACTCCTGACCCGCCATCTTCTTTTTGGCCTGGTCGTTGGCCTTACGCTTCTGCCCACGTTCATCACGCGCTGGATCGTCTACGGCGGGCCATTTGAAACCGGGTACTTGCCGATTCGAAATTTCCTGTGGAGTTCCCCGATGTTCTTAAAGGTTCTCTTCTCTTCCAATCACGGTCTTTTCTCCTGGACACCGCTCCTGGCCATTGCTTGCCTTGGGCTGATTCTTGCCGCCATCCGCATTCCGCGCATCGGTGTGCCGCTTCTCGTTGCCAGTATTGCTTTTTACCTGTTTATCACTTTCTACCCAGACTGGGCCGGCATCTCCTCCTTTGGCAACCGCTTCTTTGTCTCCCTGACCGCGATGTTCATTTTCGGATTGGCCATGGCTCTGGATCGTTTTGCCGCCATGTTCGCCAGCTCCCGCACCGCTGTTGTCGTCTCCTCCGGAACCTTGGCGTGCTTTGTTCTATGGAATCTCGGAATGATGTACCAGTGGGGTATGCATCTCATTCCCGCGCGAGGCCCCATCTCCTTCCGCCAGGCGGCGTACAATCAATTTATGGTCGTTCCGCGTGAAATGGGCGGTCACTTGCGCTCCTATTTGCTCAGGCGCAGCGACCTCATGCAGCAGATCGAACAGCGCGACCTGGAACAACTCAAGAATGGTGCGCAACCCTGAAATTCCAGCTAAACTAAAAGTTGTACTGCGCAGCGAACTCGCCCGGTTCCGTCCCCTGTGCCCAATTCTGTTAATCTGACAGGAGCATCGCATCGCGTCTCAGATGCCAAGCGTTTCATGGCTACAGTGACTTCCAATCCATCCGTCGCGGCCCCGCTGGGGAGTGCCGCCTCCGGCCCGCTCACTGTGCGTATTGAGCCGCCGCGCGGCTGGTTTGCGTTGCATCTCCGGGAACTCTGGGACTATCGCGAACTCCTCTATTTCTTCGTCTGGCGCGACGTCAAGGTTCGCTATAAGCAGACCGCAATCGGCGTCCTCTGGGTCGTACTGCAACCCCTCCTGACCATGCTGGTCGCCACTCTCTTCTTTGGCAAGCTCGCCAAGCTTCCCTCGCAGGGTCTTCCCTACTCCGTGTTCTGCTTCGCCGGCGTCGTGCCCTGGGGCTACTTCTCCACCTCCCTTCTTAACGTCACGAACATCGTCGTCGAAAACCAGCGCGTCATAACCAAAGTCTATTTCCCGCGCCTCATCCTTCCGGTTTCCGCGGCCCTTTCCGGCCTCGTTGATTTCTCCATCGGCTTCCTTGTGCTTTTCATTTACACGCTGGCGTACGGCATCCACCCTACGTTTACAATCCTGTTCATCCCTTTGCTCCTGCTGCTCGCCATACTCACGGTGCTCGGTGTGGGTCTGTGGCTCTCCGCACTGAACGCCCTCTATCGGGACGTCCGCTATCTGATCCCCTTCATCATTCAGTTCTGGACCCTGGCTTCGCCCGTTTACTATTCGAGCCAGCTTGTTCCGCAGCGCTATCGTTGGCTCTATGGCCTCAACCCCATGGCCGGTGTCATTGATGGCTTTCGCTGGGCACTGACGGGCCGCGGCCCTGCGCCCAGTTCCATCCTGATCGCCTCTGTTGCCATGGTCTTGTTCGCCGTTCTCGGGGGTTTGGCCTTTTTCAATCGCATGGAAGGAAACATCGCCGACCGCGTATGAGCACGCCTGTCATCCAAACTGCGGGAATCAGCAAGCGCTACCAGCGCGGTTTGCTTGCTACGAGTGGCCTCCTTCGTGACTCCATCGCGCGGACCCTGCGTTCGCCCCTCTCGGCCTTCCGCCGTACAAACGTAGAAACCTTCTGGGCCCTCAAGGATGTTTCTTTGGAGGTCGGTGAAGGCGAAGTTCTGGGCCTCATCGGGCGGAACGGCTCCGGTAAGACCACGTTGCTCAAGATTCTCTCGCGCATCACCCAGCCTACCTCTGGCTGGGCGGAGATTCACGGGCGCGTCGGCAGCCTCCTCGAAGTTGGCACCGGCTTTCACCCGGAGCTCACCGGGCGTGAAAACACGTACCTCAGCGGCGCTATCCTCGGCATGAATCGGCGGGAGATCACAAGCAAGTTTGACGCCATCGTCAGCTTTGCCGAACTCGAAGAATTTATTGATACACCAGTAAAACACTATTCCAGCGGTATGTATGTGCGTCTCGCCTTTGCCGTTGCCGCTCACCTGGAGCCAGAGATTCTCCTCGTAGACGAAGTCCTGGCCGTCGGCGACATCAATTTCCAGAAAAAGTGCCTTGGCAAGATGGGTGATGTTGCCCGGGCAGGCCGAACCGTCGTCCTCGTCTCCCATCAGCTCAATCAGATCCGCCGCCTCTGCCGCCGCGTTGTTTGGATTGACTCCGGCTCCGTCCGCCAAGATGGCCCGACTCATGAAGTCGTCTCCGCCTATGAATCCGCCATGGCCCGCGGTGACCGCAACGACGCTCACCAGCATCGCGCGGTGGGTTCCAGAGCGCGCTTCTTGAATTGGGAGATCGCCGGGCCCAACGACGCTGACCCACACACCCTTACAACCATGGGCCCCGTCACCATACAGTTTCACCTTAGAGCGTTTGAGGATCTTCACCGCGTCACTCACGGGATAGCTTTGTATAATTCTGAGCGCCAAGTAGTATGGGGCACCGCCGCATTTGACCTTGAATTTGACGCAGGCACGCACACCCTGGCTTACAAGTTTCCGTCCCTTCCTTTGCGACCCGGTCCCTATAATTGGCTAGTTAGCCTATTCCAGGACAACGAGGAGCTTGATATGTGGGAGGGCGTTCCGGAAATGCTTGTCACCACAGAAAGCTATCAACACCCGCGCGACGAGTGGTCAGGTGTACTCAATGCTCCCAGCGAGTTCTCGGTGTGCGAGGAACGAGGCCAACATGGATGAATCTTCGGCCACGCTTCGGCTCCGAATCCGTAGATTTCTCGCAAAACCTGCCAAGGATAAGCTCGAGAGCGTAACATTTCGTCTACGGAAGCTTTTGCCCAATGGGTCGACCACAATTTCACTGCCGTTCGGCGCCCAGTGGGATTTGGGGGATAGTGCGTTGGACAGCCAGTTGCGATCTGGCGCTTTCGAGAATGCCGAAACTGCCTTCGTTATGCGGTTCCTCCGACAGGGAAAGACAGTCCTAGATGTCGGTGCGCATCATGGCTTCTACACGTTGCTCGCGTCGCTTCGGGTTGGTCCGACGGGAAAGATTATTGCGTTTGAGCCTTCACCTCGCGAACGTAAACGTCTTGAACGCCACACCAAGATGAACAACTGCAAGAATGTTCGTATCGAACCGTTCGCGGTTGGCGCTTCCCACGGACATGGGACCCTTTTCTTAGTGGAAGGCGCCGAAGACTATTGCAACAGCCTGCGCCCCCCTGCCGCTGAGGTGGAAACCCGAACTGTAGACGTCGAAGTCATTTCGCTGGATGAGCTTCTTCCGCGCGCAGCCGTCCAAATCGTGGATTTCATCAAGCTGGACGTTGAAGGCGCCGAGCTCGGCGTGCTCCAAGGCGCGCGCCGTCTTCTGCAGGCCCAACCACGGCCCGTGCTGCTCGTGGAGGTCTACGATATTCGCACCAAGCCGTGGGGCTATCAAGCCCGGGAAATCGTTCAATTTCTGGATCGTTTGGGTTACCAGTGGTTTCGTCTGCGCGAAAACGGCGTTCCGGAAGCCGTTGCGCCGGATTGCGATGCATACGACACAAACTTGGTGGCTATCCCAAACGAGCGCGTCAGCCAGGTCCTGCAAGACCTGGGAGAAAGATAGATTTCTTGATGCCCACCATTCGCCTCAGTTTGCCCCTCTACCTGCCCGGATGGCTGCACGCCCCGCTGCGCCGGGCGAAGCACGCGCTGTTTCCGCAACGCACCGAGCAAGTTGCTGTCGACCTCTCTGGCGACAGAGAAGTCGAATGGTCCTTCCTGGCCTCACGTATCCCGCCGGGGCCGGGTACAGCTCTGGATTTCGGCTGCGGCTCTGGCAATCTAAGTATTCACGCCATCCAGCGGGGCTATCGCGTTCTGGCTCTGGATCTCGAGGAACAACACTTTCCCTGGTCGCATCCGAATCTCGAGAGCGCCTGCGGCGACCTGCTGAAGCTCGAACTCCCGGCCGGTGGCTTCGACCTGATCCTCAACTGTTCCACCGTTGAGCATGTGGGTCTCATGGGGCGCTACGGCGTCGCGGTGAAGGAAATGGATGGCGATCTTGCGGCCATGAAAAAGATGCGCCAACTCCTGAAGCCGTCGGGGAAAATGTTGCTGACCATCCCCTGCGGGCAGGACGCGGTGATTGTTCCCTGGCATCGCGTCTACGGGCCGGAGCGGCTGCCGAAGCTGCTACATGGTTACGCGATCGAAGAGCAAGTTTACTGGATGAAGCGACAGGATAACCGCTGGTATCCCTCGGATCGCGACAGGGCCCTGGCATATCCGCCCACGAGCCACACTACAAGTGCCTATCGTTGCTCCTATGCGCTGGGCTGCTTTGTTTTGCGCCCAAACGGAGGGTGAGAAGAAACGTATGCTGACCTTCTTTTCTACACCGAAACCCTTTGCCGGGCATATTAGCGTGATCCAGCGCAACGCTATTCAAAGCTGGCAGCGCCTGCATCCTGACGTCGAGGTCATTCTCTTCGGCGCCGATGCCGGAGCGGCGGAGATCTGCCGCGAGTTCGGCCTGCGCCACGAACCTGCGGTCGAGCGCAAGGAAGACGGTACGAAGAGTCTGCGCTCCATTTTCGGCCGCGCCCAGGAAATCGCCCGCCATTCGCGTCTCTGCTATGTGAATTGCGACATCGTTTTGACCGATGATTTTCTGCGCGCGCTGGACGCCGTCTCCCGCTGGCAGGAACAGTTTCTCATGGTCGGCCGCCGCTGGGATCTGGACGTCACGCAACCGCTCGATTTCTCCCAGCCCAACTGGGCGGAAGCCCTCGTGCACCGAGCGCACAACGAGGGGTTCCAGCGCCTATACTACAATATCGACTATTTTGCCTTTCCCCGGAATTTTTACCGTGAGATCCCGGACCTGGTGATCGGCCGGAACTGGTGGGACGGATGGCTGGTATGGCGCGCCGCCACTCAGGGTGCTCCGGTTGTGGATGTCTCCGAGCTGGTCTGCGCCGTGCATCAGAATCATGACTACTCTTATCATCCCCAAGGCATCCAGGGCGTGTGGTTCGGCGAAGGCTCCCTTCGCAATATGAAAAATGCTGGCGGCATGCGGCATCTGCACACTATCGAGGATGCGAACTACCGGCTGACAGTGCGCGGTTTCGAACCCAACCGCTTCTACTGGCTGGCCCCAGTGAAACGAACCGTGCGCGAAGTAGCGGCCACCATCCGACGCTTCTTCCGACTTTGCTTCTGGCACCCCTTCCTAGATCTCACACGCCCCGCGCGCTCGGCGCTGGGGCTGCGGAGCAACGTCCCTCCTCAGTTCATTTCCAAGAGTGAAAAGGAGCGCCTTCATCCCTTTGACCGTTCCTGGACTCCCAAAATTCAATGGCAGCGCAAGAAGGATGATCACAGCTAACACGGGGCACGCGAGACTTTGGTCATTTGGCGCGGCATACCTCGGACAGGCTTCGGGTTTGAGCTATCGTGACTAAGATCAGCATCTACATTCCCGCATATAACGTCGCGGAATTCCTAAGCCCCTGCATCGAGAGTTTGCTCGGTCAGACTTTTCCCGCCGACGAAATTCTGGTTGTCGACGACGGCTCCCGTGACGCATCCGCGGAAATTGCGGCCCGATATGCGGGCGTTACCCTCATCCGCCACCGGGTGAACAGAGGCCTTGCCGCTACCCGCAATACGGCCATACACGCGGCGCGCAATGAGCTGGTCGCCTCTATTGACGCCGATTGCGCCGCTTCTCCCTCTTGGCTTGCAGAACTCACGCGAAACCTGACCGATCCCACTGTCGTCGGAGTCGGTGGCAAATTGCTGGAGGGCGTCCTGCAGAGTACGGCGGATCGCTGGCGCGCCGTGCACATGCCTCAGCATTGGGGGGACACCCCCATCCGCGGCCCGCGCTTCCTGTTTGGCTGCAACAACCTGTTTCGCAAGTCCGCGGTGCTCGCCGTCGGTGGGTACGACGAAAGGATGCGCACCAATGGCGAAGATACGGACCTTTGCATGCGGCTGCGCGCAAAGAACTGGGAATTTTTGTACATGCCTTCCGCCCAGGCCACTCATCTGCGCCATGACACGGCCCGCTCCATCCTTGACACTTACTGGCGCTGGTGGCGCTTCGGCGTCAACGCCTACGCCAATGGGCCGCGCATCCGGTCCGTCCTGGGTCACGCAATTTTTGTTCACTTCCGTTACAATTTTCTCGGTCCCCTTCGGAAGGATATCGAGGCCCGCCGCTGGGAACTCGTGCCATTTGATTTTCTCATATTGGCCTATTTCCCCTACCGGGACTTCCATCTGTGGCTGAACGCAACAAGGGGCTCCGCGAAGCGGTGACCTGAGAGGAGAACCACTTCTTGCACATACTTGTAACCGGCAGCTGCGGCTTCACTGGTTCTCATGTCGCGCTTCATCTCCGCGACGCAGGACACCAGGTCTCCGTGATGGATAACCTGGTTCGCCGCGGCAGCGAACGTAATATCGCGGTCATTTCTCGCCACGGCGTTTACTTTTCCCATGGTGATGTGCGCAATCCGGAAGACCTCGGCAATCTTCCCGCCGGCATTGAACTGATTTGCGATGCCAGCGCCCAGCCCTCTGTCGTCACTGGTTACGCAAATCCGATCTTCGACATAACCAACAACGGGCTCGGCGCCGTCCACATTCTCGAATACGCCCGCCTGCGTCGCATTCCCCTAATCTTTTGGAGTTCAAACCGTGTGTACGGTGCGGACCGCCTGAACGCTCTCTCACGCCGCGAAACTCCCACGCGATTCGAGTACGATCCCGATGCCTGGAATTGCCTCCCCGTCGAGCAGCGTCCCCCGGCTTTCATCCGGCCTACGGGGTATCCGAACAATTTTTGATTGATGGCGGCCAGCGCAGCATCTATGGCCTCAGCAAGCTCATTGCTGATGTGGCCTGCCAGGAATACGCCCAGGCCTATGATCTGCCCGTTGTCGTCAATCGTTTCGGCGTACTGTCGGGTGCGGGCCAGTTCGGACACACGGACCAGGGCTGGGTCGTCTGGTGGGCTATTGCGCATTGGTTTCAGTTGCCGTTGACTTACCTGGGTTGGCATGGAAAACAGGTCCGTGACGTCCTGTTTGTGGAAGTATGCTGGGATTGCTGGATCTTCAGATCAAGCAAATCGCGAAGTTCCGCGGCGAAGTCTTCAATCTCGGTGGCGGTGCTGCGAATTCGATCTCGCTCCGCGAAGCCACCACGGCCATGCAGGAGATTTCCTCTCGCACTGCGCCTATCACCCAAAGCGCCAAAGTGCGCCAGGGTGATATCGTTCTCTATTGGACAGACAACCGCAAAGCCACGCAATAACTAGGTTGGAAGCCCCAGATGGATTTGCGCACCGGCTTAACTCGCATCTTTGATTGGATTTGTGAAAACGAAAAAGATCTTCGCGAACGCTACGCCGGATGATGGTAACGCAAGGGCAGAACGTCTCGTGACAAATGCAACTTCTGGCTCTGGGCGGATTCCACAATTAAACGGTCTCCGGGGAATCGCCATCCTTCTGGCGCCGTCCCTTCACTATCTGAAGAGTTCGGCAATGGCTCCTTGGTAAGATTACCCTACCGCATTGGGTCCGCTTTTCGGCTTGACTGGGCGTGTGTCGATCTGTTTTTTGTGCTTTCCGAATTTCTCATCGGACGAATCCAACTGGATGCACGCAGAGCAAGCAATTAGTTTCTGACGCTTTACATTCACCGTTTCTTCCGGAGCCTTCCCCGCTACTATCTTTGGATCACGCTTTTCGCCTTTTGTCTTACCTATCTCCTGGCGATTTCTTGAGCATCCGCTTCTCCAACAGGGTCACGCCTATCGATACAAATTCACCATATTTGACGCATAATACTGATGTATCATCCCGCCCGAATCAAATGGGGAGAAGCAAACCTTTCATATGAAGCTGAAGACAGTCTTGGTAACCGGATCCAGTGGTTTGATTGGCTCGGAAGCGGTCGAGCATTTCGATGGCCAGGGGCATCAGGTGCACGGTATCGACAACAACATGCGCCGAGTGTTTTTCGGTGATCCCGGTGACACCACCTGGAATCTCGACCGGCTGCGCCGCGCAACAAAGAACTTCACCCACCACAACGTTGACATCCGAGACCGCATTGCTCTCGAAGCGCTCTTCCGTTCGCAGCGCTTCGACCTGATCGTTCACTGTGCCGCGCAACCCTCTCACGACAAGGCGGGTGACATCCCCATCCTCGATTTTGAAGTCAACGCTCTCGGTACGGTCAATCTACTTGAAGCCACCCGCCTCCATTTTCCCGAGGCGGTTTTCATTCTTCTCAGCACCAACAAAGTTTACGGCGATGCCCCCAACGAACTTCCTCTCAAGGAACTCGAGACCCGCTGGGACTACGCCCGGACGGAGGACTACAACGGCATCGATGAAAACTGCCGCATCGACCGCACGCTTCATTCTCTTTTTGGAGCCTCCAAGGCATCCGCTGACCTGATGGCTCAGGAATACGGCCGCTACTTCGGCATGAAGGTTTGCATTTTCCGCGGAGGATGCCTCACCGGGCCATCCCACTCCGGTGTCGAACTTCACGGCTTCCTTTCCTACCTGGTGAAGGTGGCGATTTCCGGCGGGACCTATTCCGTCTTCGGCTACAAGGGCAAGCAGGTGCGCGACAACATCCACAGCCACGATGTAGTCCGTGCCATTGAGGAGTTTGCGGCCAACCCCCGCCCGGGTGAGGTTTACAACCTCGGCGGCGGCCGGGAGAACAGCATCTCCATGCTCGAAGCCATCGCCAAAATTGAGCAAATGTCCGGCAAAAAACTCAATTGGAAGTATGTCGATCAGAACCGCAAGGGCGACCACATCTGCTACATCTCGGACCTCACGAAATTCAAGTCTCACTATCCCAACTGGAATATCACCATCAGCCTCGACGAAATCTTTCGCCAGATCATCGCCGACCACACCAAGCGCCTGCAAAGCGTGGGGTCGATGTAATGCCGTCTCTGTTTCGCCGGCTTTATCCGTGGTTGATTGAACTCTGGATTGCTTCTGTCCTTTTCGTTTTCTTTCTTGTTCGTATTCTCGGCTCTAGTGTCGGCCGGCACATTCTTTCGCGAATTGGCCTTCATCACTCGCCATGAGATTGCTTCCCTCCATCCTGGCCAACCTACTCTTGCTGCTGGCCGCTTTTGGGCTCGGCAGCCTTTTGCGCCCCCTCCTCCCCCAAAATTTCTCGAAATTGGATCGCATTGCCACCATTGCGCTGGGAGGGCTCGGCCTGCTCGGAACGCTCCTGTTCCTTGTCGGCATGCTCCATTTTTCTTCAACTGTTGTCCTGGCTGTTCTGCTTCCCGCTGCTTTGTTGGGCCTGCTGTTCCTGAGGAAAGAGATGGGGCACCTGGCCACTCATCGCCCGTTTGAAAACATCCCGATCCTTCCGGTCGTGGTCATCGCTCTCATCTTGTTCGTCACTTTTGTAGGTGGCTTGGCCGAGCCGGTCGGCGATATCAAGCTGGATGCCATTGCCTACCATTTCCTGGACGCACGTGTCTGGCTGCGAGACGCCGTGATTCACGTGATTCCCGACGAATGCCATGCCTCCTTCCCCGCAACCGTGGAAACTCTTTTTGCCGCACTCATGGCTGTGGGCGGAACCCGCGCCCCGGAACTTTTCGCCTTTCTTGCCTTTGGCGTTTTTCTTCTGGTTGCCGGGGGATTTGCGATTCGCCTGGGGCTCGATCCCGGAGGCGCCTGGTGGGCGGTGGCCCTAATCGCCTGCATGCCCGTGGTTTATCGCGGTTCGTACGGTGGCTTCAATGATGTGATCCTTTCGGGGTGCGTCCTGGTGGCGCTCCGCGTGGCCCTCGATGCCGATGGGCCCTGGGAATATGCACTCGCCGGTGTTTTCGCGGGTCTCGCCATGGGCGTCAAATACACCGGGATTATCGCCTTTCTTCTGATTCTTGGCTGCGCCTTTCTGCATGCTCTCGGCAGGCGCGTGGAAAAACCTGCTGTTTTTTTTGCCGGCGGCGCCCTCTTCAGTATTCTGGCTGCCGTCGTCGCTTCTCCCTGGTACCTGCGCAACTGGCTCGTTCTTGGCTCTCCGATCTATCCTCCTCCGCCACTGCTGCTCCGCTTTTTCCATGCAAAGTACATGTCAGCCGACGCCATCCAGTCCCTGAACGCCTTCATTCAGAAAGAAGGCCTCGGCATGGGCCACAACCTATCCGCCTTTCTGCTCCTGCCTTTTCATCTCACCTTCCACCCTGCCAATTTCCTCAATGGCCCCGGTGGTGTGGGTGTCGCGCTTCTGGCTCTTGCACCCTTCGGCCTGTGGATGCAGCGGCGGGATCTGTTCGTCCGTATATTGGCCCTGTTTGCTTTCCTGCAAACGGTTGCGTGGTTCCTCACCGAGCAGGACGCGCGCTTTCTCATTCACCTCTACGTCATCCTCGCGATTTTCGCCATTTGGGGTTGGCGTTATGTCATCTCCACTGCACCCCGGTTTGGCCCCTTGTTGTCCAGTCTGGCCATTGCTTGCTCGATTCTGTACGGCCTCTTCATGATCTGCACCTTCCGGGTGGACGATCTCCATGCCGCCGTTTCCGGCAAATTCGAGAATCAGCGCATCGCCCGCGAGGTCCCCTTCTTGGACAGCTTTGCTTTCCTAAATGACGATCCCACCGTCAAGAAGGTTCTGGTCCTCGCGCCGCGTTTTCCAACCTTTTATCTTCGCAAAGACTACTTGAAACCTGTGGGACGCTTCGGGGAAGAATCACTGCCCAACGCCGGCGATACGAAGGCGCTTCTTCAAAACGCCGCGGCGCTTGGGATAAGCCATGTGATTGACGTCCGGGTGGATGAAAACGACTTCAAGATATCCGGCAAGCCCGACACTCTCACTCTAGTCTTCGAGCGCGAAGATCAGCGCATTTATCGCGTGTCTCCCGCTCCGTAACCAACCGCTGCAACGGCAGCCGGGCCAGCCGCGGCCACGCATCCAGCTAGCGTGAAGCCTCTGCCTTCATCGTAACGAGATAAACCTTTCGGTTCGCCTCCACGACCACGACCTGCACCGAGGATGCCACTTCCGAGAAATAACCTGGTAACCAGTCAAATCCCGCTCCTGGGTCTTCAACATACAAGAGAAATGCCGGGTGGGCCGCAACAAACTCCAAGAGTGCGTCAACTTGTATGGGCATATAGGGGCGAAGAATTACGAGATTTTTGTCGATGCTGTCTGTTCCAGAATACTTCACTGCTTTCTCTGAGTCTTCTAGGAAAACGAACCTCTTTTTCCATTCGGGGGGCGCATAGTATGCCAACTGCAAATAGGTAACGCCATCTGAGACTACGACAGGGAGATCGGGGTGACCGGCCTTTTGTATGAGAGCTTCGACGGGCGGCGCAAGATTATCCAACCGAAGCGAATGAACAGACCGCCAAAAAGTGAACTCATGAACAGCCACGCTCGAAAACACAAAAACTGCGAAAAGCAAGACGACTCTTTCCCTCGCCCACGACATTACGCAGGCCATAGTCAACGCCACACCAAGTGCTGACGCAAGCAGGTACCGGTCCAACATCGCCCCGTGCATCAGATTGACCGCAAGCGCGGTGGGAAAAGGGAGCGCCAGAAGAGCAAGGAGCAGAGCAGCCTCTACTGGGTCGCGTTCCACTCTCTCGCCTGATTTTCCCTCCGCTGTTAACAGCCGCGCACCAACGATTCCCACGACACAGACTGATACCACGGCAAAACCGAATGCGCCGCCCGTCAAAAAGAAGCCGCCGTATGTTAAGGGAATGGAAGAGAGGCCGTAGTGGGTCCAAATATGCGGCCCGAGCAGCGCTCTGAGGTGCGAAATCCAGGGCCAGAACAGCAACAGCGGCACAGGCCCAAGAGCCAGGGCTGCCGATACTTGCCATCTAAAGCGGCGCGCTCGCAGAATATAGACAAACTCAGCCACCCAAAATGGGAGCATGGAAAAGATTGCGTAGTAGTGAAGCAATTCCGCAAGTATCAAGCTAACGCCCAGCATGATCGTCCAAATGGGAGAAGGAACACGTTGGTAACAGACGAGCGCAAAGGCGATGCAGGCAATGACCATTCCATAAGCCCGGCCATCCACGGCATAGATATGAAACAAGCTAGTCAGGAGAATGAGCACGGCACAGAGGAAGGCAATGAACTCGCTGCTTTTTCTCCTTACGTATACGAATACGCAGGTCAGAGTGCACGGTAAAGCAAGAATCGCCGGTAATCGCAACGCAATCTGCTTGTTTTTGAGGACGTTCAAAACGGCTCGCTCGATCAGATAGAAAAGCGGGGCCTGGCTGTCCACGCCTTCTGATAGAGCATTCCACATTGCTCGGGTGCTGGATTGAGAAGCCACCGCCAAGGCGAGCAGTTCATCGAAAAGAAAAGTCCTCACCGCCGCCGCAGCCACTCCACGCACGATAACGTAGATAACCAGGGCAAACATCAGGCCCAGAATTAGCCTCTTGGGCGGCGCAGGGAGCTCATGTCTGGCTGCAACAGCACTGTCTTCTTTTGGCGAAGCGTTAAAGAACGCTTCGATAGTGGTTAGGGCAGCCTGAAACTTGCTCATCTACGATCCCCGCCTACTTCCGAGAGAAAGCTTGGTTCTTCGCTCCCGCTCCGCCGCCATGCGTCTACCTCAGCCCGGATCCGCAAAATGCGAAATGAACATTTTGAAGTTGCATGGGACACTCCCTTATACTGCCACTTTTGCGCGCTGCTTGTCCTGATAACAGGCTGGCTAACCTGCTGGGGAAGTTTATCAATCAATTGGAACTTGCCTCCAGTCTCTCGCATTTACCGTGTAACATATCTGCATGTACTCGGCGCCATGGGAACCAATTCGAGGTTAAGGATATGAGCACCCTGGATGTCATCATGCGCCAGCCTCTCGTGTACCGGCTTTGGATGGCGCCATTCGCAGAAAAGAAGTTCGCTCCAATCGTTGCCCACAACAATATGCAGCAAGTTCGCCGGGCGCTGGACGTCGGGTGCGGTCCCGGAACAAACGCTCCGCACTTTTCGGCTTCAGACTATCTGGGCATTGACGTGAACCCGCAATACATCCGCGATGCCGAGCGCCGCTACGGCAATCCGCACGGGCGCCTTCGCTTCCAGGTCCAGGATGCCGCCACTTTCGCCGCTCCGCCCGGGGAACGATTCGATTTCGTGCTGGTCAACAGCTTTCTTCATCACGTTGACGACTCCACGGCTCGGAGCATTCTCTCAAATCTGGGCAAACTCCTGACGGAGGACGGCTACGTGCACATTGTGGAGCTGATTCTTCCGGACTCCGCGTCTATCCCAAGGTTCCTTGCGCGTTCTGATCGCGGCAATTTCCCCCGGCCTCTTGAGACCTGGCGCCGGATGTTCACTGAATTTTTCGAAGCCGTCGTATTCGAGCCTTTCGATTTGGAGGCGCTCGGTATTTGCTTGTGGAAGATGCTCTACTTTAAAGGGAAAGCGAAGCGCTAGGCGGTCGTGCTCCGCACTCAGTGAGGCGAAGTCTCTTTCATTTTCACCAGGTACAGACGCCGTGCTCCCTCCATCTCCAGGAGTTGCATCGAGGCCGCCTCACGGTTCAAAAAGGTCCAATCCTCACCCTCTGAATACAACAGGAATTCGCGATGCGCGGCTGTAAATGTCGAATAGTCCGCCAACCTAAGCGGCATAAAGTCCCGAAGACCCGACAAAGCCCTAACGACAATGTCATTACCTTCGCGGCTCAGTTCTCTCTGGTCGTCCATCAAATAGACTAGCCGGCGGGTCCAACTCGGCGGAGAGTAATAAGCAGTTTGCGCATATACCAAGCCCGGGCCAAACACGACGGGAAGATCCAGATGCCCGCCGTCTTGCACGAATTTTTCGATCTGAACGAATTCGTCGGCCGAAATAACCGACCAAGCCCGACCCATTGGATCAACCCCGGAGTGGTGCCAGAACCTCAATTCACGCACCCCGACGCTGGATAAAACAAACAGTGCGAAGAGCGCAACCATTCGGGGTCGGGCAATTGAAAGCGCGCAGGCAACCCCCAGAACAACACCGATTGTTGTTGCCAGCACATAGCGGTTTAGCAATAACCCATGCACCGGGCGAACGAGCACGAAAGCAATAAGAGGCAACGCAATCAGGCTCAGGAGCAAGGCTACCTCAGCCACATCTCCGTCATCGGGTTTCCATTGCTGGGAAATATCCTGCTGAGGCCAAAAGCGTGACCACGTGATCGCCGCAATTGATACGAGGGCCAACGCCGCCCCAAATGCGCCGTCAATCAAAAAGTAAGAGCCATAGAAATCTGGCAGGCCAGAGAGAGCAGGATGCGAATAGACAAGGTAATTGCCGTAGTATGCTCTGTAGCTCGATAGCAAGGGCCAGAAAGCAGCCAGCGGCAAAGTTCCCGCGCCCAATGCCACCCACACAGGCCAACGAAACCGTCGTGTCCTGAGGAACACGACTCCCTCCGCCACCCAAAACGGAATCATTCCAAAGACAGCATAATAATGAAGCGACTCCGCGAGGCTTAAGCTGACGCCCAGCATCGCCGCCCCGCGCACGGACGGCAAACGCTGGTAGCAAACCAGCGCAAACGCGATGCACGCCAGAACCATGCTATACGCGCGCGCTTCAATCAGATAAGTATGAAACAGGCTGGTTGACAGAAGCAGTAGCGCGCACAGGAAGGCGATCGCTTCCCCGCTTCGTTTCTTCACGTATTCAAAGACACAAATCAAGATGCAAGGGAACGCAAGAATCGAAGGCAGTCGTAGTGCAATCTGTTTGTTACTTACGAGTCCCAGGGCGGCTCGCTCCACCAGGTAGAAACCGGGAGGCGCGCTGTCAAAGCCACGCGCCACAGCGTGCCACATTTCTCGCAGGGTTGGCTGACCGGCTATTGCCAGCGTGCAAAGTTCATCAAACCAAAATGGACGCGCTGCCGCGCCTGCCACGCCGCGAGCAATAACGTAGATGACGAGGATTCCCAAGAGCCAATAGATCAGCCTTTTCGATGACCGCTCAATATAGCCTTGTAATGCTCTGAAAGTGTCCCATCTCGATGACTCGTCGGAGAACATCGCGATTTCTCCTTCTCTCTCTGAAGCTCAACCCGAGCGGAACATTGATACCATCCCACAGCAAGGATTCTCCGGGCAAGCCTTTGCCATAACGTCGCGCTGGGGGAGAAATCTCTCGAAGGGGTCTGCGGCCGGCAACTTCCGAGCCTCTTGAGACTTGGCGCCGGATGTTCGATGAATTATTCGAAGCCGTCGCATTCGAGCCTTTCGATGTAGGGGCGCTGGGTATTTGCTTGTGGAAGATGCTCTACTTCAAAGGGAAAGCCAGGAATTAGCGGCTCTTCCGCTTTGCGACCATGCGGTAGGAAGTCTCAGCGAGGGTGGCCCTCCTTCATTTTGACCAGACATAGATCACCACTGCTCGCCTTCGCCAACAACTGTACAGAAGCAGCTTCCTGGCTCAGATAAGCTAAGTACCAGTCCGCATCTCCCGAATACAGCAGAAATTCTCGATGTGCGGCTGTAAATTCCGAATATTCCGTCACCCCAAGCGGCATGAATTCGCGAAGAGCCAACATCAGCTTGCTGCTGGTGTCAGACCGTTTGTAACTCAGTTCCCTCCGTTCGTCCACAAGGTAAACCAGCCTGTTCGCGAAAAGCTGCGGGGAATAGTAGACAAGCTGTGTGTAGATCTGAGAATCACTAACCACCACTGGGAGATCCTCGTGACCGGCGCTTTGCACGAATTGCATCATCTGCGAGAGTTGCTCCGCGGAAGTAGCGGCAGAATACTGAACGAACGGATCGTACGTTGGATGGCGCCAGAATCTCAATTCGCGCATGCTCACACTGCAAAGACCAAAAAGCGCAAGAATTACGGCGGCCTTTCGGCCCGCAATCGATAGCGCGCAGGCCATTCCCACTACAACCCCGAATATGGCTGCCAGCACATAGCGGCTTAGCAATGGGCCGTTCACCAGGCAAACGAGCGCGAAAACGATATAAGGCAATGCAATCAGGCTCAGAAGTAGCGTTCCCTCCGCTACGCCGGCGTCGCGACTTTCGTTCCGGCGGGGAGTAACATCCCTGGGCCACAGTTGCGACCAAACGATCGCCGCAACGGACACGACCGTCAGCGGGATGGCAACTGCAGTTTCGGGCAACAAGAAGAACGATCCATAGTATCCCGGGAGCGCGGAAAAGACAGGGCGTGCAAAAGTATGCAGGCCGTAAACCGTTTTCAGAGCCGAAATCAACCGCCAAAAAACGATCAGCGGCAAGCTTCCACAGGCTAGAGCAATCCATACCGGCCAGCGAAACTGTCGTGCCCTGAGGAGAAAAACTGCTTCCGCACACCCAAACGGGACCATCGCAAAGATGGCATAATAATGAAGCGACTCAGCGACCAGGAAGCTGATGCCCAGCAGCGCCGCCCAGAGCACGGACGGCAAACGCTGGTAGCAAACCAGCGCAAACGCGATGCACGCCAGAACCATGCTGTACGGCCGCGCTTCAAACAGATACGTGTGAAACAGGCTGGTTGACAGAAGCAGTAGCGCGCACAAGAAGGCGATCGCTTCCCCGCTTCGTTTCTTCACGTACACAAAGACACAAATCAAGGTGCAAGGAAAAGCAAGGATGGAAGGCAATCGTAACGCAATTTGTTTGTTACTTATGAACGCTAGCGCGGCTCGCTCCACCAGGTAGAAACCGGGAGGCATGCCGTCAAAGCCACGCCCCACAGCGTGCCACAGAGCCTGCAAACTCGGCTGGCTGGCTATCGTCACCGTGAGTATTTCGTCATACCAAAACGGTCTCCCTTTGGCGCCTACCACCCCTCGAACAATAACGTAGATAACGAGGAGCCCCAATAACACGTAGATTAGTTTGCTTGCTGGAGAATTGGTGTCGTCCCGCAGGGTAACTGCCACATTCTTACCTTCCGCCTCATCGGACAGCATCAAATTCTCCTTTCCTCCCTCGCCGCAGGTCCGCCACCGGGGATGCGCCCAACATTCTCTCTCAAATTGTTTCCCCCGGGAGCGCCTTGCGAAGGAAGCATTAATACCATTCCACAGCAAGGACTCTCAAGGCATTCCTTTGCGATCACGCCGTGTTATGGGAGAAATCTCCCGATGCGATCTGGAGCTGCAAACCTTTAGTCCATTTTTTTTCAAGATTTCGATCGGTAAGGCGCTAGGAACAAGTGGTCACACGCGGTGCACCGAAACGGCCGCACACCGCGGATCAGGCAGACCACCCTCATGTAGAGTCCTCTCCTTCTCGCACGTAGCACTTCTGTGCTTCCGCAAACTGGACAAGTTCGCTTGCGAGCAACCGGCGGCAGTGGCATCTCAATTCTTCCGAGTGGTGCAATCCCTATGCATCCTTGCGGTACCGTTTTCGATTTGTAGGCATCCAGTGTACAACAAAAGCCAAACTGCTGCGCCTTTTCTCTCAGTCTCGCTTTAGCCCTACGGTGCGGCTAACAATGTATTGCGGCCGCGCCTTGATCTCCTCATAAATCCGCCCGACGTACTCTCCGATTACGCCCAAGAAGAACAGCAGGACGCCAGAAAAAAAAGTTATTGCGACGATCAAGGCCGTGAACCCCTGGGGTGCCTTGTGTAGGAAAACCCTGATATAGATCGAGTAGATCGCAAACAAGCTGGAAAGGAACATCACAAACGCGCCAAAAAGCGCCGCCGCCCGGATGGGCACGATGGAAAACGCAAAGATCCCGTCGAATGCGAGAGTCACCAGACGCATTATGCTGTACTTGCTCTTCCCTGAATGCCGTTCGGCCCGCTCCACTGCAATCCCCGCCTGACGAAACCCCACCCAGCTCCGCATTCCTCTCAGGTAGCGGTGATGCTCCGGCATCTTCCTGACTTCTTCGATAACACGCCGCGACATCAACCCAAAATCGCCGGAATCCAGCGGTAAGCGGATATCGGAGAGCGTCGCCATCATGCGGTAAAACACAAAATAGCAAATGCGCAGCGCCAGCGGCTCTTTGCGTCTTACCCTCTGCGCGTAGACAACGTCGTATCCCTGCTGATATTTCTCCACAAACTTCGGAATTATTTCCGGCGCATCCTGCAGGTCTCCGTCCATCACGACTGCGGCATCGCCGGACACGTGATCCAAGCCCGCCGTGATCGCGGCCTGGTGCCCGAAATTCCGCGAAAGGGACAGGACAACGATGCGCTCATCCTCCTTCGCGGCCTCCGCCAGCAGGTCGAAGGTCCGGTCCGTGCTTCCGTCGTCCACGAACACGATTTCGTGCGGTCCTCCCGCCACGCTGGCCAGAACCGCGCGCAACCGTTGCAGAAGTTCCGGCAGGACGCTCTCTTCATTGTGGATGGGAATTGCTACGGAGAGGCGAGATCCAGTGGACATGCAGACTCTTTATCCTCTTAGGGGGAGTTCCTTCACCATACCCTCAATCGCAAATCGCAGCAAGGGGCAGCCGCTCGATTGCAACCTCCAGCCGCGTACAGTAAGATTTCCACGTCGCGATTACACTCGATTGTGCGCATCCCCACCCTTGGACTATCCGGAAAGGTCAGGCTTTACTGAGTTTTTATGGCCAGGCCCTTTGTCAGCGTATTGATCGATACGTACGATCACGAGCGCTTCATCGAAGAAGCGATCCAGAGCGTATTAGCCCAGGATTTTCCTGCCTCCGACCGCGAAATCCTCGTCGTGGACGACGGCTCGCAAGATCGTACCACGGAGATCACCGCTAAATTTGCCCCTCAAGTCCATCTGATCCGCAAAGCCAACGGAGGACAGGCTTCCGCCTTCAATGCAGGCATCCCGGAATGTCAGGGTGAGATCGTGGCGTTTCTCGATGGCGACGACTGGTGGGCCCCCGGAAAACTGAAACTTGTGGTATCGGCGTTCTCGGAAAATCCACGCGTAGGCCTAATCGGCCATAGCATCACCGAAGTTCTTGCCGATGGCGGCCGCCGCAGCGAGTTGGTCCGGGAATCCCCCCGCTTTCGCATTGACTCCGTCGCTGGCGCGCGCCTCTTTCGCCTGCGCAAAAGCTTCCTCGGCACCAGTCGCATGGCCTATCGCGCGGAAATCCTGCGTCGCATCGGCCCGGTGCCCGAATCTCTCACCATTCAAGCCGACGAGTTCCTTTTCACGCTGGGCGCTCTGTTTTCTGAAGTGCTGCTTCTTCGCGAGCCGCTCACTTTCTATCGCTTGCACGGCCAGAACCTGTTCCAGGTCAGCGACGGCAGTCTGACCTCTCTTCGCCGCAAGCATACCGTCCTGGTGGCCCTGGTGGATGCGCTTCGCCGTCGCTTTGCGGAAGAACGCGTCCCGGAACAAGTGAGCAACGCAGTCATTGAAAGCATCCAGAACGATGCCGACTCCGTTCGCCTGTCCCTGGGCGGCGGCACGCCACTGGATACTATCCGCACAGAACTCCAAACCTACCGGATCATGCACGAAAACGCTTCGGCGATTCGCTGGGCGCTCAAGTACCTCAGCCTTTTCCCGGCTTTTTTCCTTTCGCCTAAGCAGTACACGGCGTGGAAGCAAAAGCTGACGTCCAACTCCGCGTACCGCAAAATCCGCCAGAGCTTTCTACCGCATCTCCGCCCCACCCACGTGGACCGAACCGGCAACTGGAGTTTGCGATGACGGAATCTCCAGCTACTTCCAAGTCTCTTCGCATCCTGATGGCCGCCTGCGTGCCTCGTCGCCGCGAAGGAGGAGTGGCGGCTACGATTTACGGTTTTGGCGGCCAACTCGAGCGGCGCGGCCACTCGCTCACGTACGTTTTCCAGGAAGATCTTGTTGATTCAAAAAGCATCTGGCCGCGCTTCGTCGATGTAGTGTTTGCTCATCGTCTCAGCCGGTACATCGCCAAAAATCGGGATAGGTTCTCCGTCGTGAATCTCCACGCCCCCACAGGTTTTTTGTACGGCATTCGGCGCCAGTGGTTCGGCTCCCGCAACGATCCTCCCTATGTCATGATGCTCCATGGACTCGAAGAGCGCCGCGTCTACGTGCTGAGCCGGGAAGTGCGCAAGGGTCGCGCCTGGAATTTCACCCTGAAAAACCGGCTATGGCATCGCTTTTACATTTATCCGCGGTTCCGGTGGTCCATTCGCACAGCAGACGGCGCCCACTCCAATTGTCGCGATGTCTGGAACCTCCTGCAGCTCAAGTACAATCTGGATGCGGACCGTACGGCCTACACGCCGAGCGGCGTCGAGCCGCATTTTTTCGTTCCTCGCAGTTATGACAATAAGGGGCTGCTCAAGCTGCTCTACGCTGGCACGTGGCTGGAGCAACGTGGCATCTTTTACCTTCGCGATGCCCTGGAACGCCTTGCGCCACAACTCCCCGGCATGACCATGACCTTTGCCGGCGCTGGTTGCCCCCCAGAAGTCATCCGAGATTTCTTCGGCCCTAAGCTGGCTTCCGTGGTCAAGGTTGTCCCGCTTATTCCCGCTGGCCAGATGCACGAACTTTTTGCAGCCCACGATATTTTCCTGCTTCCTTCCCTTGTGGAAGGATTACCTACGGTGCTGCTGGAAGCCATGGCCTCGGGCATGCCGGTAATCACCACCGAAACCTGCGGCATGCCCGATGTCGTCGCCGATGATTTCAACGGCCTTCTCATTGCTCCCTCGGATGCTCCGGCCATCGAGGAGGCAGTCCTCCACCTAGCAGGGTCTGTCGAACTGCGCCAGCGCCTGGGCCAGGCAGCGCAACAGACGATGACACGCTATACTTGGGAACGCTCCGCCCTCAGGCTCGAAAAGCTGTTCCGTCACGTTATCGCCAGGGAAGGTCAAGCATCCGGATGAGCGTTTTCGATAGATATCTACCTAGCCTACGGCCTCTTTTCAGATGTGCGTGGCGAAGTGCCGTGCAGCCGCTCCACCTCTTTTTTGATCGGGAGAACGTGGATTGAGTAAGTTCAAGGAAACCATGCGCCGCGACTGGGATGACCGGGCCCGCCGCGATCCCTTTCTTTATATCGCCAGTTGGCGCAAGGATTGGGATGAAACGTCTTTCTTTGCATCAGGGGAACAGGATTATCTCCGGCTCGTTCATCCTGTACTCCAGAAATTTCGCTTTGACCCGGCCGGCAAGACCTTGGCGGAACTGGGTTGCGGCGCCGGACGAATGACACGGAGTTTTGCCCAGCGCTTTCAGTCTGTCTTCGCGGTAGACATCTCTGCGGAAATGCAGGCGCGGGCGGAAACATACCTTCGATCGTTCTCCAACATCCGCTGGGTCCTCTCAGACGGAGAAACGCTCTCTGGCCTGGGAGACGCTTCGGTTGATTTCGTGTTCAGTTACCTCGTGCTTCAGCACATGCCTGTCAAGAAAGTCGTATTCAGTTCCATTCGGGAAATGATGCGCATTCTTCGTCCCGGTGGCGTTTTTCTTTTTCAATTCAATGGTTCCGATCAACCCACGATGAACTGGAAAGGGCGGGCCATTTCAGGAATTCTCGACGGCGTTGCCTCCATCGGTTTCCATAGTGCTAGCCGGCGCGTTGCCACCTTTGTCGGGATCGATCCCGAAATGGTGGGTAGGACCTGGCGCGGTGCTGCTCTAACCTCCGCGGAGATTACAGAGGCCGTTCGATCCGGCCAGGGCGCGCCGGAAGAATTCCTGGATGCTGGTACGCCCCTGGCCTGGTGTTATGGGCGCAAACAGCCGGAGGCCCGTGCGTGATCACTCTTGGCCTGAACTATTCCCAGATGCACGACTCTTCCGCGTGCATTGTCCGCGACGGGGAACTTCTCTTCGCAGTGGCCGAGGAGCGCATCAGCCGCATCAAGCATGATGCCCGATTTCCCCAATTGGCGGTTCAAGCCTGCCTTGATTTTGCCAAGGTCCGCCCTGCCGATATCGACGAAGTCTGCCTGGGTTGGCAGCCCATAGGACAGTTGTACCGGCATGACCTGAGCCTCTACGCCGCGGGCCGCTGGCCGCTTACCTATCTGAACTTCCTTAATTCCACGCGCTATTTCGTCAGCATGTGGCATCAGGGCAGCGGCGCGAATCGGTTTGGACAGCGATTCGGAACGGGCAAGACGCGTTTCCGGCACGTGGATCATCACCTCGCCCACGCGATCAGTGCCTACTCATTTTCCGGCTTTGATGATGCGGCGATCGTCGTGATGGATGGCCGCGGCGCTTGGGAAGCCACTTCTATCTGGCGCGGAAGTAACGGCCGCATCGAGCACGTGCTGACCATTAACTGGCCGAACTCATTGGGCCTCTTCTATGCGGAGTTCACCGGATTTCTCGGATTCACGCCCAACGCCGACGAATGGAAAGTGATGGGCCTGGCGCCGTATGGCAAGCCTGGAGTGGACCTGAGCTGTTTCCTCGAGCCGGGAGCGGGTCCCTACAGAGTGCACACGGATCGGCTTACCGGCAATGGCGGTGGCCCGTATTCCGGCTGGCCCGTTTCGCTCGGCTCACCTCGCGAACCGGAAAGCGACATCAGCGACCTCCACAAAGACATCGCGTATGCCGTTCAGGACATGTGTGAGATCGCGATGATGAGCGTGGTTCGCCTGGCACTGGAGAAGACGCGCATAAGGAATCTGTGCTTGGCCGGCGGCGTCGCGCTCAATTCCAAGGCGAACGGCAAAATCCTTACCTCCGGCGTTGTCGATAATCTTTTCGTCCAGCCCGCCGCTTCCGACGATGGCGTCGCTCTCGGCGCAGCGTTCGCTCCGTTTCTCGATGGGGGGCAGAGGCTCCCTCTCAAGCCCATGCGTCACGCCTATCTCGGACCCTCTTTCGATGACGACACCATCGAAACCGCTCTCAAAACCTACAAAATCCGCTCCACCCGACTTTCCGATCCCGCTGCCACGGCGGCGGAGCTGCTCTGCCACGGCAAAATCCTCGGCTGGTTCCAGGGACGCATGGAGTTCGGCCCACGCGCTCTCGGCAGCCGCTCCATCCTTGCCGATCCCCGCGATCCGGAGATGAACGCCAAGGTCAACAACGCCGTAAAGTTTCGCGAGTGGTGGCGCCCCTTCGCGCCCTCATTCAAAAAGGAAGCCGCGCCCGAATTCCTCGAATCCGCTTGGGATTCGCCATTCATGATCGTCACCGCGCAGGTGCGCCACGAAAAACGCAGCATCATCCCCTCGGTCACGCATGTGGATGGCAGCGCCCGCCCGCAAACCGTCGAAAAGGAAATCAATCCGCTCTATTGGCGGCTCATCGATGAATTTGGCAAGCGCACCGGCGTTCCCGTCATCATGAACACATCGTTCAATCTTCGCGGTGAAGCCATCGTCCACACTCCCACCGACGCTATTCGCACCTTTTTCAGTTCCGGCATGGACGCCCTCGTCCTCGGCTCGTTCCTCGTCGAAAAATGAGCCCGCAACCTGTTTTCGCCCTACTCGGCAAACGTGACGTGCCCACCGACGGCGTCGAGCAATACTGCCGCTACCTTGGTGCCGCTCTGGAATCCCATGATGTTCAGTGGGAAATCCGCAGGGTCCCCTGGGAGATTCACGGCTGGCCGGATGCGCTCAACGCCCTGCGCCTCCAGGCGTCGTCTTGGCGCGGCCGCTGGGTGCTTGTTCAATACACCGCTCTCGCCTGGTCTTCGCGCGGTTTCCCCTTCAAATTCTCGCGTGTCCTGCAAATTTTAAGATCTGCTGGTGCCCGCATAGGCGTCGTTTTTCACGATGTGGAGCCCTTCCGTGGCCCACGCCTCGTCGATCGCCTTCGCAATCGCTTGCAACTTCACACCATGCGCCGCGCTCTGGCCACCGCGGATCTGGCCATCTTCACCATTCCTACTGAAAAGATCTCTTGGCTCGCGGGATCATCTTCTCGCGCTCATTTCATTCCTGTCGGCCCCAACCTCCCCATCCCTATTCCCTCAGAGCACAGCCTCACTCGCGCCGGCAACACCTCTGCCCCTCCCACTGTTGGCGTTTTTACTATCACTGGCGGCGAGCACGGCGCGCTTGAAACTACAGTTATTCTCGCCGCTGTTCGCCACGCGGCGCAAAAACTCGGCAAGCTGCGCCTCTCGGTCTTCGGTCGCCATGCCGAACTCCGCGAAGCCACGCTTCGTGAAGGTCTTCAGGGTTTGCCTGTGGAAGTATCCGCCGAAGGTGTGCTCGGCGATCAGCAGGTGATAGAGCGCCTCCGCTCTGCCGATGTGCTGCTCTTCGTGCGGGGCTCGATTTCCACCGGCCGCAGCAGCGCCATTGCGGGGATCACCGCCGGTACGCCGATGGTTGCATTTTCCGGCCCGCAGACCGCTTGGCCGGTCACCGAGGCTGGGGTGCTCCTTGTCTCACCCGACAATCCTGCCGAACTCCACGACGCCCTCGTGCGCGTTCTATCCGAGCCCGAGCTCTGCGCCAGCCTCCGTCGCTGCAACGCGCATGCGTACCGTGAGCATTTCTCTTGGCCCGCCATCGCTACCCGCTTTGCCGCCCTCCTCAAAACTATCTAGTGGGCCTTTCCTCTTGTTTCGGTGGCGGACTCTGCCTTTGAACGATATTCCAACCAACCACCAGAAAGTCATCCTACGGCTCTTCGTATTTTCGAATGCGGGAAGCCCGCTTCATCAGTGCACTGAAAACAGAATGAAAACCGGGAATATGGGCCGCAAACGCGGCCACCCTGGGGCTCCGCCCGAGCCGATCCGGGCCGGTGTCGGAGATGGTGCAAGTTCTGCACACGCCAAGCTTTGGGCCCGGTGCCAGCAAGCTGCGGCGCGCTGCGGCCAGATCTCGATAAAAGTGGAAAAGAGTATAGCCCGGGGTCTTCAAATCACCGATCACGGCGTCTCGGTGAAGAAGGGCGTCGGACCGCACCTGACAGCACAGCACGCACTCCCCCGAGTAATCAACCGTAACCGAGTGGAGCGGACTGAAACATACGGAAGTTCTCTGATAATGGCTTAGTTCCTTGACCTGCACCAGCCCGCCACGCGTGGACATATTGGCGGCGGTATAGGCGGGAATTCCCATCGTGATATTCAGCTTAGTTCCGCAGCATCGGAATTCGTAATCGCTCACCGGAACGACCTGCAGTCCCGTGCGCGTTCGGAACTTTTCTATTCCACCCTGGATCTCAGACGGATCGCGCTCTTTGCCGTCGGAGAGATAGAGGTCAAGCATCAGCCGGTGAGCTCCGGCATCTTCGATTCTCCGAAGCGTTTCGCGGTTCAGGTAATCTCCGTTGCTGACGAGCACGAGGTATGCCGATGGCAGCCTTCTGCGAGCTTGAGCGATGCGGTCGTAAATGGACTCGTGCGCCAGTGGCTCATGGTAGCGCGACCAAATCAGCGCTTGCGAATAGCCGATAGATTCAAGATCGCTCAGAATCTTTTCATAGACGGCATCGGCCATCAGAATGTTTTCGCTGTGGCGGTCAATTTGCGCGTTCGGGCAGAACCAGCAAGTGCGGTTGCAGTAGCTGTGATTCTCAATCTCGACCACGCGCACATAATTCCGGAACAGTTCTCGTGAGGTGGCCATGTCCGCTTCGTGGTCGAACACTTCGCGAGGAAGCAGGTTGGCGAAAGCTGATTTAGCTAGGATCTTCAGCGCTTTGTTGAGAGCACGCATTGACATTATCGCCGCGAAGAGAGAATAGCCAAAGTTTGGAAAACAAACAAGGCGCTGCCTTGCGCAACAAGCCCTTGCGACTCGTCTCCCAGAGAAATCTTTTGAATTTGTCGCTGCCTGGCCCTGTTGCACTCTTCGAGGTGCCCAGCACCTGCCTCAGTGTGGCGGGGATTTCAGGTCTGGCTTCCGCATCTCCGAAGTACATCTAAAGACCGCGTTCGGCAGTCGTATTTGACACATCCGGGAGATGGTCTTTGCGCCCGTGATTTCCACTTCAACTCCGCGCAACCACACTACGATCTTCATCACATTGAATCGTGTTGGTTTCGCTTCAAATCTCGCCCTTCATATGTTCGCCTCTGTTAGAAGCTAATCCTGGGGTAGGTGTCATTTTGGGGAGAGCGGGACCTGGTCAGACAGAAGACAAGTCTGGTTACAAAACGGATCAAACGAAGCCCTACCGATGCTCACGGTCCTTGCGCACAGCCGCGTCGAGCAGTGCATCGAGTTCGTCGCGCGTTAGCGTGACCTCATCACTCGCGTTGTCGGGGTTTTCGCCTGTCTCCAGCAATTCTGTGCCGCCACTTGGAGGAGAGACACTTTGATACCGCAAATGCGCAGGCACGCGTTTCGTTACTCCACGGGTGGAAAAGGATCGGGACTCGCCGACCAGGCGCGTGTTGAGTACAGTTTTGGCAAAATGCCCAAGCATTTCCAGGCGGTTAAAAGCGGTGACCAGATCAGGACCGCAGGTGACCGCGCCGTGATTCGCCAGAAGGAGCGCATCATGGTGCGGCACATTCGGCTCGAGATCAGTGCCAAGGTCGGGTGCTCCGGGTGTGGCGTAGCGCACAAGAGGAACTTTGCCGAGGGTTATAACCAGTTCCGGAAGAAGCGTCTGATCGAGGCCCTGGCCGGCGGCGGCAAATCCCGTCACGCTGGCAGGATGTCCATGGCATACAGCGTGCACGTCCGGCCGCATGCGATAGAACAGCAAATGCATGCCTGCTTCGGACGAGACTTTGCGGTCGCCTTGAAGGTGATGCCCTTCCATGTCTATGATGACGAGGTCATCCGGCGACATCATGCCTTTGTTCATGCAGGTTGGTGTGGTAAGGATTCGGTTCGCGTCGAGGCGGATAGAGAGATTCCCCTCGCAAGCCACGATATAGCCGCGCTCGTACATACGGTGGCCAACCAAGCAAATCTCACGTCGATATTGCTCTTCCAATTGAGGGCTTGCTTCGCGCAGCGAGTTCGTGGACACGGTGCGGACTCCTTCCCTCGAGCTTCGGCAAGTCCGGTCCGAGTCAGACAGCCAAAACTATGGCACCATTCAGGAAAGGCTACGCTTCAAAAGGCAGAAAGCCAAGAGGAAATCAGGTTTGCATGCAGTGGAGTTTCAAGGCCCTGTGCTGACGGCAGGAAATGGAACAGAAGCGGCGGGCTTGACGACTGAGGCTGGACGACACCTAGCCTATGAGTGGACGTCCCCCGTTTCTGATCCGATTCGTTTACAGCGTCGGTCATCGCTGAGACTTCCAGAAATTAGAAGCGGGGAAGTTTTGCGGAGTGGGTGACAGTCGACGGTCGTTACCTTGCCGTGCTGATTCTAAACTGAGCTGATTCCTAGGTGCTCGGAACGATGGCAGTCGACGCACAGGGTGATGAGGTTTTCTGCCGTGTCGTCTCCCAGTCTGCTGCGGAATGGCCTGTGATGGACCTGCAGGTGTCTAGGAGACCCACACGATTGACAGCGCCAGCCGTCTCTCTCTAAGACCTGTTTGCGGAGATCTCGATATCTTTCGGGGTCGAGTCTCTGACGGGGCTTGCGCTGACGTAGTACGCTCATCCCGTTTTTTCTAGATTTCCCATCGCCTGAACAGTCGCTATTTTGGCAATGTTCCATTCATTCGTCCCTTGCTTGGCAGAGCGTTCTACCGATCGTTCTCCTGCAGACGAGCTCCTGCCAGAAAATCGGCACAGATCATCTCCAGGCAGTAGCCGCGGGATTTGTCCGTTCCCAGCATCAGGGCAGCCGTCTCGAGAGCTTTCTCAACGACCGGCAATTGACTCTTGTAAAGCTTGAAGTAGATAATCTCCCACGCTTCCGTTTCCTTCCCCGTCAGGTGGCGTTCTACCTCCCCCTTAAACCCCTCCTTCGGCAGCTCCTTTGCTTTGTGCAACCAGGTTGCACAGTCAAATTGTTCTCCATCCCTGCGCGCCACCTTGACCAACTCTATCGCTTTACTCCAACCGACTTTTTGAAGTTCATGCTTCGGTATCCGTGTCAGATGCTCGTGAATCGCCATCAGGTAATAGGCCTTCCGGCGCGAGTCGGCAAAGCGCTTCTCCAGGAATTCGTCAAACGACTTCAATTTCTCCAGGCGCCAATACTGCTTGGCCCGCACCTCACACAGGTATTCCCCCAACTCGATGAACCGCACGTCCTTTTCCTGCTCCTTGCTTTTCTCCCAAGACAGGATCTCGTCGATTCTGCCAAGTACGAAGACAGCCCGCCGGCGATTGATCTCCGGAGTCACCATCAATCTCCTGTCAATCCACAAGCTCGTCAAGCCAAGCAAGGTCGCTCGCTCCTGGTGTCAGGGTGAGACTGGAATCGATCAGCTTTTGGTCCTCGAGGCAAAGGCCAAGATGCGCGCAGCTCACGCAACCGTTCTGGGGGAAGCGAATGCCGCTGTGCGCAGGAAACTTCCCCGATGTGATCTGACCAACCGTGGTTTCCACCAAGTGGCCGAATTCCTGGCGTTGCTCTTCGGAGATCTCTGCCTTTAGATATTGGATTTCCGGATCATGCTTCCGCACGAACACTACCAGGGCCACCTCTGAGATTCCGGTGATCCAGGAATAGCAGACGAGCTGCGGATCAAGCGTCAACAAGCCCTCCGGATCTTCTGGATACCGGCTCGTGGTCGTCTTCCAGTCGATGACGCAGCGCTGCCCGTCGAGTTCGCCGATCGCGTCCAGGTAGGCAATAAACTCATGTCCTCCCGTAAGGCCCTGGATCATTTTGATTTGCAGGTTTTGCTGTGGGGCTCGAATGCGCACGCGGTCTTGCTGGGCAAACCGCTCGAGCAGGTGGATTCCTTGGTGGAGCAGGCGATCCCAAGATTCTCCCTTTTTGTACGCAAAGGAAGCATCTCGAAAAGCGCTCCATTCCTGGAAGAGGGCTGCACCGCAATCCTCTTTGCGAAACAGGGCGGCCAGAGCTCTTTCAAAGCAGCGGCCAAAGACCATCGCCGCCCGTGTCTCCTTTTCCTGCCATCCATCCAGATACCGGTACCGGTAGCTGCGCGGGCAGCGGAGGTAGCGGCTGATCTGGGTGTGGCTAAAGGTCACGTCGTGCCTCCCTTCTCCGCGGTCACACGGACGGTCGTGCACGATAGCGCCTCCCACTCGCCTGCCGATGCGAAGGCATCCAAGTTTTGGTAGGTACGACCGTTAATGACGGAGTGAGAGACGCGCACGACTCCCTGCAGATTAAGGAGAGCTTTCACATCCACCTGGTCATGACTCAAGAGTTCGGCATCGTAGCCGAAATCCCGCAGAAACCAGCTGAACTTCCAGAGCGCCTTTTCGGTGCAATACAGCCGCGCATAAAAGGACTTCTTCTCCAGGTCTCGTGGCTCCAAAACGACCAATCGGAGTTCCAGAAATGGTTTTTTCGGCTGCCACCGAAAGAGCGCCCGATCGACACGGACGAGGAACAGGCCTTCGAGTAGATTGCGGTCATCGGGTTGCCAGGAATGCAGCCCGGGGACGTGACGAATCACGAGGTCACCTCCTGAGGGTGTGCATACGAGTTGAGTTTGCAGAGGAGAGCGGCGCGGTTTTCTTTTGCGGACTTTGCAAGTTGTGAGATGAAGGACTCGACCAGGTCACGGCTGGCGCCACTGAGGGTCTGGGTACCACAGAAATCGGCGGCATAGGCCTTAACGAGATTCGGATCAAGGTTATATTGACGGATGAGAAGGCAGAGCTGATCCCGGAGCCGGGGTTGGCCGTTGCTGGAACCGTTGGAGGGATGGGATCCGTTTGACGGGGACGGACTGGAGGCAGATCTCGGCGGGTTCGAGAACGCACCCAACTCTTCGACCGAACAGAGGCCGATCCCGTACGCCTTGCGGAGGGCACGATTGACGGCGCGGGTCTCAGCCACGCGCATCTCCGCTCCACGCACCATGGAAGAGACATTTGAAGGATCGGCATCGCCATAGCCAACAAAACCTTTCGACCTGCGCCCCCGATATACAGTTGCCCTAAATACCCATCGACCGACAGTGGGCTCGCAGAACTCGCGTACTTGCTGAACACGGATTCCAGCGCAATGCCTGCGTTGAGCGAGCCCAAGGAGCCCAGCATGAGTCACATACCATCCCTCGTATAAGTACTGCAGCTCCCCTCCGGCAACAGATAAGCCGTACCGCTCGATCAGCTCCTTAAGACGGATAAGAGCGGGCCGCGAGAGTGGGCCCCATAGAGAACGGGCTAGCTGCACATCCCTTGATATTCCTCCGTTTGGATTCTTCACGAGGAACCTCCTTTGTACATGAGCGCTCAAGTACTATAGATTATACTTGCGCGCCTAAGTATATGTCAAGGTCTTATTTGACCATTGATTTTTGGCAGCCGGTGCGAATAAGGTTTGTCTATCATGGCAAAAAAGAAAAACCCGCATGCTGTTGCTTTGGGCAAAATCGGAGGGGCCAAGGGAGGCAAAGTACGCGCTGCGAAATTGTCACCGGAGCGACGTAGCGAGATCGCACGCAAGGCGGTTTTGGCTCGTTGGGCGAAGCGAAAGAACCAGGAACACCTGCCGAAATAGCCCAAGTGGCTGTTCACCCGGGCGGCCAGAGAGTGCACAGGAAGGACTTGGCAAGGCCAGGCACGGCTTGCACTGACTATTGGAGTTGGGCAGGGTTACTTGTTGACCGCCGAGCACGTTCAGGGGGAAATTGGAGCGGAGATCTTACTCGCCACCAGTCGCGAATTTGAGAAGTCGCTGGAATGGTTACTCAAAGGTGAGGATTAGATCCGTCTGATATCTGGGTAGAATCAAAAGTGTTGAATCGGGTTGACCTTCCTGACTTTTCGAATAGAATGCCTAACTCAAGGCTGATGCCCTCGTCGAATTCATGATTTGTACAACCGGGTTACAGTCCCAGAACGATGGGGACCTAAAAGCAAAACCGGGACGGCCGTAAAATAAAAGGATCAGCGTGAGTGCCACAATTATTGGGGCGCTCGACAAGTCAAGGGCAGTCGCTCAGGCGGCTGCCCTTGTTTCTCTTGAAGTGAAAGATGGCCACAACAAAGCGCCAGGGAAAAACTGCCCTTTAAGAGGCGACTGCAGGCACGACGCTGCTTCACGAAGGGCCGTAGATTTTTCTTGGGTGCGTCCCCCCATCTGTCACGTTGCAGTTTTTTTCTCGATCGGTACAATCCTCTGTAACTGTTCATCGATTTTGCCCCCGACTCTTTTTAAATACGCCTCCAATTGCGGATCGGGAATCCCATAAACACATTTCGCCTCGACGGCAATTTGCGTGAGACCCACGACAATTTTCCAGACTCTCAGGTCTTCATCGCTTGGTTGTTCTGCCAGAGCCGCGGTAAGTAATCCCCGTTCTTCCGGTGACGGAATCACACCGAGGCTTGAGAGGACTTGAAAACCGAGGCGACCATCCCTTTTCTTAGTCAATGCATGATCGACGGCGTCGATGGCGTGAGGACCCAAGCCGTACCAGCTTTCACGCAGGGCCCGCACATGCGCTTGCATCTCGGGACCGTGTACAATCCTGCTGATCGTCTCGCGATTCCTACGTTCGTGTTTACTGATGTCGTAAATACTTGTACCGGCACTATATTCCCGTAAAATTCTCTCGCGCTGGGGTGGCGGAACACGGTCTCGTGTCTGCTTTGGCGGGATATGCTGGTTTAAGCTGGCGTTTCGTTCCAATCCGGAATCTGTTTCGCCAGTCGGTTGGGAAGGCTTGGTTTCCAGCGAAGCATGCGTTCTTCGGGATCGCGGAAGCGTTGAATTGGAGGGAACTTTTTTTGGCGGTAGAGATTTGCGTAATGAGCCAGAGTGCATGGGAAAATTGAACCTTTCGATGAATTTGGAAAACTCGCCAGCGTTCTAGTCGGTAGGCGTTCTAGGAGGTGTTTGTCGTTCTGCTCTGTCCAGAATTATGTGTGTTGGAATCAAGTTATGTCAATTCTTTAATTGATGAGCCCGCAACCGAGCGGATCAACGGAATACGCTATAGACTAGGGGCGATGTAAGGCAAGTGCGTCGAATTTCCGTTAACCTGACAGATTCTGCAAGCTGACCTTTTGCAGTTGTGCTCACCACGTCCGCGCGATCCCTTGCACGATCTTCCCCATCGCCTCCAGGTCCTTCGCATCGATCACCTCCGCCGGCGAGTGCGAGTAGCGCAGCGGCCATCCCAGTGCCACGTCTACCGATCCGTAGCGCAGAAATACCGCACTGTCGTCTCGCGAATCCTCGAGAAGGACACCATCCTCATCGCGGGCGGGGTGAACCACTGCCCCGGCCATCGCCCCCACACACTTTTCCGCTTCCGCAGAGGCGGCGTGGGCGAAAGCCCAATTCCATCCGGACGTCCTACTTCATCTCCGGCGCTCTGAAAAACGACTTCGTGGCGCGGCCCAGGTTGGCCAGCAAATGGAACCGCGGAACCTGCAGATAATGGTCTGCCACCCAGGCGAGAACCGCACGCACCAACACCAGAAAAATAAGTGAATTGGCCGAAATAAACAGATACAGGAACGAACGGCGCTCCAAGAGCAGGTTCCAGCCCAAATGTTCTTCCCAGCCGGGGAAGAAACGATCGAGGAGTTTCCGGACTTCCGTGCCGTGGAACGGCAGGGCTGCGAGGCGCACGTGCGCGAACCTCTCATAAGTGTATTCGGGAGGGTAATGGGGCAGCGAACTGGTCGCTTCCCCCAGTGTCTCCAGATTTTGCAGGTCTTTGCGGGTCAAGAGATTTCCCCGGGCATCCTTCATGAGTAGGTGATAGGCTGGGTCGACAACCACCCAGTGACCATCCAGGTGCACCTCCGCGACCACGTGTTTTGCCGTGCGTTCCGGCGTAAGGAGCAACAGACGCCGCGCCTCGAGCCCGGCGCTCCGTGACAGATTCAGGAAGGCGTTTGT
>Ga0187878_1000301_pt1 | contig 59374 bp, 59 predicted proteins | sample June2016WEW_17_1_FD_132979 | JGI IMG/M metagenome (GOLD analysis project Ga0187878, IMG submission 132979) | Peatland microbial communities from SPRUCE experiment site at the Marcell Experimental Forest, Minnesota, USA - June2016WEW_17_150 | ecosystem: Environmental > Terrestrial > Soil >... | reverse complement strand
CGGCTATTTCGCCGATGGAATGACGGAAGAACTGATCACGTCACTTTCCGCAGTGAGAGAACTGACGGTAATCGCTAGGACATCCGTAATGAAGTACAAGGGGTCCCAGAAGAGTGCCTCGGACGTGGGAAAGGAGCTGAACGCTGGCACCCTGATTGAAGGGAGCGTCAGAAAAGCAGGCAACAGGGTTAGGATAACGGCGCAGCTCATCGACACATCAACGGAGGGTCACCTTTGGGCCCAGAACTACGACAGGCAGCTGGAGGACGTCTTCGCGATCCAGTCGGAGATCGCTGAGAAGGTGGCCGGAGAGCTTAGGATCCGGCTTGTGGACTCGGAGAAGCGCGTGATCGGGAAGAAGGCTACGGAGAACACGGAGGCGTACACTTGCTTCCTGCGGGGCAGAGAGCTGGCTCGAGAGGAGACCGAACCGTCAGTCAGGCAGGCAATCGGGCTGTTTGAGAAGGCCGTGGAGCTTGATCCTTCCTTCGCAAAGGCGTACGTCGGGATGGCTGAATGCTTCCTCCTTCTCGCATCGGACGCTTACGAATCCTACGAGCAGTCAATTCCCAAGGCGGAGCTGGCCGTGAAGAAGGCACTTGAGTTGGACCCGGAGCTGGCCGAAGCCGCGACAGCGCTCGCTCGGATTCATTTTCTTGAGGACGATGTAGTGGCTAGCGAAACCGAAGCCAAGCGGGCGATTGAGTTGAATCCTAGCCTCCCAGAGGCCTATCGTACCCTGTCCAACGTAGCGTCCCTCAGGGGCGATTTCGATGAAGGGGTCAGGCTGTGGGAGGCCGCCTACCGTTTGGATCCTGTCAGGCCCCGATATATTGAGAGGGTCGGATCGTTCTATTTCTACTCGGGAAGGGAGAGCGAGGCGCTTCGGTTCTGGGAGAAGACAGCCCAGCTTGCTCCGGCCGGAACCTACAGGAACATGACCGAGTACTACTTGTTCAAGGGTGACCACGAGAAGGCGAAGGAGTCCTTTTCGATGGCTGAGAAGCTGGAGCCCACCAATTCCTGGGTGCCCTGGATGAGGGGATTTGTTGCAGCCCAGATGGAGGACAGGAACACCGCTCTCGAGGCCATCAGGAAGATCGAGGAAAATTGGAGTGGTTCCCTGGACCTCAACGGCATTGGGTTCGTCTACTATGCCCTGGGCGACCTTGACTCCTACTTCACATACATGAACAGGGCTGCAGAGCAACACGTGCTTCAATACTGGTACCCGATGTACTGTCCGCTCTTTGCCAAGGGCAGAACCGACCCAAGGTATCAGGAGCTCCTGGACAAGGTCAGAGAAATGTTCAAGCCGGAGATATGATATTCTAGAGCAGATGGCCAACAAGCGAAAGGCCGTTGAGCATTATGTGACTCGATTGAACCTTGTCTGGCTGAACTCGAAGGAACCACTGCCACTAGCTGTGCGTCGCGGAAGATTGGTGAGTGCTGATCGGGACATCTTGCCATCGGATATCCCTATCCTGAAGGAACGTTACGAGGCAGTAGCAGCGGATTGGGAATCTGGCGCGATTGCCTGGGTAGCAACGCGGAATCAGATGCCGTGTCTGATCTTGCGGGGAGTGACCGATTTGGTGGACGAGGGCGGAGGAGAGACGTATGGGAATTATGGACTGTTGCAGCAGAGAACGGATCAGGTGATGCGTCGAATTCTCGATTCGCTCGCCGGATGGATATTACAAAGCTCGCACCGCGCGAGCGAAGCTGCATAGCAATCTGAGACGTAGACTTTCAAGGCGCCAGTTAGTAAGCACTTGGATATTATTCTCCACCGTCGATTGGCGTAGTTTGAATTGGTGGTGGGTCTCATGGTGCGCGGCCATATCTTCGCTGAATATGCAAAGGCACAAGAAGGCACCCTTACTTCATGATATGCGGCATTTAGGAAACGGGGAATGGCATTGACGAAGCTTTCGTTTTCAAGTCAGCCTTGGCTTCAGCTGCTATCGCGAGAACAGATCGAAACGATTCACCTGAAGTCGCTGAAGATCTTGGAAGAAATCGGCGTAATGATACAGAGTGACGCCGCATTGAAGATGGTTGCTGAGGCCGGAGTAGATGTTGACTGGACCAAGAAGATCGCTCGCATCCCACAGCATCTGGTGAAGGAGTCTCTGGTCAAGGCTCCGTCAACGATCAGACTGTACAGTCGCGACGGAAGACATGATTTGCTCCTCGAAGAGAACCATGTCCACTATGATCCGGGCTCTGCAGCGCTCTATCTGCTTGATTCGCAAACCTCTCAAATTAGAAAACCAGTATCAAGGGATCTCGCGGATTTTGTGCGACTCACTGATGGGTTGGAACACATACAGGCTCAGAGTACGGCGCTCGTGGTCTCGGATGTTCCCGATACTATTGTTGACCGATATCGACTATACATTGTGCTGAAGAACTCGCCCAAGACGATAGTCACAGGCACATTCGGCATAGACGCCCTGTATGATATGAAAGACATGCTGGCAGCAATCCGCGGAGACGAGAAGGAGCTAGCGCGGAAACCCATGGCGATCTTCGACCTCTGTCCCTCAGCTCCGCTGAAATGGGGAGAGTTCATTGCTCAGAATCTGCTGGATTGTGCGAAATACGGCATTCCGGCAGAGATCCTGCCGATGCCGCAGCTTGGTGCAACTGGACCTGTAACGCTTGCTGGCTCCTTGGTCCAGCTGAATGCGGAATTCCTGAGCGGCCTCGTTATGTCACAACTCGCCAAGCCTGGTGCGCCGGTGATCTATGGTGGGTCGCCGACAACCTTTGACATGCGCTACCTTACGGCTCGTTTGGGCGCTATGGAGACGATCATGATGGGTTGCGCCTATGCACAGATCGGAAAATACTACGGCCTACCAACCCACATGTATCTAGGTTTGAGCGACGCAAAGCTAGTTGATGCACAATCCGGATTCGAGTCTGGACTGGGCATAACGCTAGGCGCACTTGCGGGAATCAACGTGATATCCGGGCCAGGAATGCTTGATTTTGAAAATTGCCAGAGTTTCGAAAAGCTAGTGATGGACGACACTATCTGCGGAATGGCCTTGAGACTCATCAAAGGCATCGACGTCAACGATCAGACTCTCGCGGTTGATATCATCAGAAAGGTGGGCGTTGGAGGGCACTATCTCGCCCAGAGACACACGATGGAATGGCTCAACAAGGAAATCTTCAACCCATCAGACTTGGTCGACAGACAGGAGCTAAGCGTATGGAAGAAGCTGGGATCAAAGGATACGGTCCAGAGAGCCCGAGAGATAGCTCAAAGAATACTCAGAGAACATAAGCCCGAACCACTCCCAGCAGATGCTGAACGAAGTCTGGATGATGTGACGAGAAAGATCATGAAAAAGCACGGGGTAGACAGACTGCCTCTCGGTCCAGCTTAGGAACGCACAAATCGCCGGCATTCCTAAAGGATCATCACGCTCGTTTGAAGGACGGCAGGACTTCGTTCTCGAAGAGGTCTAGGCTCGGCAATAGATCCTCGATGTGTAACATGAAGTAGGATGCACCGGAGTCGATGAATCGCTGAAGGAAGGAGATGCAGTCCGAAGGGGTACCGACGAAACGTTCCTCAGGTGCCAAACTTGGAGGGGCTTCTCGTTCTTTTCGATGGGCTTCCTCCTCGTTTTTCCCGAGTATCAGCTCAAGCGTTACGGACTTCACGATGTCGTCGATTCTCCTTCCGACAGATTGGCAGTGCCTCTCCAAGGCAGCCAGCTTCTTCTGGAACGTTTGGAGGCCTGTGGATAACCCTGAGAAGTTGCAGGCGTCTGCGTACTTGGCAACCACTTTGAGAGTTAGCGCTTCCCCACCTCCCCCTATCCAGAGAGGCGGCCCCCTAAGCTGCACTGGTTCCGGTCGGCACACGGCCTCCATGACATTGTAATACCTCCCTTGGAACGTGACTGGTCTCCCGCTCCACATCAGCTTGATTATTGCAGCCGCCTCACCTAGGCGCCGTATTCTCTCCGCTGCCGAGCCGAAGGGATAGCCGTAGGATCTGTATTCATCCTCCTTCCATCCGGCTCCAATCCCTAATTCAAGGCGGCCTGCGGATATTGCGTCTAATGTGGCCGCCATCTTGGCAACGAGCGCTGGGTTTCGGTAGCCGTTGCAGAGGAAGAAGGCCCCGAGATGGATTCTTGAGGTTTCACGCGATAGAGCCGAAAGCGTCGTCCAGCATTCGAATACCGCGGAGTTTGGTCCCCAAGTGAGGTGATCCATTAACCAAGCTGAGTCGAAGCCCGCGCTCTCACAGGCACGAAACAGTTCTGCCAGTCCCCAGTAGTCTGGGGAGGCGGACATCTGAGGAGCCTCGTTCAGCACTGCGCCGAACTTAATCTTGCTCAGTTTCTTAACGCCCACCAAATCCTCGGCAGACCGGAATATATGTTGTAGATCAGCGACAACTCGGGTGCAGTATAGCGTCTCCGGTAGTGATAACGGCAGAGCTGCCAATGGCTAGCGAGTTGACTTAGCCGTTAGTTCCAAAATCTTAAGCGCGATTTGCTTCACGCCTGCTTGTGTGGACTAACTATGCCTCTTGGAATTCCTGACGCCATGAGTGAGGAGCACGAAGAGCTTCATACCGAGTTGGCAAAGGGAACGAAAATACAGGGCAAGGTAGGCGGGGCGGCGAGACGTGTTGCGGAGGTTCTCCACCCACACATCGAAAGAGAGAACGAGCTGGCTCTCCCCGTCATAGGTGTGACAAGGGAGCTGGCGGTAGGCGAAACATCGCCAGACTTCGCGAAAGCGCTGCAGTTGGCTGACGAATTCAAAGGTGTATATGGCGAGATCGTGCCGACCTAGCAATTCGGTATCTTGAGGTTCGCAAAACATAAGTGGCTCTCAATCTGGCTAGGAAATCGACGGAGATGCTCTGAATGAGTGATGCTTTCGTCAAGGTTGGTTCCTTGAACGATTTTCCTGCCGGATCAATGAAGAAAGTTCAAGTGCACGACAAGGACGTGCTCGTGGCGAATCTGTCCGGCCAGATCTACGCAATGGGTGACTCGTGTACACACAGGCATTGTTCCTTGAGCGAGGGAACGATCGAGGGCACTACTGTCATATGCCCCTGTCACGAGGGGCGATTTGACCTCACGACAGGCAAGGTCATCGCTTCACCGCCTAAGAGCGACGAACCTACCTATGAGGTGAAATTGCAGGGCTCGGATGTACTGATCAAGGAGAGATAGAATTCGCTCGGACGTTCGTCTTCGCACTTTTGATGATCACAGCTCAGTCGAGCCTTCTTCTCGGCCGCTCTCGCTTCTTCGTCGTGACTCGCTTCATCTTGTTGGAGAGCTCGTCGAATACCTCCGGGAGGCTCCATCCTAACGCGCCGAATGAAGTCGTCTTCCTAGGAGTGACCAACTCGACTTCAACCTCGTACCTGTGTCTTCGCCCTGCTCCATGACGAATAATTCGTAACTCTTCGTTCTCCTCATGAGGCCGATCGCCTTGTGGATATGTTCCGTGGGCGACACTATGATGGGCTGAGTAAGGAGTTCGTTGACACTCAAGGAGTCAATTCGGCTGATCATTCGAATTTCACTCTGGTCCTACCGTCCTGATCATTCTGCCTAGCCAACTATGTCGTCAGTTCTTTTTCATGTACTCTACGGTTCTTTCATAGAGTCTCTGAAAGTGCCGCGCGAACTCGTTGTTCTCCTTCTCCTTTCTTACAGCCATGACCCACGGTTCGAGTTTCTTCCAATTCGAGACTATATGTGATCCAAGCCGGTCGTCTATGATGGCTAGATCGACAAACCTCTTCTCCACTAAGAACCCAATTTGCTCGAAGAAGGAAGTGACCTCATGAGGGTATTCACTCGCTTCGAAACTGGTCGCTTCCTGATCTTTGTACTTGTCGTAGTCTTGGAATCGGAATTCATTCTCGATCCATCTGAGTGCCTTGTGGAGTCGGTCCCCTTCCGCCCATTCGAACAGTTTCATGGAGACGTCAAGATTTCTGTGCATCTCCATATGCCTCAGCTGGATGACCACGAAAACCACTCCGAGAATCACACCTATCGTCGATATTATCGCCGCATCGTCTGATATTGAAGGCAAAAGTCTCAGCTGCCCCTTCGTCTCGCCCTTCTCTCTCTACCCAGAAGCTCGATCCAGATCCCATCGGGATCTTTCACGAAGGCCAGTCTATAGCCGCCCTCTGAGAAAGGTTCCACCGCTTTCGTGGCGCCATTAGCCAACATTTCCTCATACTTTCCGTCGACATCCCGCTCCCAGAACGCCAAGTGGTCGAGTTCGGAGCCGCTCCTGAATCGTTCATGGTACTTCGCTCTAGGCGGGTAGTAATTCAGCTCAAGTACTTGACGGGACCGCGGATCTCTGAGTTGCACGAATATTCCTCCCGCCTTCATCTTTCCACGGCCTGCCTTCTTCAGTCGCATCACTTTCGTGTAGAATGCCAGCGATCGTCTAAGATCTCGGACCCTTATGCCAGTGTAAGTGAACGGCATCGCCTGTCAACTGTCTTCCGATAGAAGCACTTGTGGTATATTGATGAATTCCTTCTTACGCATTCAGATGCCGGGGTTACCTTACCTTATTGATGAGCAAAATAGATCCCGATGGAATCTTGGGCTACCGCATCGACTCTGCCGAAACCAAACCTGACTAACTGGATCACCTCATCCACATGGCATTGTGTCAAGTCAGGTTCGCCCAAGCCGTCGATCCTCTCAGCCGTCGGCATAACAACCGTAGCTTTGCAGTTGTGCTCCTCCGGTAACCAATGGACTAGCGGCGCGTTCACCTTCCTTGCTTCGGCGTACGTTTCACTGTGAAACTCAGCCGTAACTGATTCAGACGCTTGAACGATTTTCATGTTGAATAGCTCCATGAGCCTTACTACAGTCCCAGGTTTCAGATTGCCTAGATCCGCTTTGGAGAGAAGGAGGTGACACGTGCCATCCTGCGCAACAATTGTGAGTTCCCTCGCACCCATCTCCGGATGCTCGGGATGAGCTGGAATCTTGACTGTTCGGCTACTCTTTACACCGGATATTGTGGCGACGACCGGTCTGTCGATAAAGAAGAACCTGCGAGCGGTTGGGTCGATGATCTTACGGTTCGCGGCGTAGACGTTCTCCCAGCTTATCGTGGCATCTACCGGGCGTGGTCCAACTTCGTACACGACGCCTCTGATGGCTTGAGGAGTGATGCCTCGCCGTCTCAGAGCCATCAAGGTTCCAAGCCGAGGATCACTCAAGTCGCTGTACGTACCCTCTTCAAGTGCACGCATCATCTTCGATTTGCTGAGATCCATTCCGACGAGGTGCAAGCGGCCGTAGTGTATTGCATCCGGATATGTCCAGCCCAAGTGCTTGTACAGGTATTTCTGACGTTCCATGTTCGTCAGATGCTCTTTGCCTCGAATCACATGTGAGATACCCATCAAGTGATCGTCGACCCCACACGCCATGTTGTACAGCGGCCACACGCGGTACTTGCTACCGACACGAGGATGGGGATACTTCACCGGATCTATGACGCGTAGCGCAGGCCAATCCCGCACGGCCGGGTTCGGATGATCCAGCTCTGTCTTGACGCGAAGAACCACCTCGCCCTCATCATACTCGCCTTCGAGCATTCCTTTCCAACGAGTTAGATTCTCTTCTGGAGTGAGCGCACGACAGGGACAAGCTCTTCCTGACTCGATGAGCTGCTTGAAATCCTCAGAGGCACATTCGCAGACGTATGCGTCTCCTTTCCGGATCAGCTCTTCCGCATATTGGTAGTACAGCTCCAAGCGGTCGCTCTGACAGTACTCCTCGTCCCAAGCGCATTCGAGCCATCTCAGATCCGTGCGTATTAGATCGTAGAACTGCAAAGCAGCCTTCTTCAGTCGAGGGTCTGTATCCTCAAAACGTAGAATGAATTTCCCACTGTACTTCCGGGCATAGTCATGACTGAGAATGACCGCTCGTGCGTTTCCCAGATGCAAGACCGAATCCGGATTCGGCGAGAACCGCGTCACGATCTTAGGGTACTTGTCAACGTTCGCCAGCGGTGGAAGGCCTCGCTCTGTTTTCGGTTTCTCCTTCGCCAGCTCCTCCGGCCAGTTCTGCTGTATGACCTTCTCTTGATCAGCGAGGCTCATCGTGTTAACTTGATCTAAGACCCCAGCGACTAGCGTGCGGACCTCTGCTGCTTTCTGCCTCAGCTCTGGATGAGCGCCGAGAAGTCTTCCGATGACTGCTCCAGTCTCGGCTTTGCCTCCGTGCCTAATGGCATTCAGCAGTGCGGCTTTCCTAGCTTCGAGCTGCAGTGCTTCTGAGGATGTCACTTTGTCCGCCAAGCCTACTCGACTACGCCAGTCACTTCCGCGACACGCTCTGCAGCTTCCTTTGTAAGACCTTTCTCGCCTAAAATCGTGTAACGATCCGGCCTTATCTTGTGCGCAATCGTCAACGCTTTGATTACATACTTGTCACCGATTCCAAGTTCACGCGCACATGTCGGAGCCCCGATTCTGCGCAGGACATCTCGAATGAGCTGCCAGTTTGCTCCGTGGAGGTACGCGCACATGATCGTTCCGACACCGACCTGTTCTCCGTGAAGGGCCGGGTGCGGTGCGGTCACATCGAGTGCGTGACTAAACAGATGCTCGGCACCGCTGCAAGGTCTACTACTGCCGGCGATGCTCATCGCGACGCCGCAGCTGACAAGCGCCTCAACAACTGTCCTGATTCCTGTCTCGCTCATGGCTTTCATGATATGTGCGTTTCTCATCACAAGCCTCGCACTCATCAGCGCCAAGTCTGCGGCGTAATCGCCGTAGTATTCGTTCTTTATTCGGTGTGCGAGCCTCCAGTCCCTGACAGACGTGTACTTGCCCACGACATCGCCGCAACCGCTCGCGAGCATTCGAAATGGTGCACGACCTATGACGCCCACGTCGGCCAATATAGCAATGGGTGCCTGTGCCATGAAAGAGTAAGGTTTGCTGTATCCTTTCATTGAGACGACCGGGCTAGCGATTCCGTCGTGAGACGCAGCCGTCGGAATACTCAGAAATGGTATGCCCTTGTTGGCGGAGCTAAGTTTTGCGACATCGATGTCTCTTCCTCCGCCGACACCGGCCACAACGCTGGGCTTGAACTTCTCGATCTCTCGTTCAACCTGACGGACCTGGGGGAGCGATGAGGCTTCCACGAGCACTTCCTGGACCTTGAATCCGGAACTCTTCAACGACTCGCGTACGGGTGCCGCGCCTATCGATTGGACAACGGAATCCGTCACAATAAGCACGGATCCCGAGAAACCCAGTCGACTACACGTTTCCCCTACCTTGCCGAGCACGTCGTCGCCCACTATCACTTCCCGTGGAAGTTGCATGTAGTGGAATTCTTGAGGCAAGGAGACTCGACCTAGACCAGGAATACTAATGATACGATCGCAGCCACAAGTACTACTGGAAAGAGCGTCGCAAATGTGAGCCTTGCGGTTCTAAGGACGAAGCGCATCAACTGGCTGAAAGATGATAATCCCAGTGTTTTCACTTGAACTTCAGAACAACTAAACGATGCTTCCACTGGCTCGATGTTCTTCCTAGCCTCATCTGCAGCCGCCCGCACAGAAGCGACTATGCCTTCTGGATCAGTTGCTTCTCCTATCGGGTGGTAACCAAATCTCGAAGAGGCTATCCCGTTGACCATGTGAGTGTCCGAAGTCATTACCTCCCCATCAGCGACGCCCATCTGCTTCAGGCTACTGAGTATTCTCTCTCTCAGACCCGAAGCCATGTTATTGCTGTCAAAGATGACGTACGCAAAGGATTTGCCGCCCATCTCGATCCAGAAGACATCGATCCCTCCAGGACCCATACCTTCCTTCAAGGATACCTCTGTTAACATGATATGGGCCACGCCCACGGAAGCAGAACGCAACTTCACGCCTCTCGTCGACTTCACCGCGAGCTTGGCTGCCTGAGCAAGATCGTTGAGCTTGTCCTGGGTCATTACAGTCACGTGACCCAAGCTATTGTGTGCATCAACAAGTGCTACGCCTTTGAAAAGGCGCCTTGCACTCTTGCGCAGTAGCTCGCCAATCTCAAAATCTATGTCCTCGGTATCGTGCGGCGCAGTCGTCATTGTCACCAGCGCTGACTTGCCGAAGACCTGACAGGTTGCAGTTGCACTTCCAGCCGCGGACCGGAGAATTGGACCGACGCCTGAACTTGATGGCGTGTGAGCCAACATTGATTGAATCTTGTCGATGACTTTGGCGCTCTCTTGCTGACTGACGAGATTGCGCTCGTGCCCTGAGACTCCGTGTGCAACGGCAGCAACACCTCCGACCGTCGACTCGACGACACGCTTAATCATGTACGGAAGTGCACTGCTTCCGATGTTCAGAAAGGGACCTGGATGGAAGTCTGGCACGATCAAGGTCCCCTTCACCTTTCCAGAGGTCCTTGATCTAAATGTCAGAATGGACAGATTGATCGAGCTATTGACGCCAAAGACTTGCAAGTAGTTCTCGAACCTAGAGAAATCTCCATCCAGCCAGTCTCTCAGGAAAGCCCTGAACACGAGCAATGGCGAAACACCGAGCGTACGGATTCCTCGCCTCTCAACGTAAATCAAGAAGGCAAAGGAGAACACAAACGACACAGCAACCGCCAAGACGAGACTCACAACGAGACCAGAAGGAAAGGTAGTGAGAACAAACGCCAGACCGACCGAACATGCCAAGGGATCAGAGACTGCAAGCACCACACGTCTCGCCAAGCTGACAGTCGACATTGAGAACACAGCTATCGACCGCAGCGGCAACATGACAAATAGGCCCAGGCAGAAAGCGCTCAAAGGAAACGAGAAGACTCCGAAGAACTTGCTCACCCCCGCACCGATAACGATCACAATGATCCACACAATGCTGCCGAAGAGGGACAACGCCAGAACGCGTCTCGGAAAGAACAGCGGGTCTCCGTTGACGACGAAACGAGACGAGAAGAGAGCGGAGAGAAGAGTTGGGACAAGAAACACGAGCAGGCCTGCTGACAGGCCCCTGACGAACCCGAGCCGTGTGGGGTCGCCTATTGAGAACGCAACTGTGGTCCCAAGTAGGTCTAGGACGAACAGCGAGACCAGTATCATACTGGTTGAGGGGAAAGCAATGCGCCGAATGGCGTTATAGTACGGCGTAGCCTTCTTGATGCGCAGATAGTTGTCGCTGGACACTAGAGAGCCCCGTGTCCTTCAAGCAGCCTTCATTATGCTGCGTACAACTCGGCGCAGGACTTCAGGTGAGGCTTTCTCGACCAGAGTGCCTGTGACGATGACCCTTGCCCCAGCCTTCACGATCTGTCTTGCGACTTTGGGAGATCGAATGCCTCCGCCCACAACCAGTGGGATCTCGATGTGCTCGCTTACAGCGGCCACCATCTCGAGCGAGATCGGTCGTTCGACACCGGAACCTGCCTCTAGATAGAAGAAGCGTTTGCCCATGAACTGAGCTGCCATGCCATAGATTACGGCCAGCGATGGCTTCTCGAAGGGGATTGGATTGGCTTGGCCCACGAATGCTGCTGCAGCACCTCTGTCGCCGACGATAACGTAACCCATAGGGATCGGTTCAAGGCCGTAGCGTTTCACGAGAGGTGCGCCGAGAGCCTGTGCATGCGTTATGTAGTATGGATTCATAGAATTCATGAGGCTCATGAAAAAGATCGCGTCGGCCTCTCTGCTTATTCCGACAAGATCATTCGGGAAGATTATGACCGGAAGCTTGGTCTGCTTCTTTATTGCACTGATGACCTCGTCGGTATGATAGACCGATACGGCAGTTGAGCCTCCAATCATGATCGCCGCGGAGCCGCTCTTTTCTATCGCCTTTGCCAAGGCCTTGGCGGATGATCTGGTCACTTTCTCGGGATCGAGCAACGTCAGGTGAATTGCGCCTTGCTTATTGATGCTATCGATCAGGTATTGCTCGACCCTGCCTAGCATATGAGACATTCCTCACTAAGCTGCCGTACACTCAGAACAGAGAATCGTTATTAAAAGTGCCCCCGCCAACACGTGTTTACCTAAGGACATGTTCCTAACAACGATGGGATCCTAGGGGAATGTCATGCAGACTAGTGCGTCCTCAAGAGGTGGCAAGACGTCCGGTCTCTTTGAGATCGCTAGAGTCCCGAATTGCTTCATGATGGGCCTTGCTGTCCTTGTAGGCGAATTCATGACGCTGGGTCCAGCGATGCCAGTATATTCCGCAGTGATCGGGTTCCTTGTAGGTTTCACCCTCGTTGCCGGTTCAATGGCGGTGAACGATATCCTCGACACGGAGATCGACCAGATAAACACCCCAAGCAGACCTATCCCCTCAGGGCGCGTATCCAAAACTGAAGCCGCAGCTTTCGCTGCGCTCACACTCGGCGTAGGCCTATCTCTTGCATTTGCGTTGAGCGCTGTCAACCTTCTCATTGCGATCTTGGCAGTGACGCTCATGTTCTATTACAACAGGTTCGGAAAAAAGACCGGCCTTCCAGGAAATGCTGCCGTCAGCGCCAACCTTGCAATACCATTCATCTTTGGCGGAGCTGTAGGAGGCATCAGTAGCATCCTGTACGTGTTTGCGTTGATCGCGTTTCTGGCGGGAATGGGTCGCGAAGTCGTCAAGGGCATGGCTGACGTTGTGGGAGACTCCAAGCGAAGTGTCAGGACGCTTGCAGTCTCAAAGGGACTTGGCACTGCTTCGAAGACTGGCGCACTCTTCTTTGTCGTGGCGGTTCTTCTGAGCGCGATTCCCATCGTGCTGAGGATGGTTTCTTGGCCATACGTGCCAATAGTTCTGGCCTGTGACCTAGGTTTCTTGTATTCGGCATACTCAATCGTCATGGACCATTCGCCGAAGAATGCGGTAAGATCCAAGAACCAGGCCTTGCTCTGGATGCTCCTAGGGCTTATCGCGTTCATCGCAGGCGGATTTGCCGTTGGCTAGAACGAACCATACCTGTCACCGCAATAGGATTCAATAGGCTTCACCTTGGCCCACTTCAACTTCCTTGTACCACTTGACTCTCTCACCAATCAGACTCCTAGCCGTCCATCTGAGCCCTTTCTTTTCAGTCACGAGGGAGCTACGGATAGTCTCGACTTTCCGAGTCAAGTCCTTCACTCCGGCGGTGCTGGGTGCATCTTCGTCGACGAATCTCCTGATCTTGTCGAGACTGCCCATAATTGTCCTGTACAGACCCCAGTTTCGCGCACACAGGTTTGCTAGGTAGTCCAAGTTTATGATCTCTCGGTCGTCCCTGTGTCCGAGTTCATGATCTTCCAGAATCGCCACCACGTCCTTCGCATCCTTTGCCTCAAGTTTCACGTTTTGAAGTTTGGTCAGCAAAAGATCGGTGATCGGTATCGTTAAATCATCCAGCGTTAGACGCCGTCTAAAGTCCAAGGTGTGTTCCATCTCGAACTTGTCAAGGAACACATCAACGTTCTTCTGATGCTCTCCTTTGACGAACTGTAGACGAGTGTCGCTGTAGAGCAAATTGAACTCCCTATTGGAAGAATATCCAAGCTTGTCGAAAAGCGAGAATATACGTCTACGCTGTTTTCCCAACCCAAACAAATCTATGTCATGATATTCCCGCAGATGTGTGCTGTGTAGTCCGTGACAGTGAAACCGAATCGCCAATCCTCCGATCAGCCTCAAAGTCACCCCGCAGTCCCCGGCGCTTCTTACAATCCTCTCTGCTTCTTCAGCAGACTCGATTCCTTCCGTGCTACCCAAGAAACTCCCCTAAGGATTTCGGATTCATAGCGTTCGCAAGTACAAACCACTCGACACCAGAGACTTAGATGCCTTCTTTCTTCCTCATAAGCCCAACTTGGAACATAGAGCATGGCCACAAGGTCGCATATGAGGCTTGGCGACTTCCGGAACAGAGAAGGACAGAAAACTCAGGCGCTCTGCTCACCAACTCCTTCCTTGTAAGGTGGTCATCATCACCATAAGGCTAAGAAGCGTGAGATCCTAACGAGCCCGGTTCCTCGCATTAAAGAGATGAAGTTGAAGGATTCTGGGTAGTCATGGACATAATCAGTGCCATCATCCTAGCAATCATAGAAGGAGCAACCGAGTTCCTGCCGGTCTCCTCAACTGGCCACATAATTCTGGCGGCAGTCATCTTGAATGTTGCGCAGACTAATTTTGTCAAAAGCTTCGAACTATCGCTCGAATTCGGTTCAATTCTCTCCGTAGTGATTTCCTATTGGAGACTCCTTCTTGATTGGGGGGTCTTGAAACGATTGGCTGTTGCATTTCTGCCTACAGGCATTGTCGGGCTTCTTCTCTACAGAGTATTCAAAGATGTCCTGCTAGGCAATCAATACATCGTCCTCTGGGCTCTGTTTCTTGGTGGAGCATTCCTTGTCCTTTTTGAGTTACGCTATCGTGAGAGATCAACAATAGATGACCTGTCAAGAATACCATACAGGCATTGTTTGGTCATCGGACTCTGTCAGACCATCTCCATCATACCGGGCGTGTCAAGGTCCGCCCCTACCATCATCGGCGGATTAGCATTAGGAATGAAGCGAAAAACGATAGTGCTCTTCTCTTTCCTATTGGCTGTTCCTACAATGATCGCAGCGTCCGGATTTGATCTGTTGAATTCGGCAGGAACATTCTCCTCAAGTCAAGTGGGCACACTGCTGATAGGCTTCGTGATATCTTTCTTTGTCGCGCTGGCGGCAATCCGACTATTCTTAGGTTACGTTGCAAAGAACAACCTCATTCCTTTCGGCATCTACCGCATCATCCTAGTTGTCATGTTTTACCTTTTCGTGATATTGTAAGATGGAATGTGTGGAAGGAGAGCAGTCGTCTGCCTTCAGTTCACACGGAACAGCTCGAGGACAACGAATGCTTGCACGAGATGCCGACCGTTTAAGCTTTGTAGACTCGGTGGAAAGATCACTTCGCAGAGTGACCTCACAGAGCGGATTGGCTACTCTCAAAGCAGCCCGGGAGAGGGCGAAGAATGTTTTTACGCATGCCCTGTGTCTAGCAGGAACAGAACAAGGCGAGATAGAATGAAAAGGGCGAGGGAAAGTGTGCACCTCATCAGAGCCAGGGGTAAGCGAAAACTGTCGAAGGAGAGCTTGACCGCCTTTCCCAAGGAGATAATCGGAGCCTTTGTCCGCCTCCCCAGAGTCTTCAAGAAAATGGATCTTGACAAAGTCCTCGGCGACGAGATCTCGAGAAGCATGAAGTGGAGGTACGTCAGAAGGATGGAAAGGCTCGGTTTGGTGAGACATTCAACAAAGAAATACTATCAGAAGATCTATGACAGTGTCTCGGACTGGATGGAGAAAGACGCGGTTCCGAAGATCAAGCATATGGAATCAATTGCACTCATTGAAAGAATCTAAGCTGTTTTTGAATATTCGGCCAACAGCTCTTTGGCCCTATCGATTCTGATCTTCTTCTCCTCGATCATTTTCTCAGCTATCTTGTCTACAATATCCCCGGCCGCTCCTGCCGTGGTCGCCACGTTTCTCGCATGAAGGCGCATGTGGCCATGTTGGATTCCTTCTGCAGCCAGTGCACGCAAGGCCGCTAGGTTCTGGCAAAGGCCGACTGCAGCGATTATCTCAGCTAGCTCACGAGCTGATTTAACTCCAAGAATCTTGACGGCGATCTTTGCGATTGGATGAACTGCCGTCGCGCCTCCAATCAGTCCTACCGCCATTGGCAACTCGACTTCTCCAACAAGGTCACCCTTCGCGTCTTTGCGCCAATGGGTCAACGGGCTGTATCGTCCTGATCGAGACGCGTAGGCGTGCGCTCCAGCCTCAACTGCTCGTGTATCGTTTCCAGTAGCCAATACTACTGCAGTGACACCGTTCATTACTCCCTTGTTGTGCGTTGTGCAACGGTATGGATCGGCGGCTGCGAAAGCGTACGCGTTGATTATTCCGTCCACAACCTCCGGACCGCCAAGATCTTCCTTCGCTACCGTGACATGAGCCCGAGCAAGCCTCCTGTCGGCCAAGTTTGACAAAATCCTGAGATAGACGTGACCTCTGGCTATCCTTTCGACAAGTGGCGCGACCGCTTCCGCCATCGTGTTGACGGCATTAGCGCCCATTGCATCCCCACAATCCACCAAGAGCTCCGCAATGACCATAGGACCGATGATCGTGTGAATGACCTTCGCTTCCAACGCGATGGCCCCACCGCCCTTCGAAACAAGGATTGGGTCCTGCTCGTTCGCTTTTTTCAGGATCTCTTCCGTGGACGCAAGAATGGATGCACGCGCTTTCTCCGGGTCAACACAACCGACGACTTGGATCTGTCCAATCATTACGGGCCTCGTGCTTGATGTTAGGAATCCACCCTTGGACCGAGCCATCTTGGCCGCGTGGCTTGCACCGGCGACCACTGATGGCTCCTCGATCGCCATAGGTATCAGGCGGTCCTTCCCGTTGATCAGGAAATTCATCGCAATTCCAAAGGGTACCGGCATGACACCGACTGCATTCTCGATCATATGGTTGGCAGTGTCCATCTTCAATGCACTAGATGCCGCAAGGATATCCAACTCCGTCCTGTCCAAATGAGCGAACTCGCCCACGAAACGAAGTCTCTCCTCAGGCGTCAGCTTGTAGAATCCGGCAAACTCAGAGGGCACCAAGAAGGTCCTCTCACAAAGGCGTGAAAGCGACCTAAAGCTGGTGAGCCTATATCAACCCAGAGGCTTAGGTTTATCCCGAACCAATGGTATACCCGGAAGACCATGGCCGAGAAGACCCACCCGTGCATCCAGCGGACGAAGCTGCGCATCGGCAAGGATGCATGGGAGTGGTGCACGCTTTTCAACGCTAGAATTGACGAGTTGAACTGCCAAACTTGTGAGTATCGGATTGCTAGCGCGAAACCTCTTGAACTTCCGAAGGAAGCGTAAGACTCGCAACTTGTCGCTAGGCGACCTCTGAGGCTGACTGGATGCCGGTGCGTCCTAAGATAGTAGCCCTCTCGCTATCAACCATTCGCGCGTCTTGCCCGTGATTGTGACAGAGCACTTGTGTAGTTGCTCTAGGTTCATGGAGCCAGTTAGAAACATCGCTGTTCTCAGCTCGTCGATGACTGATAGAAGATTCTCCTTTGTTTCCTTGTGGCCTTTGGATACGGATTGCAGAAGCGGCATTGCCAGTCCTCCGTAGTGGGCGCCTAGTGCGATCGCCTTGGCGATGTGAAGGCCGTTACGCACGCCTCCGGAAGCAATTATCTTCACCTTCGTTGACCTAGCGACCTCCACGACACTCGCAGCGGTCGGAATTCCCCAATCCCAGAACGCTAATCCTAGGTGAGCTTGACGTGCGCGACGTTTCTCTCTTGCACGATGATACTCCACAGCTGCCCAGCTTGTCCCTCCTAGACCGGCAACATCGATACCCTTCACTCCAGCCCGCTCAACCGAGACAGCTGTCTCGCGCGAAACCCCGGCACCAGTCTCCTTGACCAAAACTGGAACGCTCAACTTAGTGGAGAGTTCTCGGATCCTTCCAAGTGCACCTCTGAAGCGTGTTTGACCTTCAAACTGAACTGACTCCTGAAGCGCGTTCAAGTGAATGAGCAATGCATCAGCCTTGATCATCTCAACGGCAGCTACAGCGCGCTCCATTCCGTCTTCTTTGATAATCTGCGGGCAGCCCAGGTTCGCTAGAAGCAAAGCTGAAGGCGCGCTCTCTCTGGCTACTTTGAATGTGTAGGCGAGTTTCGGATCATCGATCGCTGCTCTCTGGCTGCCGACGCCCATCGGGATCTGTAGCTCTTCCGCCATTCTACCCAGGGTCGCGTTGATCTTGGCGGCAATCGGCGTGCCGCCAGTCATGGATTCGATAATGACGGGAGCCCCGAGTTTATGGCCAAGCAACTCGCAGGAAAGATCGATCTCATCGCGGTCAAGCTCGGGAAGGGCATTGTGCACTAGTGATACGTCATCGAATCCCGTGCTCACATGCGCTTGGACATCACGGCTAAGCGCGGTCTTGATGTGGCTTTTTTTCCGTTCGATTGTTTCACTTACCAAGACAGTTCATTCCCAATAGATTTCTTCTGCCTTCATCTACTAGTATGAAACGACGCTACTGACTCTTCTTAGTGATTGAAACCGTTCCTGTCGATGCGTCAACTATCAAATGGTCACCGTTGGAGATCTTCTCGACAGGAATCTGGTCAACGCACGGTATGCCCGCTAGTATGACGCCTGTGGCGACGATCGTCTCGGTTTCCTTGTTCACGATTGCCAGAGGAGCTTGATTATTCTTGGCGAGTCCGTAGATGACGTAGGAGCCTACGGTCGAGCCTTTTCCGCAAGGGAAGACTAGGATCTTTCCTTTGACGGACTGGCCCTCAAGCTCGTGGCCTTTTTCGATGAAGATGCCTGTCTTTGCGTCGACCCCGCCGTAGAATCCGATCGGTTCTCTTGAGACCAGTGTCTCTCCTTCCACTTTGCCAGGGCTTATCGTTCTTCCTTTCAACACTTCCACAATCTGCCACCTCGTGCTAGCCTACACGGTCACCTTTTCGAGTATGTTATCGAGTCTGCCGAAGATCACGCTCTGCTTGCAGAAGCCGGGCAGGTAGTTTGCCGCCTTTCCCGAGTTCACGGCTGTTGTCTTGTATCCCATATCCTCTATCGGTGAAACAACCATGCAAGTGTCGGCCACAACTTTCCCACCAGCAGTCTCGATTATCTGAGTGAAACCCATCCGGTTGGCGGCTTCCTTGACCATTCTCGAGGTACATATCCACAGAGGTTTGTTCAACTTCTTCCCCTCTAGCTTTCGTGAAACCATCATTATCTCCTTGAGCGACGAGTGCGGACAGCCAAGAATGATTATGTCTGGTTCCTTCCCAGTGGTGAGTTTGGCGAATGTCTCGTTAACGTCCTTGTCGCTGACCGACAATTTCTCCAGACCGTTTGTGTTCATCAAGTGAGCCTCAGGGGTCATGTCTTCAACGTGGTAGAGAGCAACTGCGCCTGAGGCCGCCATCGCAGCACCAAGCGCTTTCAGTTGATCTGTATCCGCCTCCTTGATGCCCTTGAAGTATGGTATTCTGTTCTTTGCCTGTTTTCCGACAACGTATCCAAGCGCTCCAAAGTCCGCGCTGTCTTCGAGCCTGGCGTTCACCTCGACGAGCATCTGCGGCTTTCTGTTCTCGTCCAAGTGAAGGCCGTAGTTCGGGGTGACGCCGCACAGTGCAGCTGCGAGGGCTGAAGGCCCTCCCTCCCTGTTGGTTCTTGCGCCAATCACCGAATTGGAGAATGAGATAGCCGATGATTCGGACCAGGCGATGTGTTCCCTGAACCTCGGAAGATTTCCAGCCAGGTACGGCGTGCAAGTTGCGCTCACTACTATGCCCATCTTCTTGAAAGCGTTCATGATGCGCAGCTGTTTCTCAGCGAAGCCCGGCGGTATGTTGAGCTTCTGCCAATCTTCAATGTCCATCCCTGCCGGATTCAGGAATGTGACAACCTTCACCTTCGCATTCTTCGAGGCGTAGTCTTCGAGGAACTCGATACCTGGGTCGCCAATTGATTTGTACGAAACTCCGGCGACCTGGGATGAGTTGACTGGAATCATTCGGTCCGCACCGTAGATTTCGCCGAGTCGAACGAGTAGACGGAACATGCGCCCCATGACTTCACCGTTCTCACCTGACAACATTCGTTCTTCAAGATTCGTAAGATGCATCGATTACCTCAGCTCCGGTCTACTTGTGCGAGACGTAGTCGTCTAAGTTCAGTTTCATCGGCAAGGTGGGTCGTTTGAATTCCTTCTTTCCGCCCTCAGGAATCGTGAGGTCGAACCCGGCTTTGCACGTCATCTGCGTTTCCATGTCCGATGAAGGATCTAGTGACGAGCCCTTCTCTCTAAAAGTAATCATGTTCTTGTCGGCTTGGAAACGCGTTGCCATTGCCCACTCGATGTCGGTTGGGTCGTGGATGTTTATGTCGTCGTCAACTACGAAGACGTGTTTCATGGATTTGTGGCCCTTGAACGCCGCCTCGATGGCCTTCCGGCCATCATCTGGATACTTTTTGTGTATGCTCACTGCTCCGTGAAGCCAAGAACACCCGCCTGGGGTAACCAGTACATCTTTGACATCGCAGACCTTCGCGACTTCCCTGTAGATCGTGGGTTCACGCGGCATGCCCATCAGCACCTTATGCTCAAGCCCACCCGGGAGCAAAGCCTGATACGCCGCATCCTTTCTCATGTAGATCTTCTTTACCTTGGCAACTCTCTGTTTTCGAATAATGTCGAATGTCTCAGTCAGATCGAGGAAAGGCCCCTCGTCATGTAGTTCGCCGGTCAGCTCTGCCAAGATCACAATGTCGCACGGTGGCACCAAGTGACCCTCGAGTCTTAGAAGCGGAGTCTCCTCCAATGCGTTGGCTATGTCGGCTTCACTGATCCCTGCCTCGACAGAGATAGCTGCGGCCACCAAGATCTGCACCGGTGAAGAGATGCAAATCGCGAACTCTTTGAGCCCACGTTGAATGTACGTGTCGAAATGCCTCTGGAGGATCCGAAGGACGAGTTTGTCTTTCCCCAGAACCTCGGCGCGATGATAAGACAGATTGACGCCGTACTCCTTGTCGCCACTTGCGATTACTCCGGATGAAATGTATGGGCCCGCATCCTTCGTGTAATGCGTCAAGATGGGCAGCTTACTGAGATCCGCGCCCACCTCATGATATCCTTGAGCATCCATCACTAGCGCCTTCTTGGGATGGTCTATCGCATCTGCGAGTTTCGCGATGAGCTCCTCCCTGCGGATTCCCAATCCTGTGGCAACGAGATCCCGCGTGGAACAAATGTTCGCGATCACCGACATAGCGGAACCTTTCACGTGATCGAAGAGCAAAGCGTGCCCGTCAAGCATCTTCATCAACGTCGAGACTTCATATTTCGGATCAACAGGCTTGCTGATTCTGGTCAACATACCCTTTGCGTCTAGAACCTTGACTAACTTCGCTAACTCCATTCTCATTCACCTAGAATGAGTTGTGTGTCTGCTAGGCCTCAGACCCCAATGGTCGTACGCAGTGCTTGAAAACCCTTCTTTTCCATCGCCCTTGCCACACGTTCCTGCAGAACCTTAGTTGGAGTCAGCGCGACCATGTAGCCGCCCTTACCTGTCCCAGTCAACTTCGCTCCAAGAGCTCCATTGTTGCGTGCCAAATCTACGAGCAACTCTAACTCGGGACATGAAACTCCAATCTGCTGAAGCATCGCATGATTCTGATTCATGTATTCGCCTACCTTCTTGAGATTGAATGCCTCAAGCTCTTTCCTTGCCTCGTAGACAAGCCGTTCTGCGTCATGGAAGATTTGGCCGTATTTCTCCGGTTCCTTTCCCCTTCGCTCCTTGACGCCACTAACCACGACTTTCGTATCCGCGACGAGCCCGGTGTTTCCCATGACGATCTCTACAGGCTTCTTCAGTCTCATGCGTTCCATGAGATGCGAGGGGCCATCTCGTTTGTACCAGATCAAGCCGCCATACGTTGCGACGGTGTTATCGATGCCTGAAGGCGTGCCGTGGTATCCTTTCTCTCCCTCGTATGCAACCTCGTTGACTTTGTCGTCCGAGTAGTTGAGTCGGAGTTCTTCAGAAAATGCTCGAGCGATCGCCGCACATGAAGCAGCGCTTGCCCCAACTCCGCTCGCAGCGAGCAGGTCACCGCCCAAAGTCACATGATACGCGTCATTTGCTGTGTTGATTTTCATGAACCTCAGCATGAGCTCTAAGGATTCTTTCTGCTGGGCAGCCTTCTCCGCCTTGTATCCTTTGGTCTCAGGCCTCTCGTCCTCGATCTCGACTCCGTAGCCTGCGCGTCGCTGAACCAGCGCCGTTGTCTTTGCCCCAATTGCTGAAGCTATCGCGGGAAGACCGTAGACTACAAAGTGCTCGTTGAAGAGTATGACTTTCCCGAAACCGCTACCCTTTCCCAAGAACCCCGCACCTTCAGTTAGCTACGATGGACCTGAGAGAAAAGTCAAGCGCCGTGTTACGATCGACCAATCCTATGTCCGGTGGCTCACGCTTTCCGACTGAATTTCCTATCTCTGGACTGACGCTGCGAGGTATCCTACGACTTCGCTGTTGTCTCTAGTGATATCGCCACTGGTGCTGTATCCTAGAAGCTGAGCAGTCTTCGCGTCGAGAATCTTCGAAGCGGCAATCATGCTTGCGACTGGGCCGTGACCGCACATGCTAATCCTGTGTGACTCAACGGTCTCCTGCAATCTTGCATCATCAAGCGCGAGGATGGCATCAATGGCAAGCCGGTCCTTTCGTTTCGCCGACTCAGCTGACTCGTAGTGAGTCATGTCTGAGGAAGCTATTACGAGCGCATCTTTGCCCTTGAGTGCTTCCCCAACCGCCTTCCCGACTTCCGCGCTCGTCTCAAGATCCTGCATCATCATACAGATAGGAACGAAGTCGAATCTCGTCTTGAGGATGTACTGCAAGAATGGGAGCTGAACTTCAATCGAATGTTCATGCAGGTGGGCTCGCTCATCGACATCAATTATGTCAGACGCCTTTGAGATCGCGATAGCTGTCTCCTTGTCGACTTCGATTTGCCCGAGAGGCGTCTCCCAAACGCCCTCGGACATCATTGAGACGCCGCTCCCCTGACCTGTATGATTTGGCCCGATGATCACGATCTTGTCCGGTTTTCCGTCGCTAGCGACTTCGAAGTAGGACCTCGCAGCGACAGGGCCTGAGTACATGTAGCCTGCGTGCGGGCACACGAGCCCCACTAGTTTCCTCTCACCTACGTGTGCGAGTTTCGGGAGCCGTCCTGGGCCTAGACGGTGAGTGAAGCATCCCTCGATCTCGCTGGTGAGAGCTGCTCTTGTGCCTGAATAGAATGAGCCTGCGACTTGAGCTCTTCTCAGTTTCAAAGTTCGCCGCCAACTCTCGGCGCGATCGCAGCTAATTTTGTCTCGAAATCGTCTACGGTTGCTGTGATCGTTCCGTCGGCTGGGAGTTCTGCTCGTTCACGGAGTACCTGCCTCGCCAGTAGCCAGTAGACCATCGCCAGAGCTCGTCGGCCTTTGTTGTTCACGGGGATTGCAAGGTCGACTCCTGTGAACGCGTTGTCGGTATCGCACAGCGCGATTACCGGGACGCCCGCGTTGGTCGATTCCTTGATCGCTTGGAAGTCAGCCCTTGGATCAGTGACCATTACGAGCTGGGGTTCCGCGTGTTTTCGTTGCAACGGGTTTGAAATTAAACCGGGCATGAATCGGCCGATCATCGACATGGTCCTCGTCAGCTCGCAGAACTTCTCGATCGGCGTCTTCCCGTAGATCCTCGATGAAACCGTAAGGACACGATCGGAGTCAAATTGAGCGATGAACTTCGCTGCCATCCTGATCTTCTCGTCGGTCTTTCCGATGTTAAGAATGAAGAGCCCATCGGGCCGGACACGGTAAATGTATTGTTGCATGTCACCTGTCTTGATGCGGGTTCCAATGTGTAGGCCAGCGGCAAGCATCTCCTCAAGAGGCAAGAGAAGGTTCTCTACCTTCGGCATTGCCTCCTTATCTTCGATCTCAGACACGCGCTATTCCTCTGCGATGCTATGGTTTCAGATTCGGATTGACCGTACAAGCAGATAGCTCATTTAAGGATAGCACTCGCTAGGTCACCAAACGATCCAGAGGAAGCCTCGGAACAAGTCGTCTACCTGACCTCGAAATGTAGCCTGAAGCCCGCCTCGGCAGGCTCAGTTCTCCGAACTTCGATTCCTCCGATCTCTCTGAGGGTCCGCACATGTGTGCCCCCACACGGGATCGGAAGCTGCCCTTCGATGGTCACAATCCGTAGCTTCTGGCTCTTCGGAAGCCTAGCAAAGTTGGGGGCATCCGTGATCAGACGCTCGGCATCAGATCTGTCCATAGTCTTGATGTCGACATTCAGCCCTTGGCGGATGAAGCCGTTCCCAAGCTCTTCAAGCCCTTTGAGGTCGAGGTCAGAGTGAGCAGGTCCTGCGTAGCCAACGTAAGGATCATCCCCGAGCCAAGAGTCCGTTGTCTCGACACGGGAACCAGTGAGAGTCGCCAGACAATGGTCTAGGAGATGAGCTGCTGTATGCCTTCTCATCAGCAGGAACCGATTCGTCCAATCGATCGTGCATGTGGCAGGGCCTGTATCCAGCTTTCCTTCAACCTTCGCGAAATGGACGATAACCCCGCTCTGGTTCATCGCCCTCTTCACGTCAACGCGAAACGAAGAACCTTCTATTGATCCAACGTCAGACGGTTGCCCGCCTGATCTCGGATGAAAGATCGTTCGATCCAACGCCAGATACGCGCTGTTCTTCTCTTGAACGGCTCGCAGAACATTACAGTCTGTCGATTGCGAGTACGAGTCCTCCAAGTACGCGCATACTGTTGGGGGAATCTCCTGAACGAACTTCGCTAGATCTACCAACTTAATGATCGCCTAGTCCAACTATCTCCAGCCATTGCATGCAATTGCAAGACGGTCAAAGATTCGGAACTGGCTTATATCTGCGCGATTTTGGACAAGAAGGACGTTCTGAATTTTCTGCTCACTTTCTCGATGGGTTCTCCAAGCACTTCTATTCGCTCCAGGTTGCATGTTCCGAGGCCGCATTCCTCTGCCAGGCTCAGGTGTTTCACATATTCGGCGCGGATGCCCATCACGGCTGCACCGACTGCGTCCACTGCAACAGGATCTGTTCCTGCGATTACCAAGTTCATCTCCACAGGATTACCACTGGTTTCATGGCCTTCGCCAGCGATTATGCCGTCAATGACAGCTATGCTCGGTTTGATAACCGAGGCCAAGTCGACTATGTTCTGACTCAAATGCCCGTGCATTGATCCTTTAGGCGTCATGGCGCCCATCATGTTCTTTAGACTCAGAGTTACACCAGCCAATCTGTGCGGCTTCAGCTTTGGGACACTGACAATCGTGCTCTCCAAGGCCGTCCTAGCTATCTTCACTTTGCTCAAGGTTCGAGCCTTGGGGGGATGAACCTCAACGAAGTCGTCTCTGTTGAGGTCGACCATGCGGACTTTCCATCTTCTTGCAACATCATCGACCCCTCCAACCTTGAAGGCATCTAAGGTATCTCCCATTCCGGTTCCCTCCCCGATGATGATTTCCTCCAAATCGTGTTTCTTCAGGAACGTAACGACTCCCTCGATGACTCTGGCATCGGTCGTGATTCCTGTTGAGGGATGGCTGGCGTCGATAGTTGGGTTTAATCAAAACCGGCTTGTCGAGCGAGACGACTTTAGCGGCATCTACCGTCTCCATTGCTCGAACGGTCATGTCACGAGGATCCGTTCCCCTCACAATTGCGACTCTACTCATCACTCATCATTCGATCCAGGAAGGTCATGTCATACGCTTATTTGAAGAGAGATCAAGACATCTGACGCCCCGGCGTTCAGATGATCGTGGCAATTTAAAACGTGGAGAGGCAACATCTCGGCCGGGGACCTGAATGCTGCGGGTGAATCTTGAGGATTTTCCGACGGCGCGTACGGTGACATATCTGAACTCCGCGTCTATCTCCTTGATGCCGAGGCCAGCGATTGACAGCATGGTGGAGTTTCAGCGGAAGGTCGCGTCCGGAGGAACCATTGGTTTCGATGAGTCAGCTGAGACACAAGCGTTAGAGGGCGCCCGGAATGAAGCGGCATCCCTCCTTGGCGCCCATAGGGAAGAGATAGCAGTCTTGTCCAGTGCTACGGTGGGCATTTGCTCATTCGCATGGTCTCTGAACCTGAAGAGAGGCGCGAATGTTGTGAGCACGGATGCTGATTTCCCGAGCGTAGTCCACCCTTGGATGCGCCTGCGCGAGGAGAAGGGCATCGAAGTACGACTTGCCAAGAATCATGATGGCGTGGTGGATGAGAACGAACTGGAGAAGCTTGTGGACGATCGCACGGCCGTGATCTCGATTAGTCATGTTGAGTTTGGGACGGGGCAGAGATTCGATCTACGCTGGCTATCCGAGCTAGCGCATTCACACGGAGCATTTCTCATCGTGGACGCGACACAGTCAGCAGGACTCATGCCCATCGACGTGCACCGGGACGAGGTGGACGCGCTTGTGGCGAGCGGGTACAAGGGACTGCTAGGACCGTTCGGTGTATCCCTCTTCTACCTCAAGTGGGACCTCGTGGAGAAGCTTGAACCGCCCTTAGTGGGCTGGCGCAGTGCACCAGATCCGTACAACTTGAACGTGACAGAACTCACCTTTGCGAAGGATGCGAAGAAATTCGAGTACAGCACGATGGACTACGCCTGCCCCATCGGCTTGGCGGAGTCCATGCGATACTTAACAAAGATCGGTCACAAGAACTTGACCAGCCATGTCCTCTCCATGACGAAGCGATTCATCGACATTGTGAGAAACAACCAGAGATTCCCTCACACGATTGCGCTAACGCCTGAGGAGGAAGGCGCTCATGCGAGCATAGCCTCATTCAGGTTCAAAGGGCGAGACCAGTCTGTCATTGCCGGCGAGCTTGTGAAGCGGCACATTATAGTTTCACAACGTTTCGACGGCGTGCGCTTCTCTTTTCATGCATACAACACAGAGGAGGACTTATTGCGAGCAAACCAAACCCTTGAAGAGATACTCTCAAAGTGAGGACGCGGGGACTGAGTGAATGAAAGTCGTCATATTTGGGCCGCCGGGATCCGGGAAAGGAACCTACGCTTCTAGGCTAGTGAACAAGCTTGGTAGCCCACATATTTCTACCGGCGACCTTGTCCGCGAAGAGATACGCAACAAGACCCCGTTGGGGAGGAAGATTGAGAAGTACAGCAGCTCTGGCACACTGGTGCCGGACGAGATCATCACAGAGATTCTGAAGAAACGCCTGGCGTCTGAGCAGTCGAAGGGGTTCATTCTCGAAGGTTACCCAAGAACGGTCGGGCAAGCAAGGGAACTCGAGAAGATCACGAAAGTTGACGTTGTAGTGAACCTCAACGTTCCAGATAGTGTGATCGTGGAGAGGTTATCATCGAGACTGCAATGCAAGACCTGTGGAGCGATATACAATGAGAAGTCGATGCCGCCCAAAGTGGCTGGCAAGTGCGACAAGGACGGCGGTGAATTGTTCAGGCGTGTCGACGATCAGCCTGAAGTGATCCGTGAACGCCTGAGAGTCTACCAAGAGGCCTCCGCACCTGTCATTGACTTCTATCGATCGAAGAACCTTCTCAAAGACATTAGAAACGAAGACCCGAACGTGGATCCCGAAAAAGTCGTGGAACAAATAGTGAAGACCATCAAGAAGTGATCAGGCCGTCCAGCTGAGGAGACAAAACAGCGCCCTGACCCGGCACTGAATATCTAATGATCTTGCGTGATTTGGGTGAGTCCTCTGGACCGTATTGAGGGGCTACTATTGGCACCCAACTGGCAAACGCACCTCTGGCCTGGAGGTTGTGGATTGGGGACGGAACGGCCCGAACGAAATGATCACACTCAACGCGCTCCGTGTGCTCAAGCTCGCGGGACGACTACTCTAGAAACACACCACGCACACACCTGAGAACCCTATTCATTGAGAAAAGAATCTCCTAGCAACCCCTCCTTTCCTATCAACCGTCTCCGACATCTGATGTGAAGGCGTCCTCTAGCGGATTTGAACGAAATCGAGAACCCAAAACCTGAAATGCTAAGCAAACATAGCAAAGCAGTAGCCCTCTGAGACTCACCGTTTGTCTGCCGGGCAGGAGGTTCTCAAGCGCGTGAATAGATGGGCTGTGCTATCCTTGGCATTCGTCGCAATCACGTCCTTACTATATCCTGTCTTCATGAAAGCTGGTTTCCCGAGCCCGTCACTGTGCGTGACCAGGGGCTATGAGTATTGGGACAAGCACTTTACCGCGTTTGTCCGCGAGTGTGCTCCACTATTCACAGCCCCGTATGGTAAGCCCTACGGACTTCAGTTGATAGTGGACCGGCTCTACATGTGGGGTGTTCCCTGGCTCAACTCATTGCTAGCCGCGGCACTCTGCGCTTTCTTCGGAGCCTTACTACTCACGATTGTCCCTCAGCCCCAACTGCTTCTGCGGTTGAGCAAGCGAATTACGCCGACACGCAACAATTTCACACGTAATAATTGAAGAGAGTATCTACCATACTCTACCTTACGTCTTCGCGTCGTCGTTCACGTCTCCGAAATAGCAAATCAACATTGCTGGGTCGGGTTAAACTGGAAAGGACAGGCATCGAACACTTGCCATTAGTGAGGTCAGCCTCCGCCGTCGTTTGTACGTATCGAACTATCATAAGCTATCAGCGGGTTTGCCATGGGACTGTTGTGGAGGATTAGACTGAAATGTCGTATTGCGAGAGTTGTGAGGAATATCTTGGAGAAATATCTAGTTGGGTGGAAAAGCATCGGCGCCTTGGCCACCAAGTAATTGAGTTTCCCTTCTACCCAAATGTGCTCCAATGAGCTGGATGGCTCGTTAACGGACGGTCCTGAAATGAGTTACGCAGATGCGATATACTCACCTTCAGTTCGGCGAAATGCAGTCTATTGCCCCTTACACGAAGCCTACCACGTCCTAGAGGAACCCGATACCTAGGGGACTGCTCAACCAAGCTTTAGCAGACTATCTTGTACCACTGTTGGACCGACCTTTTTTTGTTGTGTGCTGAGATCCAACCTGGTAACTTGTTGGGCGCGAGCATCAGGATTTGAGACGTCCTCAGAGTTGACTTGTGTGCGCTATTCACGGTACCCATGCCGTACTCTGAACTCTTGAATGCTTATTTTTGTGTCCCGTCTTCTCATCGCCCAAAGACGTGGAGTAGTTGCTGATGTCAAACGACGTTCATTGTGCCCATATTCTCGTGAAGACCGAAAAAGAGGCACAAGCGGCCGTAGAGAGGCTGCAAAAGGGAGAGAAATTTGCGAATGTCGCCAAGCAGATTTCGCTTTGTCCTTCGGGAAAACGCGGCGGGGACCTTGGCACTTTCGGCAGAGGAAAAATGGTCAGAGAATTTGAACAAGCCGCGTTCACGCTTCAGAAAGGACAAGTCTCACCCATCGTGAAAACGAAATTCGGCTACCATATAATACGGCGACTAGAGTAAATCCAGACCGCGGGTTAAGTGCAGAACTTGGCCCGAACAGCTTTTGAGCCTTAGCCTCCTCGTGATCCACTAGGATCCCCAACGATCGCAAACATACGTTCACCGGCTAGGACCCAGACGACGTGCGCCAGTTAGATCATATCGACTAAGCTGAGGAGGTTGCGCAGATACTCCTTCAATTGTTCGCGGAGGCCAGCCTCAGACACGTCTTCCTTCAGGCTGACCATGAACCTGTTGAAGTAGTCGAACCGTATTGCGGCGCTTGATCTGATTCGGTTCAGGAACCGGACGTTGCTTAATCTCGCTTTTTCGATCTGCCCTCCCGCTACTTTATGCCTCTCCATGTTGCTGATTGCGAATGAGTTGTTGAGCAATATGGATGCATTGATCCATTGATCCTTTCGACCCATTCCGCTTGTTGCGGGCTCTTCTTTGATCCAGCCCAAGAAGAAATCACCAAGCTGTTGCAAACGGGTGTTGTCGTCGTACGCCTCAAGCCCTCAAGCATCGGAGAATCCACAGCAAAACCCGAGACCACAATTGCGTGACTTCCCCACCGACGAGAGGTGTACCCCATGAAAGGGAGTTCTCTGTCTACAATTACCTTGACATCTTGGTCGATCCTGAACCCAGCCTGCTCCATCATGTTCAGGACGTTTCTCAACGTCTCCTCGACATTCTCTGTCATGGTAGGTCATCTTGTCCGCGCTTTCACCGATCAATGATTCTGGAGCGGGAATGTGTGCCTCTTTTCGAGCACACACTAAGTTGGGAGTTTTAGTAGGCTCCTGAGATCGTCGAAAACGTATGTCGGATTGATTCCTTGTGGGGCTGCTTCATTATACCGGTTGATCCATGCCGTAGAGATGGCGAGTTTGCTGCATGGAATGACATCGTGGAATATGCTCTGGGCTACGTGAAGAGTTGTCTCTTTGCTGGCTTCATACATTTCAAAGAATCTGTTCCAGTGCTCTGGCGAAGGCTTGTACGATCCGACATCCTCGGCTGTGATGTAGCCATCAACATCCAGACTATTTCTGAGAATTGTCTCCTTCAATATGTCCTTATCAATGTTTGACAGTATGACCCGTTTGTATCCTCTCTTCCCCAACATCTCCAGGCTTTCTACCGTGTCGCTAAACGCAGGCCAGGAAGGGACACTTGCCGCGAACATCTTCGCCTCATTTTCCCCAATAGAAACCTTCAGATGCTCCGCGACCTTGATTGCCGTGTCCCTCAGGATTTCTCTGTAAGACTTGTATTGCCCTTCTTCTTCAGCTTCGAGCTTCACATAGAGAGGAAAGACATTCACCCCTGAAGGCAGCCCGTTACTTCTGAGCAGTTCGCCAAGATGAGTCTCTATTCCCTTCCTCCAGTCTACCAGTGTCCCGTAACAATCAAAAGTTAGATGTGTGAATTTCACCTTCGAACAACTCCGTTACTAAACCACTGGGTGAGCTACATCTAGTCATGGAGGTGCATGGTGAATTTGAAGGTTAATGTCACTGCCCACCAAAGCATCCGCAAACACCGTACAATCATTCCAGAAGCTTTCAATTCCAAATGAGTTATCGTGTGGGCAGACCTACTTTGCACTCAGCACAATACCAGCTTAAGCGTTGCCAACTCCACCTTTGAGTTATCGACTGTCTCGACAGCGTTTCCTAATCGAACGAATCCTCTCTTTACGTAGAAACTGATCGCACGTTCATTTGACGCCTCGGTTTTGACCACCATGCTTGCGAAACCGGCGTCTCTGGCGGAGCCTACACATTTTGAAATCAGGATACTCCCAATACCCTTCCCCAGTAGATCGTCCCGAACGATGATGCCCGCAAGTTCGATCGTAGAGGCATCCTGAACCCTGTTTGCAGCAAAACCGGCTATCTCACCATTCTCTTCGCAAACAAAGAACTTCAATTTCGGATCGGATACTAACCTCATGAGAGACTCTTCAGAGGAGATCTCGTGGATTGTGTCGTCGGTAGCTCCTGTCCATCCCAAAGCCTTAGGGCCCGCTCTTCTCCAAGCGTCTAGCACGAACTTACCTAGCGCACGTACCTGGTCAGGATTGGGTTCAACGATTCGAACCTCCTTCAGAACCATTCCTCCTCGAGAAATGCCGCATCAGTGGCCCTTCTCGCAGCCATTGCATGAGCCTAGAGCTGCTTTTCTGTGTGTTGTGTTCTGGCGCGCCCCACAACGATGTCTTTTGACCGTCGGGAGAAGACGTCGTCTGGAGTGCAGAGCTAATGGCCACTAGACTCGCATCCTTTGCACCTCAGAGAATCGAGAGGGCCTCATCCATGTCAGCAATCAGATCCTCAGTATCTTCAATTCCCACGGCGTAGCGTATCAAGCCTTCAGGGATTCCGGCCGCACGACGCTCTTCCTCTGTGCACTCAACATGGCTGGTCAGCGAAGGCGGCCCTACGACGGTGTCGACCTGACCCAAATTGGCGGCCATATACGCATACTTCAGACGTGGTAAAACGCGAGCAACCGCTTCCAAACCGCCGATAATCTCGAAACTGAGCACTCCGCCATAACCGCCGGGCATTTGCTTTTTGGCTACGTTGTGCATCGGATGACTTTCCAGGCCGGGGTAGTTCACTTTGAGGACTTTCGTGTGTTTTTCCAAGAACCTTGCCATGGCTAGGGCATTCTTATTCTGGCGCTCGACACGCAAAGCCAGTGTCTTCAAGCTGCGAAGAAGCAGACTCGCCCTGTGGGGATCGAGGGACGGACCGACAAGTTCCCTGTAGCGATAGACTTTCTTCACGAGTTCACTCTTTCCGCAAACCACTCCTGCTAAGAGGTCGTTGTGACCACCGATGAATTTCGTGGCACTGTGAACCACAAGGTCTGCTCCGAGTTCAATCGGGTGCTGGTTGATGGGTGTGCCGAAGGTGTTGTCGGCTATCGTTATGGCACCAACTTTGTGAGCCGCTGCGAATAGCTTCTCGAAATCAACCACACGCAACAACGGATTGGTTGGAGACTCCAAATAGAGCACATCACATCCTTCTGCAATCTCCGCGAGGATCGCTTCCTCATCGTTGGTCTCACATAGTTCACAGCGGATTCCGAAGCGAGGCAGGATCTCTTTGAAATGCAGGTAAGTTGCTCCGTAGGCATCCTTGATGGTCACAGCGCATTGGCCCGGGCTTAGTAGAGCGAAGAGTGTCGTGTTGATGGCTGCCATCCCGGTAGAGAAATCTGTTGCTGCCTCTGCTCCTTCTAGTGCAGCCATTTTCTCATTGAGAGCTCGTATGGTGGGATTAGAATTTCGGCTATAGATATCTCCAGGTTTCTCCCCTAGGGCAACCTCCCGCCATGACTCAAAAGTTCCGTAGGCAAAGGCCGCGTTCTCCATGATCGGGATGTTCATCGCGTGCGTTAACGGATCAATCGATCTCCCGTAATGAACACAACGTGTCGAAGGACCTTCTTTGAACATCATGATGACAATACCACCTGAGTGAGCAGAAGTTCTTGGCAGACTTACTTATCGATAATGGAAGAAATTGCAGGTGCGAGCGACAGAGATGAACGGTGGCTATTTCTGGCTCGCTCTTGTGTGCCAGCTAGCGCGCACACAGGGCTACCTCAAGATGATGGTGATGCAAAGGGATGATTTCCGCTTTCAAGAGAGCGGGATTCGTTGAGGTGTTGCGGAGGTCGCCGGCCCGCCCAATCATGAGATACTCGATTGGCTGAATGAGCAGGACACGATCAAATGCCCTGAAGGGCTGTCTCCGAAAAGTTCAGCAGGAACTCCCTGATATTCCCCAACTCTTGTTCGGATGGGTAGTTCAGGAATTCGGAGACCGGCTCGTGGACTTTAAATGTTGCCTCCTTCAGTCTTGAAGCCATGAGCGCTGGGGCATTCCCGCCCCAAAGCTTCGTTACAATAGCAGCGGCCAGCTTCCCCTCGCCAAGCTTCTTGATTCTTAGTATCTCCAATAGATTGGCCACGAGTGGGAAAATGCTCGTCTCGTATGTTGGAGTGACTAAGAGAACCCCCGCCGAATCCAAAATGTCACTCAATATGGGATTCACTATGTCGGCCGTGGCATCGTGCAAGGCTACTTCCTCCACCTTCTCCTTGAGAACGTCGACCGCGAAACGTGCGAGCTTCCCTGTGAGCCCATACATCGAACCGTATACGACGGTGATCTTTCTCTTATTTTGCAGCTTGCACCATGATGTCATCGTTTCGGTGAATTCCTGTATCTTGCTCCTGTATACGACGCCATGTGCCGGCGCGAGCATCTTGATGTTGAGTTCAAGCGTTTTGATCTTGCCGATGTCTCGCAGGACCATTGTTCTGTGTCCGACCACGACTGTGGAGAAGTACTCCTTTTTCTGTTTCAGGTAGGATGCAAAGTCAACCTCATCATCGAATATGGGTTTCTCAAGAGCGCCAAATGCTCCGTAAGCATCTGACGTGAATAGGATTCCTTCGTCCTCCAAATACAGGAACATGCTGTCGGGCCAGTGTATCCATGGCAAGTCGATTACTCGGAGGGAACGGTCCCCAACTTTCAGAACATCACCACCCTTCACCGGTTTCGGTTCGACGTTGAACATGCGCTTCATGCAAGTGCAAGCCCTTGCTGTGGCATACAATGTCGCGTTGGGAAGCAAGCTTGAGAGTTCGCTGACTAGACCACTGTGGTCGGGCTCCGCGTGAAGTATTGCAATGTGTTTGATTTTGCTTAGGTCTACGATCGTTTGGATGAGGTCGATGAATTCTTTGACGGGGATTGTCCTCTTTGCTGAGTCTATTAGCAGGTATTCTCCTTGGCTTCCGATCAAGTAAGCATTGTAGTTGACGCCCTGAGGTATGGGCCAGAGATTCTCGAAACGCTTAGTCTCGGTGTCAGGCACGCTCAGCCAGTATACGTCTGAGCCGATTTTCCTGCTGGAAGGTTTCGGCAATCTTGCAAACCCCTCTACGTGCTAGGACTTGATGCAGATTCTAGCTGGGGATCTGTGCCATTCCAGATAAGATTTTGCGCTTTTCTGCGTCTTCCTCTATCCTGACGAGTTCGTTGAGTTTTGCGATGCGTTCGCCGCCGATGACTCCGCACTTGATCATCGGACATGATAGGCCGACTGCGATCTGTGCGAGCTCTCCAGAGCATACTTCTCCTGAGCGATGCGACATGACTGTTACGTAGCCTGCGGCCTGTGCCTTCTCGACGGCTCGTCTGGAATCTGATAGTGTCCCAACTTGATTAGTCTTGATGATTATTGCGTTCGCTGATCCGTGCTTGACCGCCTGGTCGATTCTGGCAGCGTTCGTCACCAGGAGATCATCCCCACAAATCAATGCTCCTCCGGCCTTCTTGCGGAGTTCCGCAAACGCTTCGAAAGCATCTTCGTGTAGTGGATCTTCAACGTAGACGAGTCGGTAGCGCTCGATCAGGTCGAGCATGAATTCTATCTGTTCGCCTTCGTTGCGTTTCTTTCCATCTCGCTTGTAGATGTAGGCTTGTTGTTTTTCGTCCCAGAGGCTTGAGGCCGCGACGTCGAGGCCAATCCTGACATCTGCACCTGTCTCGAGTGAGACGGTTTGGCAGGCTTTGCTGATCAGGTCTAGTGCCTGCTCAGTTTTCATGTCGAGCACATAGCCGCCCTCGTCCCCTTTCCCGATCATTGTCGCTCCCTGCTGCACCGCCAGCTGTGCGACTTCCGAGTGAACCTTGACGTTGGCTTCTGCTGCCTGGATTGCCGAGGAAGCCTTCGTTGGAACGACTAGGAATTCCTGTATGTCGGTTCGCTTGCCCTTCGCATGGGCCCCTCCGCCGACCACATTTCCTAGCGGCAAAGAGATCCTGACCTTCGAGGAACCTGCAAGCTTCTGGTAGAGCGGCTTCTTGTGAACCGTCGCCGATAGTAACGCGGCAGCTATTGAGACAGCGTAAGCGGTGTTTCCACCAATCCGGCTGAATCGTTCGGTCGCGTCAACCTCATGCAGCTTCTCGTCGATCTGCTGTTGGCGGTCTGCGTTCATTCCGACGAGTTCAGGAGCCAATAACTTCCTTACACGTTCGACCGCTTCGTCAACTCCGCCGTCTGGGAACGGTTGAACTTCCCATTTGCCCCGGCTCTTACCCGAGGGCGCGCCAACCCGAACCATGATTCCTCTGCTGGAGAGGTCTACTTCAACCGTGGATTCCCCGCGACTATCTAGAATTCTGCGAGCCGCTAGGCTCGTGATCTTGACTGGAACCGCCAAAATGGACACCTACGCAATTCGGCCACGTTTACGTGCTGCGACTTCACCGTACTTAAGAAGCTCGTCGATCACTTCAACATGAGAGATGAACATACGTCTGCAGCAGTACCTCTTCATGCCCAGGTCGTCGAGGATTTTGGCGGGGTTCTCTCCCTGCTTGGTGCGGCGCGCATACTCCTCCCAACGATCACCGATCACCTTTCCGCAGGTGAAGCATCGCACCGGAATAATCATCAAGCATTCAACTCGTATGGTCTAACGGTAAGACTTCTGTTTCCTGACTCTTGCGCCTGGGCCTCCGAACTTCTTAGGCTCCTTCCTTCGGGGGTCTCCTGCGAGCATCGTCCTATCGAAGCCTGTGAAGAGTCTTCGCAGCTCGGCGCTTCTGGTAAACTCCACAAGTCCTCGAGCGATGGCCATCCTGGCTGCCTCGGCTTGTCCCATGACGCCTCCTCCGCGAACCTTGACGCGTATATCGATCGTGTTCAGACGGTCACCTGCGAGTGTCAGCGGTTCAAAGATTCTGGCGCGAGCAAGCTCAGGCGAGAGGCTGCTTACGGGGAACTCGTTCATCGTTACTTTGCCACGACCTGTCTTGAAGACAGCTCGGGCTATTGCGGTCTTTCTCTTTCCTGTGACTAGAAGTATCTTCTTTCTCTCGCTCATGTCCTCCAAGGCGCTCCTATCTCGTCTGAGAGTTCACCAACTGTGATGTACGCGCACCGTAGCTTCGAAGCTTCAGCACCAGGGACCTTCACCGTGGACTTGTCCCGGTACTCCTCAGGGACACCTATGTAAACACGGACCCGCCTAAACGCGGTACGGCCCTTCGGCTTCTTACGCGGCAACATTCCACGAATGACGCGGCGGACGTAAGTGTCAGGCCTTCGAGGATGCGTCGGCGCTTTGTACTGAGCCGCAAGGGTCCTCGTCTTGAGTCTTCGCATTGCCTCCTCGACTATGTTGGCTTTGGTTCCTGAGATGACCGCGTTCTCCGCGTTGAAGACGATGACTTCATCTCCTTGCAGTGCATGCTTCGCTGCGAAGCTTGCGACCCGTCCGAGTATCAGGTTGGAGGCGTCAATCATGACAGGTTGCTTCGACATTGGTTCTCTCACCTTAGAATCTTGATCTTGCTTCCCTTCGGGTGATCGTCAGCAAGCTTGCTTAGGCTCATGCATGAGCCGCCCGCCGTCTGGATCTTAGCCCTTGCCGTCTGGGAGAAGTTGAAAGCCCCGATATGGATCGCATGGCTGATGGAACCGGTTGCAAGGACTTTGCCTGGAACCGCAACTATATCTCCTTTCTTTGTGTTCCTCGCGATTCTGCTAACGTTGATCGCGACCCTTGCCCGCTTCGGTTTCCCGAGAAACTCCGCTACGCGCAACCAGATCTGTGCTTTGTTCTTTCTACCTGTTTTCTTCAGGGCGGCAATTGTATCGTTCAGTTGAGGATTCGTAATAACTCTACGCACCATCATTTCACCTACTTCTTCTGCTCCGCATCAACCAAAGCCGTCATTGCTTCAGCCCTCTTGATGAGTAAGCTCCCGGCCTCTCTGACGATTCTCTTCGTGGGGAGAGCCCCGGTGGATTCGACATTGAATAGGAAAGTCGTATCGTCACCATTGATCTCTACTGGCGGACCCTTCTTCTGGTCCGAGGGAACGGCTTGCTCAACGCATGCATTACACAGAATACAGTCAAGCTCGTTCTTGATGAAGATCTTCCGAGTCGAGTCGGAAGCGAACACCCGCGTAGGACAGATCTTGATCACGTCTTCTGGGTTTGAGAGGTTCTCATCATGAAGCGTGACCTTGGGCATGTACCTGTAGGCTGCGACTGAGGCTGCCTGCCACTTCGCATGCTCGGATCCTCTTCCCAAACGAGCATAAGCCTCCAGCTTCACCTTCTGTCCAGGCGCCAACTTCACGACCGGTATCCTATCCGACGTGGGCACGGTCTCTGTAGCCGCCTTCAGGTCGCCCGAGTAGACGGTGATGGTTTGGTCGGTTGCTTCTGCTTCTAGTACGAAGGATGCGGTGCATTTTGCGCATCCTAGGTCACTCTTGCAGTCGCATTCCTCACGCGGAACATAGGCATCCAAATCGGTCTTTAACGGGACGAGACCGAGGCGATGCGCGAGAATCTCATCGTACATGACGGAGGTGTTCTCAAGAAAGATAACGTCCTCGATCGCCATCACGGGGACATCCGCGAGCATTCCCCGCCTGAGGGCGTTGGCGAATGCGGGAGAACTGTCGCGCAGGATGAACCTGAGCGAGTCCGCTTTTTCTTCGAGGATCTCAACCTCCATGACGCGCATGACCTTCTAATCGACTATTCTTGGTTACTTCTGGTGGGTTTGCAGTTTAGGCTTTCTGGGCGCTTATAAACAATTACGCATGCGAAATCACGATTAGACGAAAAATCGCAAGAGCTCACGCGTTTCGCAAGAAAGACTCGATGAAGATCTTCGTTGAAAGCTGATACTGCGTTGCCGGTGCGAGTACGCTCTCTCTTCCAAAGAGGTCCGTTAGAATCTGTTCTGGAGATTTGCCTTCGGAGTGAAGGCGACGGACTTCGTCTCGCGTCTCTTCCAGATACACCCGAGTTCTCTTGATAACCTGTTGTGGCTCGGGTACGACTTTTCCCAAGGAGGCGAACATGATCTTGGGCTTGAGTTCTTCGAACTTTCTTAGGTCAGAGATCAGCTGATTCACGTCCTCCTCAACCCTAGCGACCTTAGGACGCTCTCCAACCCATATGTCGCCAGAGAAGAGTACTCGGCGCTCCTCCTCGAAGAGAGAGATATGATCCCTGCAATGTCCAGGAGTTTCGATGACGCGTAGACTGACGCCGCCCTCTTTGACGGCAGCCCCAATCGGCGCAGCGGTGGAAGGTTCAGGATATCCCCAGATCTCAACCTCGAACGGGTACAAGTCGTACTTTCTGCTCATGAAGGGAATCGCTTCGGGGTGCGCCAACGCTTTCAGCCCAATCCGTTTGGCGAGGAGCGCATTTCCGCCGACATGGTCCTCATGATGATGCGTGTTGATAATGAGGGAGACTTGCTTGTTTTCTAGGAATTGACCGAGCTCGTTCTTCGAATAGTCGCAGCCAGAATCGATCAGAATGCCATCGATCAGGTATGCTGCTACCCAATAGAGAGCGGTTTCGCCGTCGATAGATCGTCCCATCTTGATTTCTGTGACGTCTCCGACTTGCGTTGCCTTGAGCATCCCGTGCCGCCCAGCTTTAGCCTCAGAAGGGCGCGGGTTCTCTTCGAAGAATCTTTCTCTCCAGATTCAGGTTCGACAAGGAAGTCGGCAGAGTCTCCGCTAGGAAATCAACAATAAGCTGAGATTTCGCGGAGCTCGAACGACAGATTCCGATCGTCCAGGGCAGAAGTATAAACCTAGGTTGCAGGTACTTCGGCTGCCACGGGCACTGGTGCTGACGGCGTGCCACTCAGCGGTGCGTTGCAGTGTGGACAGAATCTTTGTCTTAAGCCGTTCATCTTGATGTAGTCGTGCAGGCTCTTCGTGATCTCCGTGAAACTGACCATGGTGCCTCTAGGATGCCCTGTTAGCATTGAGAGGACATCATCGATGACGATGCTCTGCTCGGTCAACGCGTTTCTCTTGCTCATCCTACGTTCTCCTCTGAATACGATAGGCGCTCACCGGGTCATTTGAGAATTCAATACCTGAACACCGTCAACTACGAGCCTCCGAAACCGCTCGCTTAGACAGTTTTGACCCTATCCTATGAGCGGATAACGCGCGTAGACACGAGGAAACCCATTATCACCGAGGCCGTGGGAGCGGACTATGTAACCTGCTGGACAACCTGAAGCATGTGCAAACGTCGAGACCGAATTGGTTCTGCAAGTGCTAATCTGAAACCTACCGCATCGCGGCACGCCTGTTCACGTCGGCCCAATACCGACGGTAGAATAGGCCGGGTTTCCTGTCGACTGAGCGTTCTTCTATCTTGCTCAGCCACCTAAATTCAAGGTTCTGGGCTTCCGCGAAGGCCTCTTCAGTAATTTGACGAAGGATCTTCATTCTGTCATTTATCGGCCTCCCGCTCATGTCTACTCGAACTTGCGAAACACGACTCAGATATCTTGATTCAAAGTCCCGCTGGTCGTCCTGGATGATCGCGAACCGAGCTTGGTAGTCTTCGAGTATCTTGCGGTGCAGCCGTTCGTGCTTTGCTTGGATCATGTTTCTGTCTGGGGTAGAATAGTAGGCCGTGTCCTTCGTTCGGTTCCCGATCTGAATTCTTTGCGAGGATCACTGAGCCATTAGATGTGCTATTCTTGAGCGCCACTAGTGTGTCGCACATACAACAGTCCGACCGGACAGTATCTCGAAAGTTACTAATGGCGGCCGCAATTAAAGGAATAAGGCGGAGGATACGTCTCAAGACACTCAACCTATGACAGTGTTCGCGTAGCCCCAAACTGAAATACGCATGTGAGTATCTCACCCGGAAGATGATGACGGCGATGAGTGAGATGATCAAGCGTTACCTTGACGGGCACGGCGTAAACTACAGACTCCATGTTGTTGGCGGACCGACGATGACGGCTGAAGACGCCGCAACTCAATTGCATGTTCCGCTCGAAACGATCATCAAGAGCATCCTCTTCACAGACGAGAAACAGACTCCTATGCTTGCGATACTGACCGGGGACAGGAAAGTGGACAGAAAGAAGCTCGCCTTCGTCCTGGGTGCGTCGAAAGTCAGGATAGGTACCCCTGAGGTTACAAAGGAGTTCACTGGTTTCGAAGTTGGCGTAATGCCACCTGTGGCTCACAAGAATAGGATCTTGACTGTGATCGATCAGAAGGTTATGAGTTTCGGCAAGGTCTATGGTGGCTCGGGAACGGCGGAGGCTCTGATGGAGATCGATCCGCGTGAGATCGCAAGACTCGCCGATGCCAAAGTCGCTGAGATATCTGAATGAGCAAGATTGAAGGGAGGAATCTTTGATGGGGTTGAAGATTTTTCAGGCCGACGCGTTCACGGACAAAGCATTTGCAGGCAACCCGGCAGCCGTATGCTTTCTGACGGAGCCGCGTGACGATGTATGGATGCAGAATCTGGCACGGGAAATGAACCTGTCCGAGACCGCCTTCCTACGCGGGCAACAGGACGGATACGACCTTCGATGGTTTACGCCTGCTGTGGAGGTTGCGTTGTGTGGTCACGCAACACTCGCAAGCGCACACATCCTATGGGAAACCGCGATGCTAGCTCCAAACGAAGAGGCGAGATTCCACACGCTGAGTGGGTTGTTGACCGCCGAGCGTAAGGGCGATTGGATTGAGCTCAACTTCCCGGCCACACCCGAGCAACAAGCAACGCCTCCTCTTCGGCTTATGGAAGCGCTTGGTGTGTCGCCGAAATATGTCGGAAAGAGCAAGTTCGACTATCTTGTAGAAGTAGACGAGGAGGAGACTGTTCGGAACATGAAGCCAGATTTTGGCCTACTGAGAGCGATGCAGGTCCGCGGAGTCATGGTCACAAGCCAAGCAACTACGCCTGGCTATGATTTTGTCTCACGATTCTTCGCGCCGGGTTCAGGCATTGACGAGGACCCGGTCACCGGTTCTGCTCACTGCTGTCTCGGCCCCTTCTGGAGCAAGCGACTCGGCAAGAATGAGCTCATGGCTTACCAAGCCTCCAGACGCGGCGGCACCATGCGAGTCCGCGTGAGTGGCGACCGAGTCTATCTGAGCGGACAAGCGGTCACGGTCTTCCGAGGCGAACTAGCTGACTACCTATGATGGCTTTGAGAGAGTGCTCCTGATCTGGGGTAATGGCATGTGATACTGGTCACCGGAGCGGCAGGTAAGACTGGACAAGCAGTCATCAAAGCCTTAGTCGCTGGGAGGCAGTCTGTGCGTGCTCTGGTTCGTCGTGATGAGCAGATACATGTTGTCAAATCCCTTGGAGCCAAAGAAGCAATCGTCGGGGACATGCGGGACCTAGTAATACTCAGACGAGCCACGCAGGGCGTCCATGCAGTCTATCACATCTGCCCAAATGTGAGCCCTGACGAAATCCAGATCGGAAAGACAGCGATCATCGCCGCCCATGACGCCGGGGTTGAGCAGTTCGTCTTTCACTCCGTAATGCATCCACAGACTGAGGCGATGTCGCACCACTGGAATAAGTTGCGTGTAGAAGAGACGCTGTTCGAGTCTGGCCTGGCGTATACGATTCTGCAGCCGGCTTCGTACATGCAGAACGTGCTGGCAGGGTGGCGGACGATTACGGAGCGCGGAGTGCACACTGTGCCGTATACGGTGGAAGCTCGCATGAGCATGGTTGATCTTGAAGACGTTGCCCAAGCCGCAGCTGTTGTTCTCACCGAGCCAGGTCATCTGGGCGCGACGTATGAGCTGGCTGGCCCAGAAGTACTGACACAGACACAAGTTGCTGAGACCCTGAGCAAGCATCTGAAACGTCCAGTACGGGCTGAACAGATCACGATCGAGGCATGGATTCGCCAAGCCCAAACTTCAGGTATGGGAGAGTATCAGATCGAGACGCTCGTCAAGATGTTCCAATACTACGATCGCAACGGCTTCTGGGGCAACCCACACGCACTAACCAGCCTGCTCGGACGCACACCCACCAAATTCGACGCATTCATCGAACGAACCATGCGACAAGTAACCAACAGATGACACTCATAGACCCGTTTGGAACTTGAGAATCTTTATGGTATTGATGGCCACGGGCCTGGAACCCCCCTAGGGGGCCCCCCCGCATCATCCATCGGAATAGGAGTCGTTACTCTCAGTATCCCAGAGCGGCGACTATCTTCTTGAGGAATGTATCAAACCCGCCTAGGAACTTGTAGAAGTCTGCCTCGTCGATATCCGACAGCAGCAATTCCTTCTCCGCGCCCCAGTCGAACAGCTTCCCGGAATCCAGCAAGGCTACTTTCTGCTTCAGATGGTCCCTGTACTTTGCGTAGAGCTTCAGTGAGAATGCTATCTTGCTGACTATGCATTTCTCCTCGTCCTCGGGCTTTATGCCGAACCGTTTCCACATCAGATAGACATCAAGGAAATCCCGCGCCTTCGTCCCTTCCCTTGTAAGGAGCGCGCGCACCTTCTCGCAGAGTATCTCGCGGATGTCGTAAACACCGAAAGGTATCTTCTTGGAATATTCTGCAGTCTCATCCGGAAACAGTGCCTTAAGCCCCTCGTGCTTCCCGGTCAGCAGTCCGCTTAGCTGAGCCATCGCCGGTGAGAAGCATATCTGTTCCACAAAATTGATCTGCACTTTGACGAAGCTTCGGCGTCCAAGTATCTCGGAATCATACCATATCTTGAGCGTACAGGTCTTGTCGCTTCCGCCGAGCTCGACATAGTCTGTGTTGCTCTTCACGCATTTGAAATCGAGGCCTCTTTTCTGGGCGATGGTTTCCAAAACGCTTCCAGTCTTGTCGATGACTTTCGATAATTGTGATCTGATTTTCATCCCTGACAGTTTGTTGAATGCAGTCTGGTCTTTCCATGTGAAATCAATGTCCTCTGAGAACCGCACATATCCGAAGTAGCACTTGATTAGGCATGTTCCGCCCTTGAAGAGGAAGTTATCAGCGAAGAACTTGTCCTGCGACAAGTCCGTCAGTATTTGATGAAGAATGAGGTCTTTTTCGACCAAGTCTCTTCTCTTGATGTTGAGTACTCTGGCAACCTCGTTTACGAAATCCGCTCTCACTTTGCCACCCTCGCTGCAATCTCTGCTACAGTCTTCGGATACTTCTTCGCATACGCCCTCAGCTTCTCCTTTGACGCGCCCTTCGCCCAGCTGCTGACATCGGCCACAATCTTCTCTTCAGGAATCCCGTTGTATCTCCATAGGTAGATGAAATCAAGAAGAGTCTTCTCGGGATCTGAATACCTGACTCCGTTCCCTGCCTTCTTTATCCCAAAACCGAGCAGAGACGGCGACAATCTGGAGAACTTAAACTTGTATCCCGCAATTGTGAAAGGGTTTGCACGGAACAGCTTGTCGTTTACCACATCTTCAACCGCAAAGGTCTCGTGGGTCATGTTGTTGAGCTTAAGAGCCGTGTGCAGTCCGAAATACCAGCGCGTGACATTCTTGAGTTCCAGTCCTTTCGCTACGAGTTCTAGGTGATTGTAACGGAATCGGCCTAGTTTCGCCTCTTCCAGTGATTTGACGTAGAAGACCCCTCGGAAAATTCTCACAAGGTAGCCACGCATCCCGAAGTACCTGACGACCATTTCGTAGTTCAGCTTCATCGGCTTGCAGTAATGCTTCAGCTCTTCCGCTGTCACAAACTCCTTCTTGTCCATCCACAGTTTCCTTCGCAAAAGAGACATTGTCATTTATATCACAACATCATACAAACTATGACATTACGAAACAAGATATTCTTTCAAATTCTGCAAATTGAACCTTTCAGTATGCCCCACACCGATATTGCGTGCACGGCAAAGCAGACCCCTGATTCTTCCGGTCTTGTGGTCATGATCTACAAACGGAGTTGACCGGAACGGTTTCTTGCACAATTTACATTTGTAGTCCTGTTCTTTCAGCATTGCATCAATATCCTCAGGCGTAGTCCCATATTTCCTTCTAAGATGACCACGCCTGTTCCACAGAATGATTCTCTCCTGATTGTGTTTGTTATATTCCCTCATGTACCCACCAACTTTTTCCTCGTGCGAGTGATAGTATTTGTGAGACGCCTTCCTCCTCGATTCATAGTGCTGGCGATGCCTCAGTTCTGAACAGTCAACGGGTTTCCTATCTGCTGGCTTGTTGCAAGTTTTGCAAATCTGGATTCCTCTACCATCAGGACTTGGTGTTCGGGTACTCCATGCCATTTGTATCGCAACTCCTCGGTTTAGACAGAAGTATGATATTATAATATATATCATAAGGTAACTTAAAGCTTCCACAAGCCATTTTCCGTTAGGCATCGCTTCGTTGGGTGAGTGGGAAAATCCCACTATGCCTCCATATAGCAAGAGGTGGTAAAGATGGGAGAGATTGTTGAGGTGGATGAAAAGGGGAGGATTGTCATTCCAGCAACAGTCAGAGAAAAACTCGGCGTTGGAAAGGGCAGTCAGCTTACTCTGGAGATTAGTAACTGTTTGCACCCATAATCTTCTAACGGATATTGAGAATTCAAGCTTGAAAGAAAGCTACCCACGAGCGACAGTGCAAATCTAATCATCTATGAAATCGAAATCTTAGATTGAAAGGTGCATCATGGAACCTCACACCAAGATCACAGTAGAATGCCCATTCTGTCATGAACATGTTTTGGAAGTTCTCACTTGGCCGGCACACAACGAATTGAGGAGCAGCAGAAGCGCAGTGGCAAAAAGCACGACCGCTGTCAGAAAGTCAGAAGGATTTGAACTGACGAGGGAAAGGTTTTCCAAGAGAGAGCGAACGCTAGTCGATGACGCCAGTCAAGTTGTCGAGTAGCTTGAATGGACAGAATCTTAGAGTAGGCACTTTTCTAACCAGTGGAAGGCCTCATCCTGCATGGTAACATCGAATTTGTGCGCTCCCGGGTAGAATTTGCCAACGTAATTCTGTGGATACTCCATCTTAGAGTAGATCTCCTCGATCTTGCGGTCCGCTTCATGCTGTCCCTCGGTGGTGAACAGCTCATCTTCCTCGTTGTATTGAACCATGAGCGGGGCTGGGGCGCGTAGCGCAATCACATCCGGTAGATCCAAGAACTGGAAGAGGTGAGGAACATACAAGGATAGCCCGTGACCTGGCGGGCATCTAATATGGTTGCGCAGCAAGGCGCGGATTGTGCTCATGAAGCCGATGCATAATCCGCACCGGACCCGAGGGTCAAGGCCAGCGAGAAAGATAACGCGTAGACCGCCTGTTGACAATCCACCGCATCCAATCCTATTCGGGTCAATCTCTGGTCGAGTTACCAAATAGTCGATGCTGCGCCTGTCTTCGTAGGTGAAGATTCCAGGCCAGCTCGTACCTGCGTTCAGTATAGTGTCTACGATCACGGAGCACTCACTCGTCTCCCAAAACTGATTGTACCTTCGAATGTATTCTTCCGAATCTGGCTCGACACCTGTGAAGAACCCTCGGAATTCTTCGTTCGCCGTGTCCATGGGAATCTTTCGGCTCCCCCACAGAAAATTGTCCACGGCCAATACGGCGAATCCTCGTTTTGCGAGCTCCGTGGCCCAGCTTCTTCCGCCGTAATACTTCTGCTTGAATTCCCGGAGGATCTTAGGCTCGCCGTGGACAGCGGTTACTTTCTCCTTCCCAAAGTAGAAGAATCCGCCGTGATCATGGAGCGCGACTACAGCAGGTAGCGCAGCCTCTCGCTTTTTTGGGTACAAGAAGAAACCGTGAGTGCGTGGGCCGTAGGGCATATCATAAGAAATCTCCTCTACAATGAAGCCTCCCTCTTCCAGTCTCGAATCGATAGATGGGTTCAACGGAATGTCTGTCGGAGTAAACGCAAGCAATTCGGAAGCCTTTGCACGTGCCGTGGCCCTCCAAGTTTCGATGTCTGGCCACGATCTTGCCAGAAAGGAAAGAGACGGTTGAGTCGCCGCCACCCCGTCGAGCATTTCATAGTATAAGCCCATGTCAGGTTTCATCGGTCGCACAATCCTACCCCGACACAAGGCGAATATAGAGAACGGTCGCGGCTAAAAGGCCGCAGACCCTTCCCTTTTGATAGGAACAGAAATGCAGGGCTCTTCCAAAGAAATCGTTTGAGGATACGGTCTATCGCAACAACGATGCTGACTCTTGATCGAGATACATTGTTACGTGCGGCTGAGTGCGAAGGATTGACGCTGGACAATCCGTCGTGACAGGACCTTCCAGCGCAGCCCTAACAGGCGTCGCTTTGCGTGCCTCGGGAACGATTGCTAAAACATGCCTTGCAGCCAGAAGGGTAGGAACTGTCAGGGTGATTGCCCTTTTGGGCACCTCTTCCAACGTTGCGAAGTGTCCCTCGTTGACTTGCTGCGTGCGGCATCGGACATCAAGGTCGACGATGTGAATGACCTCCCTTGTTTCGAAATCGGCCGGTGGATCATTGAAGGCCAGGTGCCCGTTTTCGCCGATCCCCAAGACGCACACATCAGGAGGGTATCTGCGTAACAGATCGGCATAACGATTCAACTCTGAATTCAAGTCTGGGGAGTTGCCCCTTATGGGATAGAAGGCGCCAGGGTGAACGAGACTCACGAGTTCTTGGCGAATGAAACGGGCAAAACTAGCCGGATTCTGATCGGACATCCCCAAGTACTCGTCCATATGAAACACGGTGACTTTGTCCCATTCAATGTCCTTCTTGACTCGTAGAGCGCGTAGGAATGTCAGTTGAGAGTTGGCAGACGCGAGGATGACTGCCACGTGTCCCTTTTCGCCAACGATATCCGAGAATATCGCGGCCAAGTCGTCTGCGGCTCTTCGACCAATAGCCTCGACTGACTCAAAAACGTGAACAGGTATACGATCGATAATTGTGGACCGGATCGGTTTGAAATCCAAAGCCGAGTAACCTACTGCTGCACTGACCTTCAGCCATTCGCAGCCAAATTTGACCTGCGACTCTAATCAAATGTAATCGACCAAGCGAACAGAGATAATGCTTTCCCATCATCAAATGACTCTCTGGTGCGCTGTTTGTGAACATTTAGCTCGCAAGTTCAAATTATGATGCCCGCACCAAGGGTCCCACACACACACAAATCAATGATCTAATGATCTCGTGGTTCTGTACGCGTTATTTTTCCTTCGTCTCCAGATACCGTCCTCAGTCCTTGCCTAAACCTTGTGCTGCTTTCGACCCGATCATCCGCACGGTCCGTGGCTCTGGCTCCGTCTTCGCATCCATCTTCTTTCCGATGACTTCCCGCGCGAATATCGTCAGCAACCCTACGACTATGAGCGCAACCGTCGCGGTGTAGAAGCAGTACTGAAACGCGGCTCTGGCCGGAAGAGAAAGTACATGACCACCGATGGTGTAGCTCGCTACAAAGGTCGAAAGAAGCGCTCCGGCCACCGGTGTTCCGAGCGTTTGGCCGATGTATCGGAACGCTGTATTCAGGGAGGTTCCGAGGCCCATCTCGCCCTTCGCGATGGAGAGCACGAGGAGATTCTGGATCGAAACCGTCATCATCCCTCCACCTATCGCGTAAACCACAAGATACGCCCCTATCTCTTCGGGGCTCGAGTAGGTCGAAAGCAGAAGGAACGCGGCCGCGGCCAGTGCAGAGCCGAGGTAGAGGAACGGTTTCACGCCGTACTTTGGAATCACGGCACCTGTGCCGTAAGCAACGGGCAGTATAACGACTACTAGCGGCAGCAGGTAGAGTCCCACCTCGACGATGCTGATTCCAAACCCGCTCGGGGCCGGCAGCTCCATGGCGTACACGACCGCTTGGTAAGCCATACCGAGCGATAGGCCATAGGCCGTGATGACAATATTGGAGGCCATCACGTTTCTTTCGCGGAGCAGCTTAAGGTCGAGGACCGGTTCGGCGAGTCTTCTCTCGTAGAGGGCAAGCGGGATTATGATCACTGGACCGCCGATCACGAGTCCGAGGACGGATGCCGATGTCCAGCCCCAGCTGGAGCCCTCCGAGAGGCCCAGCACGATAGCGGTCAATGAAGCCGCCAACCACGCTGCGCCCAGATAGTCGAGCTTGACGCCCGGCTTCCTGCTCGTTGATTCCTTGACCGCAAAGAAGACGAGCACTGTCAGGACAATTATGAACGGTGTGGCAATGTAGTAGTTACCCTGCCAACCAAAGCTGTTGGTGATCACTGCGCCCGCTAGAAGGCCAGCAGCTCCGCCAGCGACCTGAATCGCGCTTATCAGGCCCTGGGCCCGGGGGACCAGATTGCGCGGGAACTGCTCCCTTGCCAGACTGAAGGACAGCGGAAAGACCCCGAGCCCGATGCCCTGCACGAACCTCGAAATCAGAATCAGGTTGAAATCCGGCGCGATGGAAGTGACCGTCGCCGCAACCACGTAGGCTACAAGAATGTACATCATGACGCGCTTCTTCCCGTAGATGTCTCCTAGCTTGCCGAAAATTGGGATTACCGCAACCCCGAACACTGTGTAGAGCGAGATTAGCAGACTCGCATGGGCTATGGTCACCCCGTACTCGGCCACTATCTTGGGCAGCGCCGGAGTGAGCATGACGTAGACGATGAAAGCCGCGAGCAGCGCCAACAACGCCAGCGCTCTATTCGCGTATGCGCGGTCGAACGTTTGTTCGTCTCCCCCTACCACATTACTGGACCCTCCAGGATGGTCTGCGGGTAATCTTGCCATGTCTTATCGGCTATGCTGCACTTCCTGCGTCGAATTACCCTAGTGCCTCATATGTTAGGCTTTTACGCAAAGAACACAAATGCAGAACTCCCGAGACAATGTAGTCATGCGCAGGCTCGTTGTGGAACTCTACGGCCCGGAGCTCAACAACCTGACAAAAAGGAGCTCGTTTCATAACATAGAATCCCTGGAACAAATTCACCTTCTCCGGTACGATCAGAACGAATTCGCAGGCATCTGGAGAATAAAGCTCAGGGACCCGAATTCGAAGATCGAGGACATTTTCAAGCATGATGACCTCGCGACGGAGATACAACTCCTGAAGCGCGAGAAAGGTTCCTCTTTCATAATCTTCATGAGAAGACGACCAAGACCTAGCCACCTGCTACGCTTTGATATCACGAGGACGGGAGGCGGTTATCTGTTCGGTCCGTTCGAGTTCAAGAACAACAGGATCAAAATCACCTTCGTTGGCAGTCAGAGAGACGTGAAAAAGATTCTTGGACAGCTCGAAAAGAGGGAGCTGAGCTACAAGGTGATCTCGCTGACCGATGCTGACTTCGCACCGGATTCACTTCTCAATCGGCTCACCGAGAAGCAGCGGAACATACTCATCTTAGCTTACAAGCTTGGGTACTACGACGTGCCGAGGAAGATAAATTCTGAGAAACTTGCCAACCATCTGAACCTGCGAGCTGCCACGGTCGTCGAGCACCTGCGAAAGGCGGAACATCGCTTAGTCTCCGGCATTCTCAGTGAATCTTAGAGAAGCGTGAAAAAGTGTGTGTGTGCGCACCACGAGACCATGCACAACTATTCTTGCGTGGTAGCAGTTGAGCGGATGGTTTTCTTCATCAGCTCTTCGAACCTGGGATCAGAAGTGATCTCGTCAAAGTACGGAGAAAGTTTGACGGCGAAAGGAGTGATTGCACGGACCTCGAAACACCTCTTAAGCCATTCCAAGGCGCGATCCTTGTCGCCCAACTTCGAGTGAATGCTCGCAAAGTTGGCCATGACATTTTGGTCTATGTCCTCATCACGTTCATGCGCAATCTTCTCTTCGCATTCTAGGATAATTCGCTTCGCTTCTTCCGTCTGCCCTGACATCGTGCAAACATAACTTCTAAACTGGGCTTCTAGTATCGCACCCGTCGTGGACGGCAAATGCGGCAAAAGCCACTCCAAGTCCGCCAAGGCCTCGGCGAACATTGATTTCATCACGTAGACATCAGCACGGTTACCATGTGCTGCCACGAAGTTCGGATCGAGTTCCAGCGCTTTGTCAAATTCTTTCATGGCAACGTCATACTGGCGAGCATAGAAGTAGAGCTGACCCGCATACGTATGTATCATCGGCGACAATGGATCAAGTTCTTCCGCGATCTTCAATTCCTTGATCGCTTCGTCCAGGCGTCCAACGTCTAGAAGATGGATGGAGTACCAGTGATGCGCGGTCGCGTAGTTGGGATTAGCCTTTAGAGCCTTGGTAAACTCCCTCTCAGCTCCGGCCCAATCCCATTCGTGACTCAGAATGGAGCCGAGTGAGGTATGGGCTTCAGCGAGTGTCTCGTCAAGCTCAAGCGCCTTTCTGGCTGCTTCTTTGGCCTTTGGGTAGCCCTCGCTTGGAGGAAGATACCCGTGACCCACCAATACAATGTAGCTGTCAGTCAAACCCGAGTATGCAAGAGCGAACCCAGCGTCAATCCTTATCGCTTCCTCGAAATACTTGATCGCCTTTTCCAGAGCGTCTCTGGATCTCTCGTTCCAGTAGTATCTGCCCTTCAAGTAGAAGGTGTAGGCGCTGATGTCCTCAGTAGGTTTCTTCTTAATATGCTCCCTCTCTTCCCCAAGCATCTGCGTTTTCAGTGCATCAGTCACATTCTGAGCGACCTCTGTCTGAATCGCGAAGACGTCCTCAAGTTGTCTATCGTAGCTCTGTACCCATAGGTGCTCTTCGCTTGTGGCGTCAATGAGTTGCGCCGTGACTCGAAGTCTATTCGCTGCCTTGCGAACGCTTCCTTCAAGTATTGTTCCAGCCCTCAGTTCTTTCCCTATCTCACCTACACCTCTTCCCGTGCCTCTAAATCGCATTGTAGATGTTCGGGCGATCACTTTGAGTCCACTAATTGTCGAGAGCCGCGCTATCAGTTCCTCCGTAAGCCCATCGGCAAAATACTCATCCTTCGGGTCTGGGCTAATGTTCAGGAATGGCAGTACGGCGATTCGCTTCTTGTCGAGGCTCAATTTGGTAGCGTCGTCCTTCTCCCACTCGATTCTATGCACATCAATCGGGTAGTCTATGTTCTTCAGTTGACGCGATCCAAGATCCTCGATGGGACAATTGATCTTGTTTCTGACTTGGTCGTACACCTGTTCAGATATACAGATCCCATCCGCCTCCGCCAACGGCTCGATCCTTGACGCAATGTTGACCGCATCTCCGAGAACATCGCTCTGCCGCTGTAGCACGTCGCCGAGGTGAATTCCGATCCTGAGGTGAATGCGTCTCTCGACTATTGACTGTTCATTATGGCTGTGAAGCGTCTTCTGTATATCTACGGCGCACTGTGTTGCTTCGAGAGCGCTTTCAAATTCTATCAGGAACGCGTCCCCCATCGTCTTTATCTCGCGGCCGTTGTGGCGCGCTACTATTGGGCGCACTATCTTTCTATGTTCCTCGAGGAGCTCGAGAGCCAATCGTTCATTCTTCTGAGTTAGGGAGCTGTACCCGACGATGTCGGTGAACATTACTGCTGCCAGTCTCCTCCGCTCCCCGCTCATCTTACCCTCCCTCTCTCGAATGTGAAAGTGAAATCACCTGCTATGATGCCCCAAGCTGAGAGCACATAGGGAATCAAAATGATCCAGGAAAACGCGTATGCCATGAAAAAGAAGAAGAACAAGGGATGCTTCCGCATCAGCTGTCGGGAGTTGTTGGAAACAGCTGATGATTGACCTGATGCCGCTGAAGTTCCCATGAGAACAATCCTCTTCGTACTTACACTCTGCTCTTTGCGCAGAAGATTCTACTTCTTCTCCGAATAACACTTGCTATGAAGTAGTTACTTTTTTCCAGCTCTTAAACGAACATCGCTCAGCGGCCATTTGAACCGTCGTCGTTTGTCGGTGTGTGTGGGTAGGCTGGTGCGCACACACACAAATCAAACCAAAAACGACGGCTCAAACTACGATGCTCGGACCAAGATACATGTGACACACATACTAGTGAAACGACGACGAACGACGGGTTAGCGGAAGAATACCCTAACAACTACTCGCCAAGCAAGTCGAAGCCATAGTCATCCATGGCACTTGAACAAATTCTTTCGCTAATCTGGAACGAGATGAATGAGCAGTAACACAAACATTCCCCTCTATTTGCATGAACAATGCCAAGAACTCGAAAGAGAATTCCAGGTTTCAACAACCAGAAGAGAAGTATTGGGAGAATGGACATGGAATTTAGATTAAATGCATGAGGGGGAATCTGCATGCAGAAGATTATCCCATTCTTGTGGTTCGATAACCAGGCCGAAGAGGCAGCGAAGTTTTACGTGTCGATCTTCAAGAATTCCAAGATTGGCAGAATTGCCCGCCATGGAGAAGCAGGCGCAGAGGTCTCTGGAAGAACAAAGAGGGAGGTAATGACCGTGGAATTCCAGCTTGAAGGACAAAACTTTGCAGCATTAAACGGCGGCCCAATCTTCACTTTCTCTCCAGCCATATCATTCCTCGTGGACTGCAAGACTCAGAAAGAAGTAGACGAACTGTGGGAGAAGCTATCCGCAGATCCAAAAGCGGAACAGTGCGGCTGGCTCAAAGACAAATACGGCGTATCCTGGCAGATCGTTCCCACCATCCTAAACGAGATGCTGGAAGATAAGGATCCCAAGAAATCGGAGAGAGTCATGAAGGCAATGCTTCAAATGAAAAAGATCGACATGAAGATTCTGCAAGAAGCCTATGATCAAAACTAACCCGCAAAGATCCATAAGTAGTATCCATGATGAGGAGATCGCCATGAAGAGCATGGGGAAGACTGCTCTGGCGAGGGATGTGGATGGCTATTTGGCAATGCTCCCAGAAAGCTCGCGAGCTGTTCTCAAGAGGATTCGTAAGACGATCAAGGTTGCTGCACCGAAGGCTGTCGAGAAGATCAGTTATCGTATGCCCATGTACAGTTACTTCGGAATGCTCGTGGGTTTTGCCGCTTTCAAAGACCATTGCAGCCTGTTCATTGGTCCATCAGTCATAGAAGCGCACAGAGATTTGCTCAAGCGCTATGACACCTCCAAGGGAACCATCCGCTTCACGATCAACAAGCCGCTGCCTGCCACACTGGTGAAGAAGCTTGTCAAGGCGCGTATCAAGGATAACGAGGAAAGATTCAGGAAACGCAGAACAGCTCCCCAAAAACGCAGATGACTCAGAACGTCAGACGCGCTTCTCATTCCGTCGTCGTTCTTGGTATTTTGTGTGTGTAGGTTGGTGCGGGCGTCCAAGTTTGAACTGTCGCCCGTCGTCGTTTGATTGAATTTGTGTGTGTGCGCACCAACGTGCCCAAACAAACACAAAAAGAGAAGCTCAAGGAAAACTTGCTAGGCTTGAGCTGAGAGCTTAGCCTCTGCCTTTTCTAGGTCTCGTTTTGCCCCGAGCTTCCTGAAGATCTCAGCAGCTTGCATCAATCGTTTCCTTGATTCCTCAGGGCTCTTCTGCGCTAGTGCCTCGGAGTAGGCAACAAGCGCTTTAGCGTGATAATATGGCCAACCAGCCTTCTCCCATAGGTCCAAAGATTTCAGGTAGGCCTCTCCAGCTCCTTTCGCGTCACCAGTAGCGAGCAAAACGGTCGCTTCAGCCTGCAACGCCAATGCCAAGCCCCCGTCGCTCCTGAGCGTTTCTGCAAGCCGCTTGGCCCATTGAGATGTTTCACGTGCCCTCTCCAATTCCTGATTCTTGCCGTAGATTGAGGCAAGGTGGAGCAGAGTCTCGATATGGAGAGTGGGAAATGTAGTGAATTCCCATTTTCTAAACGAGTCTACACAGGTCTGGTAGTGTTCCCTGGCTTCACGCTCCTTGCCTTGCTCTTCCTTCAGCATCCCCAGACCTAAATGATAGTGAACGATGTCCGTGATCTTCGGGTTCTCATTGAGCCAATCTCGGCCCTTCTGGAATTCCATTTCTGCCTGCTCCAAGTCTCCGATCCCAAGCGAGTACCATCCTTTGTCCAATGAAAAGCAAGACAAGATTGCAGACAAACCAAGCCTATTCATAAGCTCAGAGGCTTTCTGGAGCTCCTCCAGGCCAGTCTTCCAGTCTCCGCTGTACCAATCAAGAACTGATAACCATTCCCAGGCTTGACCTTCAAACCATACGTGATTCAGGCGTTTGGATAGTTCGAGCCATCGAACTCCCAGTTCCCGGCTCTTACCGAGGTCTCTCTGAAACGTGTAGTTAACTAAGTTGCATAGTGAAAAAAGCGCATCCTCGTACTCTTCGTGCTGCAGCGATAGGTCGAAGGCTCGTTGCCAAATAGATAGTCCTTCATCAATTCTCCCTGTGTCTGTCAGAAACGAACCTTTGATCGAGAGAGATTTTGCAATGGCGGCGTGATTCTGCGTCTTCTCTCCAACCGCCAACGCCTTATCAACCCAAGCGTTGGCTTCATCCCATTCATCTATGACGCCGTGATTCTGAGCCAGCTGAGCATAGATTGAAGCGGCCTCATAGCTCTCTGGCTCTGCTTCAAGGTACTTGAGCCCCCGCATCAGAACGAGGATGGCCTCGCGAATTCCTGTGACTCCCTTAATTCCGATGGATCTAGATAGACCAAGACAGGCTCGCGCACACGCTTTACTGTCATGTCGCCTCTCGAAGATTTCAAGTGCCTCTTGGTAGTACCGGATGGTGTCTTGAAGTTGACCTGCAATGCGATAGCATTCCGCAAGCTTCTCTATTATCGCAGCCTTCTCTTGGTCCCTTCCTCCTTCCAGATTAATGAGGTCTAACGCACGCCGGTAATCGTTGACTGCTTGCTCATAGGCATGGATCGCTCTGTTTCTGTCTCCTGCCATAATTGAGAATCTTGTTGCCCGCTCTGCGTCGTCCGCCTCATGGGCGTGGCTGGCAATTAGCTCTGCATGTTTATCCAAGCTCTTAGCGTAGACCTTCTCCATTGCCTCCGCGATCTTCTCATGATATTTGCCTCGCCTGATCTTGCTTAGGTCATCAAGCATGAGTTCTCGGATGCGATTGTCCACAAATCTGAATACGCCTCTTTGGGGCTCGCGCACTAGCCCAGAAGCAAGCGCCGTTTCAAGTCTTTCAAGAAGCTTGTCTTCGTCAATCTGCGTCACTTCCCTTAGTACTTCAAAATCGAACTCTGACCCAATCACGGACGCCAAAACAAGAACGTTCAGCGTTTCAGGGTCAAGTTTCGACAGCCTCGATTTGAGAATGGTTCTGACAGTGTTTGGGACTGCAAGCTCTTGGATAGGTTTGCGGTCCCATCCCTTCTCAGTTCGAAAGACGGTTCCGTCCTCAACAAGTGAGCGGAGAACCTCCTCAACGAAGAAGGGATTGCCCCCTGTCCTTCCGTAGATTAGGTCTGCAAATTCAGACGATATAGTCTGCTCTCCAAAAGTCTGCTTGATCAGTTCTATTGTCTCTTCTTTGCTTAGGCTTCTTACTTGAATCGTTTCCAAGAGGCGCTGTCTGTTGAACCTCATGAGCGATGGATTTAGTGGGCTGTCTGGTCGGACATCCTCAGACCTGTAGGCACAGGCTGTTAGTACTCGAAGGTTGATCGTGCTTCTAACGAAATACTCCAACAATTCCAGAGATGATTGATCAGCCCACTGCATGTCATCAAACAGCAAAAGCAAGGAAGACTCCGTACAAATCGAGATGAAGAACTGTGTCACAGCCTCGTAGAGCCGAATCTTATCTTGCTGCTCACCTAGAGGTTTGGATGGCGGGATACTTCCCAGTTTAGCAACAATATCCGGGACCAGCTTCACAAATTCAGAGGCGTTTCGACCAAGAATTCTACGAAGCAATTCGGCTGGTGCTTGAGCCACGTATTGTCTTGCTGCCTCAACCCACGGCGCATATGGTAGGCCAGCCTCCGACGCGGCACCGGTCAGAACCACAGCTCCCTTAGATTGAGCGTCCATTCCCAACTCTTGCATCAGGCGAGTCTTGCCCACACCTGCCTCTCCTTGAAGCGCCACCACAGACGACCTGCAAGCAAGAGCGTTCTCCAAAGCTCCTTTGAGCTTCGTGAGTTCTGCTGTTCTGTCGATTAAGCCTGTAATCCAACGTGGCCTCTGGAAAGGAACCGTGGGAAGCTGGACAGCCTCAGCGCTACTCGGTGCCTTCTCTAGTGAGATGGAGTAGACTTCTAGTGGAGATTGGACGTTCTTGAGTTCCTGTTGCCCAAGATCGAGGATCTCATAGTCAATCTTGTTCCAGACCTGATCGTAGACTTGGCGGGAGATGCATACGCCGCCAGGCTCAGCGAGCGGTTCGATTCTGGATGCGATGTTAACGGCGTCACCGTAAACGTCGCCGTCTCGATAGATCACATCGCCAACATGAATCCCGATCCGCAGCGGGAGGTTCTTTCCCGCCTGTTCGAAGCCTTGACCTGTCAAGGTCTTCTGAATGTCAACTGCGCAACGGACCGCTTCCAGTGCGCTCGGAAACTCAACCAGGAAAGCGTCTCCAATCGTCTTAACCTCTTTCCCTCCATGTTTCCGAAAGATCGGTCGAAGTATGGTGCGCTGTTTGTCTAGGACCTGAAGTGCGAGCGATTCATTCTCCTGCGTTAGCGCCGTATAGCCTACTAGGTCAGTGAACATTATGGCCGCGAGTTGCCGCCGTTCTTCCGGCACAACTTCTCCAGCGCTGGACAAGAAACTCAGCCCAAGCCTCGCTAAGAGGCTATGTGACCACACATTGATTAGTCATACGCAATCAACCAACACCTCCGGCACCTGAAGGGGTCTTAGACTTAACTTTCGCTTCGAGTTGGTTGTTTGAACTACGCGTGGTTCAGGGGATTGCCCTGTGTGTAAGCTGGTGCGGGCGCCGTAATTTGAACCCTTGAATTTGTGTGTGTGGGTCCCTTGGTGCGCACACACACAAAAGCGGCCAGCTCCCCGTACGTTTGGGAGAGTATCTCCTGACATTGCGTGCTCAAATTGCAACTTGAGCTAAATTATTGCGGCGAACCTAACCCTTTAACGCAGCTTGAACCTCTTGTAGCGGTGCATGCTTACCCGCTAACGCAGTCATCGTCTGGAGCTTCTTTTCCGCGGTATTGCGCGCTGCCTCAGCTTTGTCTTTCCCTGCGGAACCGACTGAATTGCCAAAGAAGACTCCAACCAAGGTGCCAATTATGCCGGTTACCGAACCCACAACTGTGGTCACGTCCGCAGCTGTATTCCATCTTACGACGGCTGCAACATAGACTAACGCTACTAAGACAAGGCCAGTAACAACGACACCAAATCCATAAACCGTCCGCATCTGGTCAGCCTGACCAGCTTGCGCGTTTTCTGTTATGATAACTCACCTCCATCATCATTAGTCTGAAGAGAACCTTCGACGGTACGATTTTTCGCTCAACAGCGCTTATATCCCTTTCGTAATTTTCGTAATTTGAACCGTCGTCGTTGAGGTAATTGTGTGTGTGGGTCAGCTGGTGCGGGCACCCGAATTTGAACCATCAAGAGGAGGAGCCGTTTTAGTCGTCGGGTCTCTTGGTGCGCACACACACATTTCAAAGGGCTATTCCTCGACCACTTATTTCTTCTTGGACTCACTCCTTCTTGACAACATATGCGAAACGAAAAAGATCAGAAAAGAGGAATACCAGAGAACGAACCTTAGATGACCGATCTGAGTGAGTACCCAGAAAACCGGAGTGGCAGAAACTAGGAACAATGCTCCCACGATGTACTCCGCAATCATCATGTGTCTGAATCTCTTCAGGACTATGGGGTGCAGCTTCGGTCGTTGACCTATCATGCCGGCCCTCTCTTGCTTCAGAACCAGTGAAGCCAGCGTAGCGAGAATGACATACATGATACCTACGTCGGGCGCGTAGCCAATTGAAGTATAATAGAGAAGATTTTGAGTCGCTCCATTCATCAACAGGTAGAAGAGGTATGGCTCGAGCGCCACACAGAAGAGCAAGGCTAGATTAAGAAACAATGCAGAGGGGACTTCAACTGGAAGGACGGAGATGGTCCGCGAAAACAAGAGCCAAGTCATCGCGATTACTAAGAAACTGAATCCAAACAATAGGACGTTCCACGCAACATCCTGCCAAGTCAGCACTTGACTCTGAATTAGAATCAGCGAGCCGATCGAAAGCGCAAGTCCGAAGATTATGTCCGAGAAGGACTATGGCGCTATCCTGACCTTGATCTTCGTGTACTCCCGTTCTCCGGCCTCATCCGTCAACAATCCGGCCGCTCCGCCTGTACATTACCAGATTCTCCTGATCTCAGTGGTATCAATGTTGCGAGCATCGAAAATTGAACCGTCGTCAGTCGTTCTTGATTTGTGTGTGCGCACCATTAGTGTGTGGTTAGCCTAGTGCGATGCTCGCACCAATGATTGATCCTGACGGTTAGGGGGAGATTCTCCTGGCAACCCATCTTAATCATCCTGATTGAATATGGGCGATAGGTAATTCCCTGTAACCCCAATAACGCTCATGTCATTTCGAACGCGTGCGAAAAAGGCCGTGTAAGATACTCCCCACGCACCACCTGCTCCAAGACGGACGTGCCCGACGACATTCTCTTCGTGGAAGACTCGGATTTGACAAACACCCAACCCGAGGCTGAGCCTAATTCGCTATATCACTTCTGCCGATTCAAGGCCCGCTGCGATGGAATCGAGCAAGGAGTCCTCTGATCGTCTGTTTCGACTTTGCCACAGCCGCAATGGGCAAAGCGATGTACACGCTGATCGTCATGACTGCTGCTGCAACGAATGCGAACACTGAAGCCCGATCCGTCTGTCCCGTCATAAGCGCCACGGTCCTGAAGATCATAGCACTGACATGCACTATTCCTACCAAGGGCAACAATATGATACGGAAGATGGCCCTTAGAAGCCCGTTTCCCGCGATCACTTCAGCGACCGCAGGGCTCCATGCATAGTAGAACGTATTGAAAGCCTCGATTAGTGTTCTTCCGGATGGCGTGGAGCCGATTAGCTGATCACGGACGTAGCGCATGTAGACAACTTCTGGCGCCAACACTGAGCCGAATGTCGCAGTCGCGATCACACAATGCGGAGGAGACAAAGGCAGCGATAAGGCGACATTAGTTGTTGTCTCCGCGGTACTTACGATAGAAGTTGTACTCGTCGGACTTTGGACAAAAGTCCCGACAATCGTAGTTTGTGTTTCACTAGTACTCGTGGTAGCCTGTGTCTCACTAGAACTCGTGGTAGCCTGCGTTTCACTAGAACTCGTGGTAGCCTGCGTTTCACTAGAACTCGTGGTAGCCTGCGTTTCACTAGAACTCGTGGTAGCCTGCGTTTCACTAGAACTCGTG
>Ga0187878_1000299_pt1 | contig 59646 bp, 60 predicted proteins | sample June2016WEW_17_1_FD_132979 | JGI IMG/M metagenome (GOLD analysis project Ga0187878, IMG submission 132979) | Peatland microbial communities from SPRUCE experiment site at the Marcell Experimental Forest, Minnesota, USA - June2016WEW_17_150 | ecosystem: Environmental > Terrestrial > Soil >... | reverse complement strand
TTGGACAGGCCCGCACACTTCAGACAAGGAGACCTCAACCTGAAAACGCCCAACTCCGTCCAACAAGCCGCCTGTTTTCAGCAGCCGCCACTGCGGGTCTGTCTTGTCTTGGACAGCAGTGATCTGAATTGGGAACCGAAGTGTCACCTTGATCAGAGGAGGTCGGAGTCAATGCTGGTGCTGCAAAGAAAGGACGCGGCGGCTGCAAGCGAATGCCGCCCCTTCGAACCGGTTGCTCACCCCCACCCGCTATCAGAGGTTGAAGTTTATCCGCATCCGGAGAGAATCGTTTCGGTGTTGGCGGTCAGCCCTTTTGAGGATGACCACGTTGTTCTGGGAAACATCTTCAGCCACTCGAAGTGGCATATTTCCGGGGTCAGGTGCTGGCGCGAGGCGCTGGATCACCTTTCCAGGCATCGGGCCGCGGTCGTGGTTTGCGAGCGGGACCTGCCCGACTCGGACTGGAAGCAGGTGCTGGCTGAGTTGGGCTCGATGCCGGATTCCCCGCTCCTGATTGTGACCTCACGATGGGCCGATGATTACCTTTGGGCGGAAGTGCTCAACCTGGGTGGTTACGATGTGCTCATGAAACCATTCGACCAGACCGAGGTGGTGCGTGTGGTCAGCCTGGCCTGGTTGAACTGGAAGAACAACCGCGACCGGGCGCGCAGAAATGGCGCGGCCAGGCTCGCCGCCGCCGTCGGCATGTAACCGTTGTCTTCCCCGGTCCGCTGCGGGAAGATGGAGGAGTGAGAGTCCTGGCTGGGGGAGTCTGCTGTATCGTGCTGGCCGCAGTCTCCCTGGCGGCGGAGTTGAGCAAAGAGACGGTCCAGGCGTTCGAGCGCTACGTGCGTGCGACCGAGACCCGCCTGGAGGAGAAACGTGCGCGCGGCCCCTTCCTGTGGGCGGATGAATCGACGGAGCGGCTCAGACAGGTGCGCGAGGGGCAAGTCGTCATCCAGCCCTGGAGCGGCAAGGGCGATCTTTCCGTGCCCCGCGGGCTGATCCACGACTGGATTGGCGCCGCCTTCATTCCGGGTGTATCGATGGCGCGGACGCTGGCCTGGGTTCAGGACTACGGCGGCCACAAAGAGGCCTACAAACCCGAGGTCACCGACTCTCGCCTCCTCAGCCGCAACGGCAACGAATTCCAGGTCTACATGCGGCTGCGTAAGAAGAAGGTCATCACCGTGGTCCTGGACACCGAGCACGAGGTCCGTTACTCCGAACAGGATTCCACGCGCTGGTACAGCCGTTCTTACAGCACCAAGATCGCCGAGGTCAACAACCCAGGCAAGCCGGATGAGCGGCAATTGCCGGTGGGCGCGGGCCACGGCTTCCTGTGGCGCCTCTACAGCTACTGGAGGTTCGAGGAACGCGACGGCGGAGTCTACCTCGAGTGCCAGGCCCTTTCGCTGTCGCGCGATGTCCCGCTGGGCCTGGGCTGGCTCATCGAGCCGATCATCCGCCAGCTTCCGCGGGAATCCCTGGCCAACACCCTGCGCCAGACGCGCGACGCCGTGCTGGCGAAAGCCGCGGCTTCGCGGTGAGGGACCGTCGAACCTCAGCGCTTGCCGAGGAATTGCTTCACACCGCCAACCTTTCGCCACGAGGCGATCCACTCGCGGTTCATCTCTATCCTTGAGCTGGGCCTGCTGAGCCGAGCTTGGTTTCCACGACCACGCGCTTCTTGGCGCCAAGCTTGACGACAATGTCCAGACTCCAGGACTTGAGCGGGAATTCCGCTTCTGTATGGAGTTCAGTGTCATCACACGGAGCGGCCTCCAACCCTGACACGCGCCAAACCGCTTCGGCGCTTCCGAGTTGCCGGAGCACCCAAGCCAGTCACCGCGAGTACGCCGGCTCAAAGCTGCGACAACCCGGCGGCACGGAGGTTTGCGAGTCGCATTTCGACTCCGGGAACGGGAAAATGTTTCTGTTGTGTGCGATATGAAGGTAACATATGATCCGGAGGTGGACGTCCTCAGCATCCTGCTGAGCGACGCCCCCGTTGAGGAAAGCGACGAGGACAAGCCCGGTGTAATCCTCGATTACGACAGGAGCGGCAACGTGGTCGCCCTCGAGATTCTGGATGCCTCCAAGCGCATGGGCAACCCACTGTCCGCGGAGTATGCGGTCACACGTTGATTCTCACGGACATCCTGCTCGCGCTGAGCCTGGCGGAGGCGGTTCCGGCGCGCGGGGTTGCGGTGCCGGCGCCCGCTGGATCGTGGCGCTCGACGATGACGGAAGGGGTTCAGACCCGCCCTCGCGGCTTGCGATAATATAAGGGCGCTGGCGTTGCCGGCCAAGCGAGCCGATGCCGTCTTCCATAACGCTGGTCACATCCTGGCTGCCGAAACTGACCGCTACCGGGGCGATCGACATTCTGATCGTCGCGTTGCTGATCTACCAGTTGATCATGGTGGTGCGCGGCACGCGCGCGGCCCACGTGCTGGCCGGCATCGGCGTGCTGCTGCTGGTCTATGCGTTCTCGGCCTGGGCGGGTCTGGAACTGCTGCGCTCGATTCTGGCCACCGTGGTCCCCTACACTGCCATCGCTCTGATCGTGCTGTTTCAGTCCGAGCTCCGGCGCACGCTGGCCCGCATCGGCCGGCGGCGCTGGCTGGGTTTCGGCGGGGAGCTCCAGCGCCGCGAATCCACGGAAGACATCCTGCTGGCCTTGAGCCGCTTGTCGCAGCAACGGATCGGCGCGCTGATCGTGCTCGAGCGCGACATGGGTCTGCGCACCTTTATCGAGAGCGGCGTGGCGCTCGACGCCAGCCTGTCGCGCGACCTGCTGCTCTCGATCTTCCAGCCCGGCGGCGCCTTGCACGACGGAGCGGTCATTGTGCAAGGAGACCGTGTCGCGGCCGCCGCCTGCTTCCTGCCGATCAGCATGAACCCCGTAATCGCCCGGAAGCTCGGAACGCGCCACCGGGCCGCCATCGGCATCACCGAGGATGCAGACTGCCTGGCGCTGGTGGCCTCCGAAGAGACCGGCCGCATCTCGGTGGCCGCCTTCGGCGAACTGGAGTCCGATGTCACCCTGAAGCGCGTCGAGGACCGCATCGCCAAGCACTTCAGCCGCAGGCGACGCGGGGAGCGTTCCACAGCCGCCGCTCACGCGCCGGAAGCCGAGTTCGGGGCGGAAGACTCGGGGGCCGCGCGATGAAAATCCCCCCGCTGCTTCAGAATCTGGGGTGGAAGCTGCTGGCTCTCGGGATCGCCGTGGTGCTGTGGGCCGCCTTCGTCAGCAGTCCCGTGCTGGTCACCTTCGTTTCCGCACCGCTGCAATACCAGAACATGCCGCAGGATCTGGAGATGAGCGCCGACGCCCCCGAGCGGGTGTACCTGGAAGTGCGGGGGCCCTCGGCCCGGCTCCGCAGTTTCGAACCATCGCGCACCGCGGTGGTGTTGAACCTCTCCGGTGTTCAGCGCGCTGGCGAATACACCATCACCGTGGAGCAGAACCATGTCGACCTGCCGGTGGGCCTCAAGCTGGTGCGGGCGGTGCCCGGGCAGATCCGGCTGCGCTTCGAGCGCCGTCTCGAGACCGACGTGCCGGTTCGCGTGAGGTTCTCCGGCCCGCCTCCGGACGGCTATCGTGTCGCCAGCGAGGAGGTGCGCCCCCAGGTCCTCAGGATCGCCGGTCCGGAGAGCCGCGTCCAGCGACTCGAGTACGTCGAGACGGACCCGATCGATCTCCCGCGCGCCAGCGGCACGGTTCATTTCCACGTCCACACGGTAGTTCCGGACGCACAGGTCCGCTTTCTTTCGCCCGCCGCGGTCGACGTGACGGTCAGTCTGGAGAGAATCATTGACAGCAAGGCAACTATTCGGCACTGATGGGGTGCGGGCAGTGGCGGGCGAGTTCCCGCTGGATCCCAAGACGGTGCACGCGCTGGGCGCGGCGCTGGCCGACGTCGCCAGCCGGGTGGCGCCCCGCCCGGAGGTGGTCGTCGGCATGGATACGCGCGAATCGAGCCCGTGGCTGGCCGAGCAGGTTGGCGGCGGTCTGGCCGAGCGCGGGGCACGCGTGCGTTTCGCCGGAGTCACCACCACCCCCGGCGTCGCCTACCTCACGCGCACCGGCGCGTTCGTCGCCGGGGTGATGATCTCGGCGTCGCACAATCCCTACCGCGACAACGGCATCAAGATCTTCAGCCACTCCGGCTACAAGCTCCCGGACGATCAGGAGCACGCCATCGAGCGGGAGATCTTCGCCCTGCTCGAAGCGGGCGTGGAGCCAGCACCCGCCCGGCTCACTCCCGACCCCGGACTGGATCGACACTACGTCGACTATTTGGCCTCCACCGTCGGGCGCTCGTTTGGCGGGCTGGACATGGTCGTCGACTGCGGCAACGGCGCTGCCTCCGGGCTTGCCCCGGAGTTGTTCGAGCGCCTGGGCGCGCGGGTCGCTCCCCTGTTTTCTTCGCCCGACGGCCGCAACATCAACCTGGGCTGCGGCGCCCTGCACGTCGAAGAACTGCGCGAGACCGTTCTGGCACGGGGCGCCGAGTTGGGCGTGGCTTTCGATGGCGACGCCGACCGCGCGATCTTCGTCTCCCGCTCGGGCCAGATCGTGAACGGCGACGCCGTGCTGCTCTTGGCCGCGCGCGCGCTGCATCGCGGGCGCCGGCTCACTGGGCTGGATGGCAACCCCATCGTCGTCGCCACCGTGATGTCGAACCTGGGACTGGAGCGGGCGCTGGCCAGGGACGGCATCCGGCTCCTGCGCACCCCGGTGGGCGATAAGTACGTCCTGGAAGAGATGCTGCGCACGGGCGCCGTGCTGGGGGGCGAACAATCCGGCCACGTCATCTTCTCGGACTACGCCACCACCGGCGACGGGCTGCTCACCGCTCTGCGGGTCATCGAGATCATGAAGGCATCCGGGCAGGGACTCGACGAACTGACCCACGACCTCGAGGTCTACCCCCAGCGCCTGGTGAACGTAAGGATCAAGTCGAGGAAGCCATTGTCGGAGTTGCCCGCCGTCGTCGAGGAGATCGGCGCCGCGGAGCAAGCCCTGGGAGATGCCGGCCGCGTCCTGGTTCGCTTCTCCGGCACCGAGCCGCTGGCCCGGGTGATGATCGAGGGCCCCGATCTCGCCCAGGTGGAGGCGCTCACCTCCCGCATCGCCGCCGCGATCCAGCGCGAACTGGGCGTTTGAGCACGGGCTGGCCTTCCGATTTCGCGCTCGTCCCGGGCCGAAGAGCGGTATGATCAAGGTTTGGGGCTCTTTCCCACTTCGAAAAAACCCCGCCAGAGATCGTGATGACCACGCATCCGAAGGGCAGCCACGCCCGTGTCCTGTTATCGTCCGTCTTCGGCCCCTACGCGCAAGACGACGAGTTTGGCAGCCGCGCCATTAACCCGATGGAGTTGTACCACAACCAGGTGACCCGGGCCCAGGGCCCGTTCTCCCTGCGCATGTTCCATCGCTCCTGGGGAATCATGATGATCCAGCAGAACATCTCCGCGCCCTGCACGGTGCTGGATTTCCCCACCCGCGAGGTGTTCGAGCGGGAAATTGCCGAGAACCACTACGACGTCATCGGCATCTCTTCCATCATCGTCAACTTCGGCAAGGTGCGCGAGATGTGCCGCCTGGCGCGGCGCCTCTCGCCGGACTCGGTGATCGTGGTGGGCGGGCACGTGGCCGCCATTCCGGGCCTGCAATACATGATCGACGCCGACCACGTTGTCCGCGGCGACGGCATCTCCTGGATGCGCGGCTACCTGGGCGAGGACGAGAGCGCCCCCATCCGGCATCCACATATCGTCTCCGGGTTCAACGCGCGCGCCTTTGGAGTCCGCCTCCCCAACCGCACCGGGGGCGCCGCCGCCACCATCATCCCTTCGGTGGGCTGCCCCATGGGCTGCAACTTCTGCACCACCTCCTCGTTTTTCGGCGGCAAGGGCAAGGTGCTCAACTTCTACGAGACCGGCGCCGAGCTGTTCGATCTGATGTCGGAGATGGAAACCTCCATGAAGGTGCGCTCGTTCTTTGTCATGGACGAGAACTTCCTGCTCCAGCGCAACCGCTCGATGGAGTTGCTGGAACTCATGAAGCGGCACGGCAAGAGCTGGGCCTTCTACGTTTTCTCCTCGGCCAACGCCATCCGCAAGTACACGATCGAGGAACTGGTTGAGCTCGGTGTTTCCTGGATCTGGCTGGGCCTGGAATCGCCGCACGCCAGCTACTCGAAGCTGAACGGGACCGACACCCGCGAGCTGACGCGGGAACTCCACCAGCACGGCATCAAGTGCCTGGGGTCGACCATCGTGGGGCTCGAGCATCACACCCCGGAGAACATCCGGGAGGAGATCGAGTACGCCGTCTCGCACGACACCGATTTCCACCAGTTCATGCTCTACACCCCCGTGCCCGGCACGCCGCTTTACGCGGAGATGAACGAGCAGGGCCGCATGCTGCCGGACGTGGATCTGGCCGACATCCACGGGCAGTACAAGTTCAATTTCCAGCACGCCTCGATCGCGCGCGACGACTCGAAGAAGTTCCTGGACTGGGCCTTCCGCCGGGATTTCGAGCGCAACGGCCCCAGCCTCTACCGCATCTTCCGCACCACGCTGGAGGGCTGGAAGCGCTACAAGAACCATCCCGACCCCCGCATCCGCGAGCGCTTCGAGTTTGAAGTGCGGCAGTTGAAGAACGCCGCCAGCGCCTGTCTGTGGGCCATGGAGCGGCGCCTGAGGAAGACCAACCAGGCCATCAGCGAGCAGATCCGGTTGCTGCGCTGGGAAGTCGAGAAGGAGTTCGGCCTGCTGAGCCGCCTGGCCGCCGGGTTTGTGGGTCCCGTACTGCTCTGGACCAGCCGCCGCGAGGAAAAGCGCCTTGCCGCCGGCCGGGTCTATGAGCCGCCCACCATCCTGGAGCGGCGCAACTGGGGCGGAGCGTAGTATTACTTTGTTGCGTATTCATGGACCGCGCGAACTCTTCGCATCGGCGCCGCACTACGCGCAGCCGCCGGTCCATGTGAACGGCAGATACTGAATCTCGCTCAGCGGTTTCAGTTCGTCCGGTCGGCGGACAGCGGGTCAATCACCTGCTTCGCCACCGCCACGAAATTCGCGAGAGGGCAGTCGAAGGTAGCATTGCGGACACTGCAGCCGGGGATGAACACCGGGGCGCTGGCTGGTGGCGTACTGAGCGTCAGGGCGGTGCGATTGCGCAACTGATCCAAGGTCTGCGCGACGTAAGAGGCCCGGACGATATACTCCCCAGTGCTCTGCGACTGGCGGAGTTGGAACACCAGGGCGCCGCCCGGACCGCAGAAGTCCGCCTGGTAACCCGGCACAATCCAGTCGAGATGGAACAGGCCGGCGAGTCCGGTGATTTGGGAGTCCGAGCCGATCAACACGATCGCCTTGGTCGAAGGATTTCCCAGCGCGCCCGTCATCGCATTCCCGGTGGCTCCCTGAACCATCGAGCGCACCACGTGCGAGGCCAGATTGGAACTCAGCACCTGATCCAGATAGGGCGTGCGGCACTCCAGATCGAGGGCCAGGGCGTATAAGCGCAAGGCCTGGCTCACGCCGCCGGCGGTCAACTGGCCCCAACCGACCTCAGAAGCCGGCAGCCCTTCTGCGTACTCCATGATGAAAGGATCGACGGCCACAAAAACCATCGCCAGCCCTCCGGGGTCTACCGGCCAACCGGACTGTCCGGCCGCGGCAACCTGGAAAGGAATCGCGGTGACGTCGACCTTGCCATCCGGGGTCGCGGGGGCGGGAGTCTCGCTGGCGGGATAGCCGAATAAAACCGAGCGCGTGAGGGCGAGCTCCGGGGCGTAGGCGGAGGCCAACGACTGCGGATTGCCGCCGAGACGTCCCATCACGGCCGCGACCGCCATCCGCTGATTGAGCCGCGCCACGCCCGCGCCCACCGGATCGAACAGCGGGTCGCTGTCCTGTGGGCCGTAGAAATTGACGTTCACGCTGGCCGCCGGGAGCAGACCGGCCGCGAAGGCCTGCGCGCTGGCAATGGTCCGCTCGATCACGTTGGCCCGGAAGTAGACCAAGGCGGCGTCGGCCGGGTCGTTGCCGGTCAGCAGTTTCTCCTTCGTGAGCCAGAGCCGGTAATAGCCGCCAAGAATAGTCTCAAGCGTGGCGCCGTTGGCGGTCAGGTTGCCGGGGGGAATGCCGAACTCCGGGAATGGTTGCACGGAATAATTGTTGAGGGTGCTGTTGGGCTCAAGCGGAGATCGCACGCTATGACGCCCGAAGATGATCACCTGCTTGAGTCGCGTATCGTCGACGGGCTGAGCCGTGAGAAAGGAAACGCACAGGAGAGCTACAGTGACGAGCCGGAGGGAGGCCGCCGCGAGAACCACGAGCGGAGCCAAACCAGGAGCGAGGGTCGAAAACAGGGGATTCCTCTTCATAGAGACCTCTCATGCGCGGAGAACCGCTGGTGAAGGTATCGTCAGACGCTGCGTCCGGCTTTAGTGCGGCGCGGCCTTGCGTCGATCGCGGATCCTAGACCCGAGCAATGCCGGCCCGCGGGGGACCGGCCGTTCCTCGTGCCGCGCTCAGCTCTTGGGAATGTGGCTCAGGCGCTTGGGGCCGGACTCGACCACGTGCTCCGGGCAGCCGTCCTTCATGAGCTTGAAGTTCTCGATGAAGCGCGCCGCCAGCGCGTCGTATTTGCGGTAGTATTCCTCGCGGCTGCCCCAGGTGTTGGCCGGGTCCAGGATCTGCTTGGGCACGCCCTCGCAGAACACCGGGACGTCGAAGCCGAACACCGGGTCCTTGCGGAACTCCACGTCGTGCAGATCGCCGCTGAGCGCATCGTTAAGCAGCCGGCGCGTGTGCTGGATGCTGATCCGCTTCCCGACGCCGAACGGGCCGCCGGTCCAGCCGGTGTTCACCAGCCAGCAGGTTGCCCCATGCTTCAGGATCTTGGCCTTCAGCATTTTGGCGTACTCGTAGGGATGGTGCACCATGAACGGTCCGCCAAAGCACGGGCTGAAGGTGATCTCGGGCTCCAGCCCCAGCCCGATCTCGGTGCCCGCGATCTTGCTGGTGTAGCCGGAGATGAAGTGGTAGATGGACTGGTCCGGGGTCAGCCGAGAGATCGGCGGCAGCACGCCGCTGGCATCGCAGGTCAGGAAAATGACATTCTTCGGATGCCCGGCCCGCTTGGCCGGCAGGTAGTTGTGGATGAATTCCAGGGGGTACGCCGCGCGCGTGTTCTCGGTGATGTGGTCGTCGTCCAGATCCAGCCGCCGGGACACTGGGTCGAACACCACGTTCTCGATAATGCTGCCGAACCGCCGCGTGCAGGCGTAGATCTGCGGCTCGGCGTCCTCCGACAGGCGGATCACCTTGGCGTAGCAGCCGTCCTCGAAGTTGAACACGCCGTTCTCGCTCCAGCCGTGCTCGTCGTCGCCGATCAGGCGCCGGCTGGGGTCGGCCGAGAGGGTGGTCTTGCCCGTGCCCGACAGGCCGAAGAAAATCGCGACGTCGCCGTCGTCCCCGACGTTGGCCGAGCAGTGCATCGGCAGAACGCCCTCCAGCGGCAGCAGGAAATTCAGCACCGTGAAGATGGTCTTCTTGATTTCGCCGCCGTAGCTGGATCCGCCGATAATGGCCAGCCTCTCGGCGAAGCTGGCGATGATGAAGGTCTCCGTTCGCGTGCTGTCGATGATGGGCGAGGCGTTGAAGGAGGGAACCACGATGACCGTGAATTCCGGCACGTGCCGCTTCATCTCCTCGGTGGTTCGCAGCCTGGTGAACATGGTACGGGCGAACATGGCGTGCCAGGCCTTCTCCGCGACGATCCGGATGGGCATGCGCACATCCACGTCGGAACCTGCGTAGCAGTCCTGCACGAAGATGTCCCGCCCCTGGAGGTAGCCTTGGAGTCGCGTCAGGAGCGCGCTGAACTTATCCGGGTTGAAGGGCCGGTTGTAGGCGCCCCACCAGATCTTGTCTTCGGTGGTCTGCTCGGACACGATGAACTTGTCGGCGGCCGCCCGCGCGGTGTGTTTGCCGGTGTTCACTACGAACGGTCCGGAGTAGCAGATGCAGCCCTCGCCGCGAAACACCGCTTCTTCGTACAGTGCCGGCACCGGCAGGTTCCAGTACACCTTGTGCAGGTTGGCCAGGCCGTGGTTGTTGACGCCGAAAACGCTGGCATTCTCGGCAGCCTGCTTCATTGCGGGGGAGGGGATGTCCAGGTACACGTTCATTGCCAGTCCCTCACCAGTTTGCGGTCGCCCAGGTACAGCTCATTGGGCGAATTCGGATCGAGGGCCCACTTGATCCGCTCGATGCCCTCCGTGATCTCCTTGATGGTCCCGCAGAAGCTGATCCGCAGCCGGCCTTCCATGCCGAAGTCCTTGCCCGGCACCGTCACTACCCGCACCTTCTCCAGCAGGAAATCCGACAGCTTCTGCGAGTCCTTCATGTAGGCGCTGAAATCCGGAAACGTGTAGAAGGTTCCGTCGGGCTTGGTCACCTTGACGCCGTCGAAGGCCCGCAGGCGTTCCAGCATGACGTTGCGGTTGTTCTCGAGTGTCATGCGCAGGCTCTGGATCGACGACTGCACCCCGTTCAGCGCGCCCACGGCAGCCCACTGCGCCGGCACCGACGGGCCCGAGGTCTGCTGCGACTGGATGTTGATCATGGCCCCGATCACTTCCTCGCTCCCCACCGCCCAGCCCACGCGGAAGCCCGTCATGGCGTACATCTTGGACACGCAGTTGACCACGATCAGCTTGGAGTTGTTCAGGTCGGTGCGGGTGTACTTGCAGCAGTTGGTCGGGTTCTTGCCGTCGAAGACCAGCCGGTTGTAGGTGTCGTCCATGATCAGGTACAGGTTCTTTTTCTCGCAGAATTGCACCATCCCGGCGATGAAGTCCTCGGAGTACATCACGCCGGATGGATTGTTCGGGCTGTTGATGATGATGGCCTTGGTGTACGGCCCGACCGCGGCGGCGATCTCCTCGACTCGGGGATGGAAGGTCCCGTCCTCGGGCGTGATGGGCACCGGGACGCCGCCGGCCAGCTTGACCATCTCGGGGTAACTCACCCAATACGGCGCCGGGTAAATCACCTCGTCCTTGGGCTCCAGGAGCGCGTACAAGGCCACCATGATGGCCTGCTTGGCCCCATTGGAGGCGATCACGTTCTTGACGCCGGCGAGCTTGTTGTAGTTCTCCTCCGTGTAGCGGATGATCGCCTTCTTCAGAGCGGGGATGCCGTCGGCCGGTGCGTAGCGGACCTCGCCGGTGTTCAGCACGCCCGTGCAGTTGACGATCGCGTCGATCGGCGCTCTACTCTTCGGCTCGCCGCCGCCGAGGTGGATGACGGGTTCACCCTTCTCCCTGAGCAGTGCCGCGGTTTCGTTCAGCTTCAGGGTGGGCGATTCACAGATGGATCGGGCTAATTGACTGATGCTCACCGAGTTTCCTTTTCGTGCTATGCATATACTCCTGGCGCTTGTGACGCGCCTGGGTGTTTTTACAAGTATACTTGACCACCCACGGTCGAATGCAAGTGAAGGAATCTTAAGCATAGCAGCCTTCCGGATGTCGCGGCCGGCGCAAAGCCGGTCGGCTATGATGAAGGATCGGCAATGTCCACGGGCCTCGTCCGCATCCAGTTGCAGCCTCTCGGGGAAGCCTTCGACGTCCCGCGCGGCGCCCAGCTTCGGGATGTCCTGTTCGGCTACGGCCTCGAGTTCCCCTGCGGCGGACGCGGGCGCTGCAAGCGTTGCCGCGTCAGAGTCCTGGAGGGTGCGCTCGCCATCAGCCCGGAAGAGGCGGGCGTACTTTCACCCGAGGAGCTGCGCGACGGCTGGCGGCTGGCGTGTCACGCCCGGGCCGACTCGCCCGTGACGCTCGAAATCGCGCAGTGGGACGCGGCCATTCTGGCCGACGACTCGGCGTTCGACTTCACGCCGGGCGAAGGTCTGGCTGTGGCCGTCGACCTCGGCACCACCACGCTGGTCGCTCAACTGCTTGACCTCCGCACCGGGCGCGTGCTCGCCGTCCGCGCCGCGCTGAATCCGCAGGCCGTTTACGGCAGCGACGTCATGAGCCGGGTCCAGTGCGCGCTCGCGGGGCAGGGAGCAGCCTCGCTCACGGACCTCGTCCGAGGCCGCATCGGCGGCCTGGTTGCCGAACTCACCGCCGCCGCGAAGACCGGCGACGCCGCCATCCGCGACATCGCCATCGTGGGCAACGCCGTCATGCACCACCTGTTCTGCGGCATCGACATCGAGCCCCTCTCGCACGTGCCCTTCGAGCCGCGGCGCGACGGCCTGGAGTTGTTCCGCGCTTCCGCCCTGGGCTGGCAAGTCGCGGGCGACCCGCCCGTGCGCTTCCTGCCCTGCCTGGGCGGGTTCGTGGGCAGCGACATCCTGGCGGGCATCCTGGCCACGAAGATGCACCAGGGCGATGCGCTGGTGGGGCTGATCGATTTGGGCACCAATGGCGAGATCGTCTTCGGGAACCGCCGGCGCCTGATCTGCGCCTCGACCGCGGCCGGCCCGGCCTTCGAGGCGGGGCGCATTTCGATGGGCATGCGCGCCTCCACCGGCGCAATCGCCGAGGTGACGCTCGCGGAGGGCCGCCTGCAGTGCCGCGTGCTCGGGGATGTCGCGCCGCGGGGCATCTGCGGCAGCGGGCTGGTCGATGCGGTGGCTGCCGGTTTGGATCTGGGCGCCATCCAGTCCAGCGGCCGTTTGGCCTACGGGCAGTCCTCGTTCCCGCTTTGCCCGCCCGTGGTCCTGACCCAGGCCGATATCCGCGAGCTCCAGCTTGCCAAGGCCGCCTGCGCGGCCGGCATCCGCATCCTGCTCGAGCGGCTCGGCGCGGCGCCTCGGGATGTCCAGCGGCTGTATCTCGCGGGGGCTTTCGGCAACTACGTCAAGCGTGCCAGCGCGCGGCGCATCGGCCTCATCGATTTCCCCGACGAGATCGTTCACCCCTCCGGCAACACGGCCCTGCTGGGAGCCAAGCTGGCGCTGTTCTCTCCCGCCCTGGACTTCGCCTCGATCCGCGCCCGCGTCGAGCACGTCCCCCTCGCCGCGCACCCGCAGTTCCAAGAGATTTACGTCGAGGAGATGGGGTTCCCTTCCGGGTAGCGCCGCGGCAGACTATTTACCCCACATTTCCGTCTTGAGCGGTTACTGATAACCTCTTGATGGCGTCCGACGCCTTTATTCCTGCGGGTTTCAACGCGATGAAGACGCTCCGGAGGTCAACACCCAATGGGTGAGATACAAAAGGACCCTTTCAGCTCTCCTTCAACGCCTCGTTGAAGGTCGATTTCCAGGGATCACGCGTCACCTCTGACGGTGGCCTCATTGTGGTGCGAGAACTGGATGAGCGATTGGGCCTCGGTGATCTCATCGCCCAGCACCTGACGGACTCACGTCGAGAGAAGAACACGCAGCTTCCTCTGGCTGACTTGTTGCGCCAGTCCATCTATAGCCGGATGGCCGGCTATCAGGATGTCGACGATGCCGAGCGGCTTTCCCAAGATCCGACCTTCCGGCTGATCGGTTCGGAGAAGATCTGGGCCCGTCGGGCGGCGCTGACTTCTCGGTCTGGCGCGGCGCTTGTTTGCAGGCATGGTGCGGCGGATCGCGGCGCTGCCAGTGCCAGCGGGGCAGGCAAAGGCTGTGGGAGCAGGGAAATCGGTCGACGAGGAGGTAGGGGACGGAAAGGTGTCGGTGGAGTCAGGCGAAAGGGCCGCAGTTGCTGGCCACAGGGTCCTCGGGAGATGCAGGACCACCCGCTTGGGACTGCAGGGCAGGCATTCAGGAGAAAAGGATGAGCCTCAGCGGCTCCAAGACACACCCCTTGTGGTATGCTGATATCGGCCGCGAGGCCAAGAAGGAAATTGTGGATCAACTGCGGCTTGTGCACCGAAGAAGAGGAGTCACCTATGATGAAATGCGCCGTCACACCTGCACTGCTGGTGCTCTCAGGCGCCGTACTGCAGGCCGCCGAAGGAGGCCCCATGTTTCAGTTCAACGACCAGCGCTTTGAGCCCAAGCACGCTTACGCTTTCCAGATGGAGACCCCGGACTTTGGCGCCATGTCACCCAAGGATATGCAGGGCGGGCCGGAGAAAATGAAGTGGAAGAAGTCACTCACCATCGCGCTCAGCGATAAGCCCTTCGACACCGCAGCCCTGGCAAAGCTCGATTCGCCGTTCGAAGCCTTCGACAGCATGGTCGGTGCGGGCGCACTGGTGGTGACGGTGGCTGCGGGAGAAGGCGGGAAGATCGACATGGTGCGCTTCTCTTTGCCGCGTAGCCAGACGGCGCTGCAATGGGATGAGAGCAGCGCCACACTCACGCTCGATGCCCCGAAGGAGGGCAAGCTGAGCGGCAGGCTCGTGATCAAGGGCGACCGCAAGATGCACGAGTTCGACCCGCAACACTTTCCGTTTGTTGAAGCCGATATTCGCTTTATGACTGCGGCGCCCGCCCGTTAATCGCCGTTTGTTGGCCGCGCCAGACGCGGCGCGACCCGAATGCAGGGGGCCAGTCCGTCTGGCCCTCTACCCCACCGCCCCCTACTTCAACCTGACCACAACTCCAGACAGGGCTTGCCTTGCTCGCAGGTCTTCCATTGTAGCGGCCACCCTGCTGTATCAAGGCACTCGCCAGGATAACCCGCATGAGATGCGAAAGCGCATTAAAGGCCCGTGCTTGGCCATCACGGATTTTCCTTTTTAGGGGCGTTGACACACCTGACTCATCAGATAGTGGAACGCTGCCGTTGTGGCGACGACTTTTGCGCCACCTTCTATACTCAGCCAAAACCAGTCGGAAGCTACGGCCCGGACCATCGAAATGTGGCGCTGATTCCCGAAAGAGGCTGGCTCATCCTCGATGTCGTCGCTGGTCGAATCATGTGTGTCGAGGTTCTATATCGGGACGAGATTAGAGAAGCCCTCAATGCTGCGGTTCCCTGACCTTCCGGAGTTTTGGCGAATCAGGTATATCAACGCCCAATTCAGGAGTCCGCATCCCAACTCCAGCCACGCGCAAGAGAATACTGGGGAAGCTGATCGCCCCAGCGGTACGCTGGGTTCTGGGGAGGGACGCCATGAGGGAGGCCAAGGAACCCCTTGGGGAGCCAGAGGTTCCATCACCGGCCGGTGCGCCTGAAGCTTCGGTTCAGGTGGCACCGGCCGCAATGGCGGATTCAGGTGTCCGGCCGGAGGCCCTGCCGGAGACGAGCTTTCCCGTCGTGGGCATTGGCGCGTCTGCCGGGGGGCTGGCGGCGTTCGGGGCCTTCTTTTCCGCCATGCCCTCGGACCAGGAGAGCGGCATGGCCTTTGTACTGGTGCAGCACCTGGCCCCGGACCACAAGAGCATCCTGACCGAACTGGTCCAGCGCTACACCCGCATGCAGGTCTACGAGGTCAAGGACGGAATGGAGGTCCAGCCCGACTGCGCCTACATCATCCCGCCCAACCGCGACATGGCCTTTCTGAACGGCACCTTGCAGTTGCTGGAGCCGGCCGCGCCGCGCGGCCTGCGGCAGCCCATCGACTTCTTCTTCCGGTCCCTAGCCCAGGACCAGCGCGAGCGGGCCATCTGCATCGTGCTCTCCGGCACCGGCAGCGACGGCACGCTGGGGGTGAGAGCGGTGAAGGGCGAGGGTGGCATGGTCATGGCGCAGAACCCCGATTCCGCCGACTACGACGGCATGCCACGGAGCGCCATTGCGACCGGCCTGGTGGACTATGTGCTGCCGCCAGCCGCCATGCCGGCCCAACTGCTCGCCTATGCGGCCCACGCCTTTAAAAAAAGCCGCGCCCGGTCTCCGCTCCGGTCCCCCCGGTCCACGACACGCTCAGAAGGATCTGTGGTTTGCTGCGTACTCAAACCGGCCACGATTTCTCCCAGTACAAGGAAACCACCATCGAAGACGGTATGGCGGCCACGACTCGGGGTGTTTCTTGCTGTCTAGCAGCTCCCGCACCTTGCGGGCGAGTTCGGCTCCCGTGAACGGCTTTGGGAGGAAGTTCGCCTCCTCGGGCAGCACCCCGTAGTCGGTGATCACCAGGCTGATGACATCCGGGTGGTTCTCGTGGACCCGCAACGCATCCCCGGCCAGCCGCCCGATCGTCTCCAGCTTTTCGGCTTGCGCCAACCGCTCCTGCAAGATCTTCAGCTCCGTGATCTCGTCGATGACCAGCACCGCCGCGACGATGTTGCCCCAGGCGTCGCGGATCGGCGCTGAGCTGGCGCGTATGTTGAGGCGCTGATTGCCGCCGCGCACGTACTCGATCTGTTCGTCGGTGACCGCCTCGCCCCGGCGTAGCGCCCGGGCCAGCGGCCAGTCCTCGGGGGCGTACGGCCGGCCGTCGGGATGGAATCCCCTGTAACGGAGGTGCTCGTCAGGGTGCCCCACGGGCAGGAAAGGCTGGCCCATGATCTGCTCCACCCTCCGATTGGCCAGAATCACCCGCCCCGAGGGCGCCTCGGCCACTACCACTCCCGCGGGCATCTGCTCGATCACTAGGTTCAGTTGGGCCTGCTCGTGCTCGATCCGTTCGAGCAATTGCTCGCGCTCCTGTCCCATGCGCTTGCGGCTGCTGATGTCGATCAGCGTCAGCACCAACCCATCGGTCTTTCCCTCGGCGGTCTTGCAGGGCCGCGCCCGCATCAGGTACCAGTTCCCGTCCCGGTCCCGGACTTCCTTCTCGAGGACCGAGTCCCGGAGCACCGCCTCTTCGATGAAGCTCGGCAGGTCCTGGCACTCCAGGTTCGACCGGATGTCGGCAAGCGGCCGTCCGATGTCCGTAGGAATGAAGTTGAACTGCCGCCAGCAGGTTTTGCAGGTCGGCGTTGGCTTGGGCCAACTCGGCGTTCCGGGCTTGCAGTTCCTCATTAATGGTGGTCAGTTCCTCGTTGGCCGATTGCAGCTCTTCCTTGCCGGTCTCGATCTCCTCGTTGATGCTCTGCAACTCCGCGTTGTTTGACAACACCTCCTCGTTCGCGGCCTGCAATTCCTCGATCACCGCTTGGAGGGATTCGGTGCTGACCGCAAGCTGCTGGCGAAGGCGCAGGATCTCCCGGATCAGCAGGTCCTGGTAGAGCGCCTCGATTTCCGTGGGATTCCCCTCCAGGAAACGGACGTAATCCCGCGCCGTGTCGATCTAGTGCAACGCCATCCGCCGGGCGATGCGCCGCTTCAGGGTCGAGTGCCGGTAGGAGTGGAAGTCGGTCCCTTTCACCGCCCACAGCAGCGCGAAGATCCCCTCCAGAAGGTGCGTCGATTCCGGCCGGAAGGCCTCGGCCTCCTCCCGCCCCGCGCCCCCCACGTAGGGATGCCGGCCGATGCGAGCCAGTTCTCGCGCGATCGCGTCCGGGGGCAGGATGAAATCCACCTCTCCGGTTTGGATGGCGTGACGCGGCATGCCGTCGTACTTCGCCGAGATGTCCCGCGCTAACGTGATCCCGCCCAGGTGCTTCACATCCACCAGCCCCAGCGAGCCGTCCGACGAGGTCCCGGACAGGATCACCGCGATGGCCCTGGATTTCTGATCCTGCGCCAGCGAGCGCAGAAACTGGTCCGCCGGGAGGTGATGCCCGACCGGCTCCATGCGCGGCGGGACCACCAGGGCGCCGCCGGAGATCGTCAGGGCGGTATTGGGCGAAATCACGTAGACGTGGTTCGGCGCCACCCGGACGCCGTCCGCGGCCGCCCGGACCACCATCGTCGTCGCCTTCGACAGAATGTCGGGCAGCATGCTGGGGTGCTTCGGATCCAGGTGCTGGATGTACACGAACGCCATTCCAGTGTCCGGTGGAAACGCCTGGAGCAACTGCCGGAAGGCCTCCAACCCACCCGCCGAGCCGGCCACGCCGACCACTGGGAAATCCGTGCTCGGCTGCTCGCTCAGGGCTGCCTGGTCGGGAACGATTGGCGTTTTCTGGGTTTCTTCGGACATCATTGCCGGCCTTTTCCGGTCGTAGTTAGAATAAAATATGTGCATTCCCAGTTCAATGAGAGAACTGGGCTGTAGGAAATACTCTTGCCGCCGGCCGTTCAACAACGCATCGACGCGATTCGGAGTAACCGCACGAGCGGGGCGGCGGAGCTTGCCGCCCAGGCCGCCGCGGTGCTTTCACTCGCCGCCGAACTGGCCCCGGACTCGATCCCGGACGCCGCGCGCCTCTTGGTGGCCGCGCAGCCCGCCATGGCGCCTCTGGTCAATCTCACCCGCGCCGTTCTGGCGGCCCCCGATCCCGGCGCCGCCGCCCGCGAGTTCGTGCTTCGCATGCGCGCTTCCCTGCCCCGCATCGCCGGGCATGCGGCCCGGCTCATTCCCGACGGCTGCGCCGTCCTGACGCACTCCTACAGCTCCGCCGTATTCGAAGCTTTTCGCGCCGCCCGCGAGATGGGCCGCCATTTCCGCGTCATTTGTACGGAATCCCGCCCGCTATGCGAAGGAGCGGCGCTTGCCGCCAGCCTGGGGCGCGAAGGAATCGAGGCCACGCTCATCCTGGACGCCGCCATCGCGTCCTTTCTCCCGCGGGCCGCGCTGGTGCTGGTGGGAGCGGACGCCGTGTCCGCGCGGGGCCTGGTCAACAAGACCGGCACCGCGCTCCTGGCGCTGGCCGCCTCGCGGTTCCAGGTCCCGATGTACACGTTGTGCGGTTCGGAGAAGCTCCTGCCGCCGGACTACGAGCTGCCGCCCGAGCCCCCCAAGGACCCGCGCGAGATCCTCGCTCAGCCCGCGCCCAACGTCACCGTGGTCAACTACTACTTCGATTTGACCCCGCTCGACCACCTGGCCGGCATCGTCACCGAGGACGGGATCAGTTCCCGACCACCAGGACCGTGAAGCTGTCCTTGACAAGCGTTGGCCTGGGGCGGGGGGCGTCCGGCGTGGGCGCCGGCGTCGGGCCGAATTCCGCCGTGGGCAGATAGATCCTGTGCGTCTTCGGATCGAGCGCCATGGTGCGGGCGCCGCGCTGGGTCGCGACGGTCTCGGCCACCTCGAACTTCCCGGGAGAGGACTCCCGCACCACGGTCAACGTGCCTTCCCCGTTCGAGCTGAACGCCAGGCCCGTGCCGGCATCGAAGCCCGCGCCATCGGTCCCGCCGCCGATCGGCACCGTGGCGATCACTTTGCCCGCGTCCGCGTCCAGGACGGCCATGGTCTTATTGCCGCATACCGAGAAGACCCGGTGATGCTGCGCGTCCAGCCCCATTCCGGAGGGTTCTTCGCACGGCTTGATGGAGGTCCGCTTCGCCACGGCCAGCTTCTGGCTGTCGATTTCGACCACCTCGCTGGTATCTTCGATATTCACGTAGACCTTGCCCTTGCCATCCGTGGTTGAAAACTCCGGCTTGCCGCCCAGTGCAATCGTCCCGGCGACCTCTCCGGTGGCGGCGTCGAACACCGTCGCGTCGTGGCTGCGGCCGTTGAATGTGAAGACCCGTTTGGAGAACGGGTCGTACAGGATGGCGTCCGGATTCGTGCCTGTTTTCACCTGGCCGAGGGCCTTGAGCGTCTTCAGGTCGAAGATGGTCGCCGTGTTCGCCCGGCCGTTGCTGATGAAGCCGCGATTCAACTCCGGCGCCAGCGCGATGCCGTGCACGCCCGGTGTATCGGGAATGTCGCCCGCCAACTTGCCGGTGTCGAGGTCGACCACCATCACGTGCGTGGAATGGGAAACGTACAGCCGCCGGGCAGAGCTATCCACCGTCAGGTAGTCCCAGCCGCCCTCCCCTCCGAGGTGAATCTTGTCGATCACGTGGTATCCCGGGTCCGCCGCGTACGCGACCGTGCCGAGGACCAAACTACAGTACAAGAGTGTCTTCATCGTGCCGCCTCCTGGCGCCCATTATCGCGCAGCGGGGCGGCGGCCGAGGATGACATTCTGGGGCGGCTCTCCGACGAGCAGATCCGGTCGCGCGGCGAGGTTTCCGACCGCGAACTGGCGGCGCGTCTGGAAGCGGCCGTGGCGGAGGCGCTGGCGGTGATTCGGAACACCACGGCGGAGCGCCTCACCGAGAGGGTTTCGATCCAGGGCTACGTGCTGACCGGCGCGGACCTGGGCTACTACCGGCACCTGAGCCGGGCCTCCGCGCACCCGGAGAAGACGCCGTAGCCATGAACCGCCTGGAATCGCTGGATGTGTTTCGCGGCGCGACCATCGCCGCGATGATCCTGGAAAACAACCTAGGTACTTGGAGCGCGGTGGTGGCGGTAGGCTCGGCGGTGATCCTGTTCGACCCGGTCTTCCAGGGCCTGGCCATCGCCCTGATGGCGGGGGAAATCGCCTCGCTCGTGCTCTCGCGCATGACCGTGCCGATCGTGTATTTCGTGGTGAACCGGAGGAGAGCCAAGAGGAAGAAAGAGGTACGATCGAAGAGACGGCGCAGGTCCCCATGAGCGAGGCCGAGGTGGCCTAGAATTTCGCCGCCGTGCTGAAAACGGTCCGCCAGGGCGTGGAAGTAGTCGTGGAACAAGACAGCCGGCCGGTGGCGATCATCAAGACACTGCAGGGACCGGGGCGCGCCATCGACGAGTGCATCGACCTGGCGAAGGCTCGCGAAGAGCGGTTGGGTTACGCACCCGTGCCCGATCCCGACTTCGCGAAAGACGTTCAGGCCGCTATCGACGCGCACCGCGAACCGCTGGATTCTCCGAAGTGGGACTAATCCTCGACTCCTGCGCCCTCATCGCGGCGGAACGCAGCGGCCGACCCGTCAGTGAGCTTCTGGCTGGCGTTCGCGCTTCTGCGGGCGTCACGGATATTGGCGCGCCACGACCCCGGAGACCGCCGAGCGGCGGCGCTGCACCTGGACTACGCAATCGGTACTCTGAATCCCCGCCACTTCCGGCTGATCCCCGGCCTGAAGGTCGTCGAACTCTGACCGACCGCTTCGCTCGCGCCCGATTGCCCGGCGGATTTGGGCGACTAACTGGTGCCCGAGGATGACCTTCCTCAAGAGACTCGGCGTGCGACCATAGTGGGATGGCTGCCTCGCTCGATGCGCTCTTCCTTGGTTTCGCGACCAACAAGCTGGCCCAGTTGAGCTCGCGGATCGTGGACTGCCTGGGGCGGCTCTCCGACGACCAGATCTGGTCGCGCGGCAACGAGAACCAGAACGCGGTGGGCAACTTGGTCTTGCACCTTTGCGGGAACGTGCGGCAATGGATCCTCTCGGGAGTCCGCGACCGGGATGCCGAGTTTGCGGCGCGCGGCGAGGTTTCCGGCCGCGAACTGGCGGCGCGTCTGGAAGCGACCGTGGCGGAGGCGCTGGCGGTGATTCGGAACACCACGGCGGAGCGCCTCACCGAGAGGGTTTCGATCCAAGGCTACGAGGTCTCGGTTCTGGAGGCGATCGGGCACGTGACCGAACACTTCGCGCAGCACACCGGGCAAGTCATCTACGCCACCAAGCTGCTGACCGGCGCGGACCTGGGCTACTACCGGCACCTGAGCAAGGCGTCCGCGCACCAGGAGAAGACACCTTAGCCATGAACCGCCTGGAATCGCTGGATGTGTTTCGCGGCGCGACCATCGCCGCCATGATCCTGGTGAACAACCCGGGCACCTGGAGCGCGGTGTATCCGCCCCTGCGCCACGCGGAATGGCACGGGTGGACGTTCACCGACCTGGTCTTTCCGTTCTTCCTGTGGATCGTCGGCGTCGCCATGACGCTCTCGTTCGCCAAGCGCGTCGAGCGGGGCGACGGCCGCCGCAAGCTGTGCCTGCACGCTCTGCGCCGCGCCGCCATCCTCTTCGTGCTGGGCCTGGTGCTGAACGGGTTCCCGTACTTCCACCTGGCCACCTGGCGCATCCCGGGGGTTCTCCAGCGGATTGCCGTCTGCTACCTGGCCGCCGCACTCATCTTCCTGTGGACGAGTTGGCGCGGCCAGGCGGTGTGGACCATCGCCTTGCTGGCGGTGTATTGGATGCTCATTGGCCCCGGAGGCGTCGAGAAGGGCGCTAACCTGGCGCGGTCCATCGACAGCCTGTTGCTGGACGGCCACATGTGGTCGCAAACCCGAACCTGGGACCCGGAGGGCGTTCTCAGCACCCTTCCCGCCATCGCCACCACGCTATTCGGCATTCTCACCGGGCACCTTCTCCGGTCCGGCCGCGGGGCGGCGGAGAAAACCGCCTGGATGTTCTTCTCCGGCAACGCGCTGTTGCTCGCGGGAACGGTCATGAACGTCTGGCTGCCGATCAACAAGAATCTCTGGACCAGCTCCTATTCGGTCTTCATGGCGGGGATGGCGCTGAACGTCTTCGCGTTCTGCTACTGGCTGGTTGACGTGAAGGGATACCGCCGGTGGACCAGGCCGTTTGCGATTTACGGCATGAATGCAATCACCGTGTATGTGCTCGCGGGGGCGCTGGAAGTCCTGCTGGACCTAATCCGGGTGGCGGGGCCGGGCCAGCCGGTCTCCCTTCACGAGTGGCTGTTCCAGCGTCTGTTCGCGCCCCTGGCGAGCCCCCCCAACGCCTCGCTGCTGTGGGCGCTGAGTTTCGTCCTGTTGCTGTACCTGGTGGCCTACGGCATGTACCGGCGGCAGTGGTTCGTGAAGGTATAGCAAACAGCTATTTAAAGATGCTATTGTCTTTTTCCCAGCCCGGTTGACAGTGTGCCTATAATGAACGGCTGTCGGCCAACCCGACGCAGGGGTACTCTCGATGGGCACGGTCGCGATGGACGCCACACTGAAACCGGCCTGGGGCTTCTACCAGGTCTACATCGGCAAGAAACTGGTCATGGTGGCCAGCGGGGTGATCCTGGTGTTGTACATCTTCGGCCACCTGGCGGGCAACCTTCAAGTGTATGTGGGGCCGGAACGGCTAAACGCCTATGCCGCGTTCCTGCATGCGCACGCGGGCCTGCTCTGGACCGCGCGGGCGGTCATGCTGGCGGCGGTGGCGCTGCACGTCTGGTCGAGCTTCCTGCTGTGGCTGGACAAACGGCGGGCGCGCCCGATCGGCTACGTCAAGAAGGACGACGTCCCGGCGTCCTACGCCTCGCGCACGATGATGTGGAGCGGCCCGATCCTGGCGGCGTTCGTCCTCTTCCACATTCTGCATCTGACCACAGGCAACGCCGGTCTCGGATTTCAGGCGCCGGAGCATGAGCGGTTCTTCGCCTACGAGAACGTGGTCAGCGGGTTCCAGCACCCGGCGGTATCGATCGCCTACATCGTCGCCATCGTGCTCCTGAGCATGCACCTCTACCATGGCCTCTGGAGCATGTTCCAGTCGGTCGGCATCAGCCACCCGCGCCATACACCGCTGCTGAAACGCGCGGCACACGTCGTCGCGATTCTGGTCGCGGCAGGATATATCTCGATTCCTCTCTCCGTGATGATTGGGTTGGTGAAATAATGGAACTCAACTCCAAGGTCCCCTCCGGCCCCATCGAGCAGGCCTGGAGCCGGCGCAAGTTCGATCTGAAGCTGGTCAACCCGGCCAACAAGCGCAAGTACACGATCATCGTGGTGGGTTCAGGCCTGGCGGGCGGGGCGGCCGCCGCCAGCCTCGGCGAACTGGGCTACAACGTGAAGTGCTTCTGCTACCAGGATTCGCCCCGCCGCGCGCACTCCATCTCGGCCCAGGGCGGCATCAACGCGGCCAAGAATTACCAGAACGACGGCGACAGCGTCTACCGGCTGTTCTACGACACGGTGAAGGGCGGCGACTTCCGCGCGCGCGAGCACAACGTCTATCGCCTGGCCGAGGTGAGCATGAACATCATCGACCAGTGCGTGGCCCAGGGCGTGCCGTTCGCGCGCGAATACGGCGGAACGCTCGATAACCGCTCCTTCGGAGGGGCGCAGGTTTCTCGGACCTTCTACGCGCGCGGCCAGACCGGACAGCAACTGCTGCTGGGCGCCTACCAGGCATTGCTACGGCAGGTGGCGGCCGGCCAGGTGAAGATGTACCCGCGCCACGAGATGCTCGACCTGGTGGTGATCGAGGGGAAGGCGCGCGGCATCGTCACGCGCAACCTGATCAGCGGCAAGATCGAATCGCACGTGGGCGACGCGGTGGCCTTGGGAACGGGCGGCTACGGCAACGTGTATTACCTTTCCACCAACGCCAAGGGCTGCAACGTGACCGCCATCTGGCGGGCCTACAAGCGCGGCGCCCTGTTCGCCAATCCCTGCTTCACCCAGATCCATCCGACCTGCATCCCGGTGACCGGCGATTACCAGTCCAAGCTCACGCTGATGAGCGAGTCGCTGCGCAACGACGGCCGCATCTGGGTCCCGAAACAGAAGGGCGATCAGCGTCCCCCGGACCAGATCCCCGAGGCGGAGCGCGATTACTTCCTGGAGCGCAAGTACCCGGCCTTCGGCAACCTGGTGCCGCGCGACGTGGCCTCGCGCAACGCCAAGGCGGTCTGCGACGAGGGCCGCGGCGTCGGGCCCAGCGGCTACGGGGTCTACCTGGATTTCCGCGATGCTCTCGAGCGGCTCGGCCGCGCGGTGATCGATGAGCGCTACGGCAACCTGTTCGAGATGTACGAGCGCATCACCGGCGAGGACCCCTACAAGTGGCCGATGCGCATCTATCCGGCCAGCCACTATACGATGGGCGGGCTATGGGTGGACTACAACCTCATGAGCACCATCCCCGGGCTGTACGTGACCGGCGAGGCGAATTTCTCCGACCACGGGGCCAACCGGCTGGGCGCGAGCGCCCTGATGCAGGGCCTGGCGGACGGCTACTTCATCCTGCCCTACACCATCGGGGACTACCTGGCGACCACCAAGTTCGAGAAGCTTGACACGAGCCACGCCGCGTTCCGCTCCGTCCAGGAGGAGGTGGCCTCGAACACCAAGCGCCTCCTGGAGATCCGGGGCACGCGATCGGTGGATTCCTTCCACCGAGAGCTGGGCAAGCTGGTGTGGGAGTGCTGCGGCATGGCGCGCACCGCCGAGGGTCTGAAGCACGCACTTGCCAAGATCCCCGAGCTGCGCGAGCAGTACTGGAAGGACGTGCGCGTGCCCGGCGACGGCGAGGAGTTCAATCAGTCGCTTGAGAAGGCCGGCCGGGTCGGCGATTTCTTCGAACTGGCCGAGCTGATGTGCCTGGACGCGCTTGATCGCAACGAAAGCTGCGGCGGCCATTTCCGCGAGGAGTACCAGACCCCGGAAGGCGAAGCGCTGCGCAATGACGCCGAGTACTCCTACGTCGCGGCCTGGGAATTCCGCGGCGAGGGGAATGCCCCGGCACTGCACAAGGAACCCCTGAAATTCGAGTACGTGCTTCCAGCGCAACGGAGCTACAAATGAACCTCATCCTCCACGTGTGGCGGCAAAAGAACGCGAGCGACCCCGGCCGGATGGTTCGCTACCAGGCTCAGGACATCAGCACGCATATGTCGTTCCTGGAGATGATCGACGTGGTCAACGAAGGGTTGATCGCCCGGGGCGAGGAGCCGATCGCTTTCGACCACGACTGCCGCGAGGGCATCTGCGGCATGTGCGGGTTCATGGTCAATGGGGTGGCGCACGGGCCCGAGCGTGGCACTACCATCTGCCAGCTCCACATGCGCTACTTCAGGGATGGCGACGAGCTGTACCTGGAGCCGTGGCGCTCGCGGGCCTTCCCGGTGATCAAGGACCTGGCGGTGGACCGCGGCGCGTTCGACCGCATCATCGCGGCGGGCGGTTACATCTCGGTGCGCACCGGCAGCGCGCCGGAGGCCGGCTCGATCCTGGTCCCCAAGGACAAAGCCGAGCTCTCGATGGACGCGGCCGCCTGCATCGGCTGCGGCGCCTGCGTGGCCATGTGCCCCAACGGCTCGGCGGCGCTGTTCACCGGCGCCAAGATCGCGCACCTGGGCCTGCTGCCGCAGGGCGAACCGGAGCGCGACCGCCGCGCCATCGCCATGGCGGTCCAGATGACCAAGGAGGGGTTCGGCCACTGCACCAACATCGGCGAGTGCGAGGCGGTCTGCCCCAAGCGGATCAAGATCGAAGTGATCGCGCGCATGCACCGGGACTACCTGCACGCGGCGCTGGTGGGGGATTGATTCCGAGGAGGAAATTATGGCGGATGAAGCGAAGTGCGGCTGGCAGGGTCTAGGCATTACCGCCCTGCGAATGATCGTGGGCGTGGTGTTCGCAGCCCACGGGTATCAGAAACTGTCTGTTTACCACTTTGCCGGCGTGGCTGGGATGTTCAAGGGAATTGGGATCCCGTTGCCGGAGGTGTCGGCGGTAGTGGTGACGCTGGTGGAACTGCTGGGGGGACTGGCGTTGTTCGCTGGCTTTCTGACGCGTTGGGCAGCCATTCTGCTGGCGATCAACATGGCGGTGGCAGTATTGGCGGTCCACTTGAAGGGCGGGTTCTTCCTGCCGGCCGGTTTCGAGTACGCACTGACTTTGCTGGTTGCTAGCGTGGCTCTCGTGCTGGCGGGTCCGGGCGTCTGTGCATTTGACAACGTGATCTCGAAGAAGGCAACCGGGGCGCCGCCAGCCGCCTAGTCCGTGATTTCGATCTTGGGGCTTTTGGGCGCGCCGGCCTCTTCGAGGCGGGCGATGGTGTTGCGCGCGAGCGCGTAGAACGCGGCCGCGTGCGGGTCGCCGGGCTCGCGTAGGGCGACCGACTCGCCGGTATCGCCGCCGATGCGCACTTGGGGATCCAGCGGCACCTCACCCAGAAACGGGACCCCCATGCGCGCCGCGGTGCGCTGGCCGCCGCCGTAACTGAACACATCCACCCGCTGGCCGCAGTGCGGGCAGACCAGGTAGCTCATGTTCTCGACGATGCCCAGCACCTCGACGCGCACCTGCCGGAACATATGCACGGCCTTGCGCGCGTCCTCCAGGGAAACGTCGGAGGGCGTGGTCACGACGATGGCGCCGGTAATCGGCGCGGTTTGAATCAAGGTGAGCTGCACATCGCCGGTACCCGGCGGCAGATCGACGATGAGGTGGTCGAGGTCGCCCCAATCGACGCCGCGCAGGAACTGCTGGACCACGCTGTGCAGCATCGGCCCACGCCAGATCAGCGGCTTGTCGCCGGGGTTGATGAAGCCCATGGATATGACGCGCAAGCCATGGCACTCGACGGGCTGGATGCGGTCCCCGATCGTCTGCGGGATCTCGTCCACGCCCAGCATCAGCGGAACGTTCGGCCCATATACGTCGGCGTCGAGCAGCCCGACCCGGTGGCCCAGCCGGGCCATCGCCAGCGCCAGGTTGACCGCCACCGTGGTCTTGCCGACGCCCCCCTTGCCGGAGCCAATCGCGATCAGATTGCGCACACCCGGAATCGGCAGCTTGGGCGCTTCGCCCGCTTGTGTGGGACCCATTACTTGTATGGTAGCGCGAAGGCCGCCGCGCATATAATGGAATCCCATGCGAGCAGGTTTTCGGAAACGCTTCGGACAGCTCATCTTTTTTGTCGCGCTGATGGCGTGCGCGCTGTTCCTGTCCGCCGGCCGCCTGGATTGGATCATGGCCTGGGCGCTGCTCGGCTGCTACATCGCCGGAACGCTGGTTGGCGCGGTGGTCATGCTGGCCCGCAGCCCGGACCTGATTGCCGAGCGCGCCGAGTTCAAGGCCGGCGCGAAAGCGTGGGATAGACATCTCGCCGCAGCCCTGGGACTGTACGGGCCGCTGGCGACGTGGTGGCGTCGGGTGGGCCGTACCGCTACGTGCGGCATCCTGGCTACGTCGGGATGCTCGGGTTCGGCCTGGCCACGCCGCTGATCCTGGGCTCGGCATGGGCGCTGATTCCAGCGGGCCTGACACTGGTGGCAGTCGTGGTGCGCACGGCGCTCGAGGACCGCACCCTGCAGCGGGAACTCGAAGGCTACCAGGCTTACGCCCAGCGGGTGCGCTACCGACTGGTGCCGGGCCTCTGGTAGGATCAGCCTCCGGCTGGTGCGACAGGGACAAGGCGGGAGCCTTATCCTACTAGACATGCAGGCAAACGAAACGCGGCTGCGAGTGCGCTACGCCGAGACCGACCAGATGGGTGTGGTCTACTACGCCAACTACCTCGTGTGGATGGAAGTGGGGCGGGTGGAGTACTGCAAGTCGGCCGGCTTCAACTACAAGGACATGGAACAGGAGGACGGGGTGCTGCTGGCGGTGGTGGAAGCGCACTGCCGCTACCTGCACCCGGCCCGCTTCGACGACCAGGTGATCGTGAAGACCTGGGTGCAGAAGGCCAGCCCGCGCATGGTCCACTTCGGTTACGAAATGCGCCTCGCCGAGGACGGCCGCCTGCTCACCACCGGCGAAACCAAACACCTGTTCTGCGGCCGCGACCTCAAGCCGGCCAGGCTGCCCTCCCGGTACTACACCCAGTTCGGACTGTAATGTGGATCCGGGGGGCAACCGGGGACAGCCTGGGCCGTACCCACGGCGGACGGCCGAGGCAGTCCCTCGGTTGCGGACTGTCCCCGAAACGAACGGCGCCCTGGCACGTCTAAAGGAGTGTGAGCGGGAGCAGATCAACCCTCTGGAGAAAACAACTTGGGATCCTCCTGCTTGCCCTGGTAAGCCTGGCCGGGGCCGGCCGCACCACGCCGGCCCGGCATTTTCTCAGTTCCGCGAACCAGTTCGTCGGCTACTACCGCGCGCTGGAGCAAGCCAGCGTTCGCACCAGCTTCTGGGACCGGGTGGTGCTCAGCCTGGTGTTGGCGAGCGGCGAGTGCCCCAAGGCCCCGTACGGGAAAGTCACTTCTTCTTAGTCGCTCTGTGCACCGGCGCCTTCCGGACGGGAGGCGGCGGGGCCGGCCAGCCAGTGAGGTCCTTCTTGTCCACCTCGAAGGTCACCAGGAACGGTTCCTTTGTGAAGGCCGTTGCCACACCGCGAAACTTGATGATGGTGCCGGCATCGGCCGGCCTGCCGAGCGGCGCTTCGAAAACCAGCTTGACTTCCGGCGTACCGGGGTTCTCGATCCCCACGATCACCGTCTTGGGGTTGCGCGGCGGATCGCAACTGATCACCGCACCTTGCAGCGGCGGAACGCTTTCCGGCGGGATCAGGGCATTCTTGACGTTGGATTCGAAAGTCTGCGCGCCATCGGCGGCCTTCAGCGGCTCCTTGATGAACTTCACCCAGAAGGGCAGCGAAGGATTGTCCTTACCTTTCTGTAGCAACTTCTGTTCCTTGACCTCTTCTTCGCTCAGGATCTTGAAACCCGCCGGCACGACGGCCTGGCCTTTGGCCAACGCCAGCAGTTGTTTCAAGCCATCCGCGTCCTGTCCGTGGTAACTGTTGTAGAGCTTGGTGGTGTAGTCGAGAGCCTTCTGTCTTGAAATGGCGTCCATGGCGCCGGGGCCCTCGTACGCGGCGGAGCGGGCAAAAGCGAACAGCGCCTCGGAGGTGCGCTCGGGTTTCTGGGTCAGCCGGATGACATTCCCCAGCCAATAGGACGCCTGCGCGTCGTTGGGGTTCAGCTTCAGATCCTCGCTGATGTGCTTCTCGGCATCCGGCAGGTTCTTGCGCTGCATGTTCACCCAGCCCAGCGTCCGATGGGCCAGGGCCTCCAGGTCGGTCCGGGCCTGCTTCCAGGCGGCATCCGTGGCGCCGGCCGGCTTCTTGTCCGGGGCGAAGAACTCGTCGAGATTGCCGAGCAGCGTGTTCGCGGCTTTCTCTCCGATATCCAGTCTCGCTGGCGAGGCGTCGCTGTTAACCAGGAGGCAGGTCCAGTACAGCCCGGTGATGTACTTGGGATCCTCCTTCAGCATCTCTTGCGCCGTCTCCAGAATCTTGGCCCCATCCTGTAGCACCCGGTAGGTCGCCAGATAGTGGTCCAGGCGCAGCATCCTGTAGTCGGTGTTGGGGTAGTTCTGTTTCCACTGATTGAGAAGGTCCAGCTTCTTCTTCGGATCCTTCTCGTTCTCCGCGGACTGTTCCAGGTCGTACTCGGCCCGGTCCTTCCATTCCGGTTTCTTTGGCTGCGGCGTCTGTCCCCACGCCGCCCCAAGGCCCCACACGGAAGAGATTGCCGTCGCTAGAATCGCTACTGACAGTTGATTGCGCACTGACGCCTCCTGAATTCTGCCTTTTACACTGCCTGCTCCTGCAAGGCTGCCCGACCCGCACCGCTCCCGCTCCTGGCCGAAAGCGGTATCCGCTCCGGAACTAGCAATTGCGGAGTATAGCCGAATCAAACTACAGGGCGCAACATCAAAGTACATCAAAGCGCATGGGGATTGGACGCTGGAGGGCGAGCGGGGGTTCCCGACGGCAGAATTCCCGGCTCCCGCAGTCCCCGCGCGCGCGCGGGCCGGCCCGGCGGCGGGTGTGGTAGTGTAGTCGCTTGCGCTACCCCGATCTGGCGGTCATCGGCCTCTATCTGGCCGGCATCACCTGGTTTGGCGCTCGCTTCCGGCACACACAGAAGAGCCTCAAGGACTATTACCTAGGGGGCCGAAGCGCCCCGTGGTGGGCCATCGCGTTGTCCATCGTCTCCGCCGAGACCAGCACCCTCACCATCATCGGCACCCCAACCCTGGCGTTTGCCGGCAACTTGGGCTTCCTCCAGGTGGTTTTCGGGTACTTGCTGGCCCGGTTGGTCATTGCGGCGCTGTTCCTGCCCCACTATTTCCGTGGCGAAATGTTCACCGCCTACGAGCTGATCGGGCGGCGCTTCGGAGGCCGTCTGCGCCGGCTCACCGCGGGCACCTTCCTGGTGGTGCGCGGCCTGGCCGAGGGGGTGCGGGTATTTGCCATCTCCATCGTCATCTCGGTGGTCCTGGGCACCGGAGAGGTGGCTTCGATCGTCCTGATCGTCTGCCTCACGCTTTTTTACACGTTTGAAGGCGGCATGACGGCTGTCATCTGGACCGACGTGGTGCAGATGTTCCTCTACGTCTTCGGGGCGCTGGTGAGCTTTGTCGTGATCCTGCACCACATACCCGGCGGCTGGGGGCACGTGGTGGCGGTGGCGGCGCCGGCGGGAAAGCTCCGTATCTTCGATTTCGCATTCGAGCTCACGCCGCAGTTTTTCTCGCGCAGCTACACCTTCTGGGCGGGCGTCGTAGGCGGGTGTTTTCTCACTACCGCCAGCCACGGCACCGAGCAGTTGATGGTGCAGAGGCTGCTGGCGGCACGCAGTCAGGCCGAGAGCCGCCTGGCTCTGTTCGCCAGTTGGGTGGTCATCTTCGTACAATTCAGCCTGTTTCTCGCGATCGGCGTGATCCTCTACGTGTTCTACAAGGACGCGAACCTGCCGCCGCCGCAGCCGCCCGACTGGCTGTATCCTGGATTTGTCTGGCGCTATTTACCGCCGGGTTTGGCGGGCCTGGTGATGGCCGCGGTGCTGGCAGCCGCCATGTCCAATCTCAGCGCGGCCTTGAATTCGCTTTCCTCGACCACCATCATGGATTTCTACCGGCCGTTCAACCCGCGCCTTTCCGAGCAGAGCTACCTGCGGCTGGCGCGCGGGGCCACGGTGGTCTGGGGCCTGGTACTGCTGGGCATCGGAACACTGGCCCGCCACTGGGGCCCGGTGCTCGAAACCGGCCTGACCATTGCCTCGATCGCTTACGGCGGGCTGCTGGGGGTCTTTCTGCTCGGGTTGTCCACCCAGCGGGTGGGCGAGCTTGCGGCCATCTTCGGAATGATCTGTGGCCTGGCGGTGGTGATCTGGGTGAGGCTCGAGACCTCCATCGCCTGGACCTGGTACGTCTTCATCGGCACCAGCTTCACGTTTCTGAGCGGCTGGCTGGCGTCGTTCCTGTGGAAGAGGCCTGCGAATGGCTGAAGACAAGGTTGCGCTGCCCGGACTGAAGCGGGAATTGGGCGTATGGAGCGCCGCCTCGATCGTGGTGGGCACGGTCATCGGCAGCGGGATTTTCCTGGTGCCGAAGAAGATGATCGCCAGCGTCGGCTCGCCGGAGGTCGTGTTTGCGGTCTGGATCGTCGGCGGCCTGCTCTCGCTGTTCGGCGCGCTGACCTACGCCGAACTGGCGACGGCCATGCCGGAAGCCGGCGGCGAGTACGTGTACTTGCGCGAGGCCTACGGCCCGCTCTGGGGCTTCCTGTACGGCTGGACGCAGTTGCTGGTCGCCAAGAGCGGCTCGATCGCCACGCTGGCCACCGGGTTCTACCTGTACATGGCGAATTTCCGGCCCGAGCTCACGCAGGCTTTCTACACGCTGCGGCTGCCGATCGGTCCCGAAGGCGGACCGCTTAAAATGTGTTACGGCCAACTGCTGGCCATAGCGCTCATTCTGGTCCTGGCCGTGGTGAATTACCTGGGGGTGAGATTCGGAGGCGCAGTTCAGGTGGCCGTCACCGTGGTCAAGGTGGGGCTGATTGCGGCGATTATCGCCATCGGCCTGGGGGGCGGGCACGGCACGGTAGCCAATTACGCTTCGTCGATCCCGGTGGCCGGGGGCGCGGCGGGCTTCTTTGCGGCGCTGGTGGGCGCGCTGTGGGCCTATGATGGCTGGAACAACGTGAGCATGGTGTCCTCGGAGATCCGCGACCCGCAACGCAGCCTGCCTCGGGCGCTGATCGCCGGGACGGCGGTCGTCATCGGGATATACCTTCTGACCAACCTCGCGTATTTCTACGTCCTCTCCGCTCGTGAGGTGGCCTCCAGCGACCGCGTGGCGGCGGACATGATGGGCCGCATTTTCGGAGAGCGCGGAGCGGCGGCGGTGAGCATTGCCGCGCTGGTGTCGATCTTCGCGGCACTGAACGGCTCGATCCTCTCGGGCGCCCGCGTGCCTTACGCGATGGCGCGCGACGGCCTGTTTTTTCGCAGCGTCGGAGGGGTGCATCCGGTCTACCGCACGCCTGGGGTCTCGATTCTGGCGCTGAACGCCTGGGCCGCGCTGCTGGTGCTCAGCGGCCGCTTCGAGGAGCTGTACACCTACGTGATCTTCGCCAGTTGGATCCTGTACGGGATGACCGCAGCGGCGGTGCTGGTGCTCCGGCGGAAGCGGCCGGAGCTGGCGCGGCCCTACCGCACGCTAGGGTATCCGTGGGTTCCGGTACTATTCGTACTGGGGGCGCTGGGCGTCGTTCTCTTCACTCTGCGCCGCTCCCCCCGCGAATCGCTCCTGGGGCTGGGGCTGATTTTGGCGGGATTACCCTTTTATTTTCATTGGAAACGGAGATTTTCGGGGTAATCTGGGGGAAATCCCCCAGGGCGGCCGGCTCCACCCGTTTCCCACTGCGTCCCCGGGCCGCGACAGTACTTTTTGTTCTGAAATCAGAACAAACCTCTTGAAAACGTCCGGAAAGTGCGCTAAAACATTTGTAGTATTCTATGCGTTGCGAGTCTGGTGTTCCGATTTCAGAACGGCGGGCGGGGAGCCCGGCGCCGGGACTCGTGGGAGCGAATCATGGACGTGACCAAAATCCTGGGCGAACTGCGCCAGGAACGCGAGCAGATTGAAGAAGCGATTATCAGTTTAGAGCGGCTGGCCCGAGGGCGCGGCAGGCGCCGCGGCCGGCCGCCCGCCTGGTTGGCGGTGGCCAAGAAACGCGGCCGCCCGCCGGGGAGCAAGAACAAGCCTACCGCCCTCGCCAAACCGGCCGTAGCCTGACTCGAGAATCATACAGGCGGGCGGGGCAGGCGATCTGAGCCGCCTCGCCCGTCTTACCTGTAAAGCAGGTACTGCTCGCGCACCTTCAGGAAGGTCCGCAACGCCTCTTGCCCCTCCTGCTGGACGAGAGAGGGATCCTGGCCCGCCTCGAGCATCTGGACGGCGCGCCGGGAGCCGATCAGTCCCTGGTTATGGGCGAGGGTGATGCTGGTGGGGTACAGCTTCCGGAACGCGGCGGCGATCTCCAGGCCCAGCCTGCCGCTGTCGAGGGCCTCCCGGTCCGTCACCACGAACCGTACGCCCTCAATCCACTGGCCGGCGAGATTTGAGGACGCCGGTTGGAAGCGCGTGGGGTAGACGCGGACGCCGGGGATGAACCGCGAGTTGAGGCGGGCGGCCAGTTCCGCACCGCGGATCCAATCGGCGCCGATCTGCTCGAAGGGCGCGTCGGTTCCGCGTCCCACCGAGTAGTTCTTCGCGGCCTCCAGCATCGCCACCCCGGGATAGAGCAGTGCCGCCATCAGGCTGCGCAGGTTGGGCGAAGGGTCCCTCCACGGCAGGCCGGTCGAATCGAACCAGTCGCCGCGCTGCCAGTTCCGCATCGGAATCACGCGCAACTCGGCGCCGAGCTTGTTTTCTGCATTGAACATCCGCGCCAGTTCGCCCAGCGTCATGCCGTGCCGCAGCGGCAGCGTGGCGAAGTAGCCGATGAAGGAGCGCAGATCGGCATCCAGCAGCGGCCCCTCGACGTGGACGCCGGTGATGGGGTTGGGCCGGTCCAGGAGCAGGAACGGGATGCGGCGCTCGGCCGCCGCCTCGATGGCGTACGCCATGGTGGTGGTGTAGGTGTAGAACCGCGCGCCACCGTCCTGGATGTCGAACACCAGCGCCTCGATCTCGCGCAGCATTTCCGGGGTGGGACGGCGGTTCTTGGCCGAATACAGGCTCCAGACCGGGATGCCGGTAGCGGAGTCCTTGGTATTGCCGATGTCTTCGCGGTCCTCGCGGCCGGTGATGCCGTGCTCGGGAGAGAACAGGGCGGTGACGCGGACGCCCGCCTCGAGCATGCGGTGGAGGTTAGGCTGGCCCTGGCGATCGAGACCGGTGTGGTTGGTGATCAGCCCGACGCGGCGGCGCATGAGCGGGGCGAAGCGCTCCTCGATCAGCACGTCGAGGCCGGTGCGCACGGCGGCGTTGCGGGCCACCACGCGATGCACGCCCGCTCCCACCAGCGTCTCGTTATATCCCGTCAGGCTGACGCCCGGCGCCCCGGTTCCCAGCGCCGCGGCCACCACGGTCGAGATCCGCGCGCGCAACGAGGTGATGGGGGGGCGGCGGCGTGGATGCACGCTGTTGGCGAGCAGGACGATGTACGTCCGGGAGGCGGGATCGATCCACAGCGAAGTGCCCGTGAAACCGGTGTGGCCGTAGGAACCAATGGGGAACAAGTCGCCACGATTTCCCGAAAACGGAGAATCGATATCCCACCCCAGGCCGCGCAGGATCGGCTGGTCGGGCGGAGACTGCGGCGTGGTGAACTTCTCGACCGCCAGCGCGCTGAACACCCGCACGCCATTCGCGGTTCCCTGCCCCAGCATCATTTCGGCGAACCGGCACAGGTCGGCCGCGGTGGTAAACAGCCCCGCGTGACCGGCGATTCCGCCCATGCAGCGCGCCGTGTCGTCGTGGACGACGCCGCGCAGGATTCGCCCGTTCAGGTTCTCGGTCGGGGCGATGCGCGGGCCGAGCGCCGGCGGCGGCTGGAACATGCTCTCGTTCATTCCCAGGGGCTGGAAGACGTGCCGACGCACATACTCGGGCAGCGTCAGTCCGCCCAGCTTGCGGACAATCTCGCCGAGCAGGATGAAATTGATATCGCTGTAGATGAAGCGGGCGCCGGGGGGCGCGACCGGAACCTCCGCGAGCGCTTTGAGGACGCCCGTCTGGTAGCCGCTCCAGGCGGGCTCGAGATCGAGATCCGCCCGCAGGCCGGAGAAGTGCGTCAGCAGATTCCGAACCGTGATACCGCTCTTTCCGCCCTGAAAGCCCGGCAGGTATCTCGTCACCGCGTCGTTCAGCCGCAGCTTGCCGTGCTCGAACAGGTGCATGATGGCCGGCGTAGTGGCGACGACCTTGGTGAGCGAGGCCGCGTCGAACAACGTGTCCAGCGTCATCGGCTCTTTGTCCGGGACCAGGGCGCGCCAGCCGTAGGCCTTGCGATGCACCACTCTGTCCCGGTGTCCCACCACCAGCACCGCACCCGGGATCTGGTCCTCGCGGATGGCCTCCTCGACGGCCGCGTCCAGGTCCGCCGCCCCGGAGAACGCCGGCGCCGCCTGGGGCGCTTCCCGCGCGCTGGCGCGCATTACAGCCGGACTCAGCCCCATTCCGGCCACTACGAAACGACGAGAGACTTTCATTGCAGATTCCGATTGGTTTCCTGCCGCGCTCGCCAAACCATAGCTCATTGTAGGATAAGGCTCCAGCCTTGTCCCTGGACAGGCTTGCGGGCCTATCCTACTCCGTAGATGGGGATGACGGCGCCATTGACATCCGCGGCGGCGTCGGAGGCCAGCCAAAGAATGAGGCCGGCGATCGACTCAGGCGCCACCCATCGGGAGAAATCGGCGGCCGGGTCGGCGGAGCGGTTGGCGGGCGTGTCGATGACGCTCGGCAAAACCGCGTTGGCGGTAACGCCGGTGCCCCTCAGCTCGAGTGCAATGGTGCGGACCAGGGCCACCAGCCCGGCTTTGGATACCCCATAGGCGCTCAGCTTCGCCACCGGCTCAACGGCGGTCTTCGAACCCACGGCGACGATCCGTCCCCGGCCTGCGGCCACGAGCACCGGCAGTGCCGCGCGCATGATGTAGAAAGCCGAGTTCAGATTCAGGTCCAACATGCGCTTCCAGGTGGCGTCATCGGTCCCGGCAACCGGTTGCCCCCCCGCAAATCCGCCCACCAGGTGAATCAGAGCGTCGAGGCGGCCAGCCTGGCTGCTGGCACGCTCGACCGCGCTCGCGGCCTCCTCAGGCACGGCCAGATCGGCATGGATGGAGAAGAACCGCTCGTGGCTGACGGGCGGCGCACCCGATCGGAAAACCCCCGCAACGGTCGCTCCCACATCCAGGAACGCTTTCGTCACGGCGCAGCCCAGCCCCCCGCTCGCGCCGGTGACGAGAATTACTCGATCCGCAAACTCCAGCATGCCTTCATGCTAGCGCGAATGGCCTTCCATCAAGTGATATCCTGCGGAGCATGAAACCGACACGGCGGGAATTGATCCGGAGCGTGGGGGCGGCGCTCACGATGCTCCCCGCGGCGGCCCGGATGAGGCCGGAGGGCGAGGGCGCTCTCACGCTCTGGTACCGCAGCCCGGCGAAGGTGTGGACGGAGGCGCTACCCGTCGGCAACGGCAACCTCGGCGGGATGGTGTTCGGCGGGGTCGAGCACGAGCGCATCCAGCTCAACGAGCATAGCCTGTGGTCGGGTCATCACACGGAGATCGACAGTCCGCAGACGCTGGAATACTTGCCGAAAGTCCGGCAGTTGCTGTTCGAGGGCCAGTACGCGGAGGCCAATCGAATGGCCAGCCAGTACCTGATGGTGCGGACGCCCGCCGCGGCCGCCGCCACGCGGCCTTCGTATCAAACGCTCGGCGATCTGCTGCTCGAGTTCCGCCACGGCGGCGCGGCGCCGGAGGAGTACCGGCGCGAGCTGGATCTGGATACGGGCATCGCGCGCGTGGACTATCGGTTGGGCGGCGCGCGGTTCACTCGCGAGACCTTCGCGTCGCATCGGGACCAGGCCATCGTGGTGCGCATCGACTGCGACAAGCCGGGAGGGATCTCCTTCACGGTGCAACTCAAGCGCGAAGCGGACGCGAAGGTGGAGTACGTCGGTTCCAACCTCATCGCGATGCGCGGCAAGGCCGCCGACGGGGGCGTGGTTTTCCACGGCTACGTGACGGTGCGGACCGAGGGCGGGCGCGCCGGCGCGGCGGCCGAAGGGCTAAGCATCGAGGGCGCCAACGCCGTCACCCTGCTTGTCGTCGCCGCAACGAACTACCAAGGCAAGGAGTCCGGCGAGGCCTGCCGCGACCGACTGGAGGCATTGGCCGGGAAGCGATACGACCGCCTGAAGGAGGCGCACATCCGCGAACACCGCAGGCTGTTCCGGCGGGTGGAGATCGACCTCGGCGGAGCGGACCTCGACGCCGTCCCCACCGACGAGCGTCTGGCGGCCATGCAGAAGGGAGGGGACGACCCGCGGCTGATCGCGCTGTATTTCCAGTACGGCCGCTATCTGCTGATGTCCAGCTCGCGGCCGGGTACGCTTCCGGCGAATCTGCAAGGGATCTGGGCCGACGGGCTGCGGCCACCGTGGTCGGCCGACTACCACGTCAACATCAACATCCAGATGAACTACTGGCCCGCCGAGGTGTGCAATCTGTCGGAATGCCACGAACCGCTGTTCGACTTCACCGAAATGCTGCGGAAGCCCGGGCGGCGGACCGCGAAGATCGCCTACGGGTGCCGCGGATTCGTGGTGCACTACACCACCAACGTGTGGGGCCAGACCGCACTGACCGGCAACACCGTGTACGGCCTTTGGCAAGGAGGCTCCGGCTGGCTGGCGCGGCACTTCTGGGAGCACTACCTGTTCACTGGAGACCGCCAGTTTCTGAGCGAGCGCGCCTACCCGGTCATGAAAGAAGCGGCCGAGTTCTATCTGGACTTCCTGGTCGAAGACCCCCACACGCGGCTGCTGGTGGCTGGCCCGTCGTCGTCGCCCGAGAACCGTTATCGGACGCCGGACGGGGGGACGGCGGACGTGGATATAGCTCCAACGATGAGCCAGGAGATCATCCATGACCTCTTCGGCAACCTGATCCGCGCGGGAGAGATTCTGGGCGCTGATGCGGAATTCCGGAAGAAGGTGGCGGAGGCGCGGTCGCGGCTGGCGCCGCTCAAGATCGGCAAGTACGGTCAGATCCAGGAATGGTCGCAGGACTTCGAGGAAGTGGAGCCCGGCCACCGGCACGTGTCACAGCTCTATGCGCTGCACCCGGGGGACCAGATCACGCTGCACGGCACGCCGGAACTGGCGGCGGCGGCCAAGAAAACGCTGGAGCGGCGGCTGGCTCACGGCGGGGGTCATACCGGCTGGAGCCGCGCCTGGATCATCAACTTCTGGGCGCGGCTGGAGCAAGCCGAGCTCGCGCACGAGAACGTGCTGGCGCTGCTTCGGAGATCCACGCTCTCGAACCTGTTCGATACGCACCCTCCGTTCCAGATCGATGGCAACTTCGGCGGGACGGCGGGGATCGCCGAGATGCTGCTCGAAAGCCACGCGGGCGAGATCAGCCTCCTCCCGGCGCTGCCGAAAGCCTGGGCGGACGGGCGCTTCAAGGGCCTGCGGGCGCGCGGCGGGGTGGAAGTGGAACTCATGTGGCGGGGTGGGAAACCCGTGTCGGCAACGCTGGTGGCGGCCCTCGATGGCACGCATCGCATCCGACCGCCTCGCGGCGCACGCATCGCCGAAGTGCGTTCCGGCGGCAAACGGCTCCCGGCGACGCCTTCCGCCGACGGGACGGTGAGCGTCACCGTGAAGAAGGGACAGAGCTATCGCTTGACGTTCGCGTGAGGTACAGAGACCGCTTGCTTGCGCGCGCGGCTCGGAAACTCACTCCGGACTGGGCGGCACCTTGAAGCTGTCGACGGGATCCGGGTGGGCCGGGTCGAATGGCGGCACATCTCTCATCAGAAACCTGGCGATGCCGAGCTTGTTCGCCTTGATGCCTTCCACGATGCACTTGGCCAGTTCGTAGCTGCCGTAGCTGTTGTGGTGCGTATTATCTACGAACGCCTTCTTGGAACCCTCCGGGCCCAGGGCTTCGTAGAAGGGCTTACTCATGGCGTTCAGGTCGATGAGGGCCACGTTCTCTTCCTTGGCCGCCTGGCGTACCGCCTCGGGGTAGCCGCCCAGCGAGTTCGTGATCTTGCCTGCTGCATCGAACGTGCGGCGATTCATGGGCGTGACCAGCACCGGAACGGCGCCGTGCTTGCGCGCTTCGGCGATGTAACGCTTGAGGTCCGCCTTGTAAGTGGTGAACGCCCCGACACCTTCGCCTTTTTCCTTCTGGTCGTTGTGCCCGAACTGGATGAAGAGGTAGTCCCCGGCTTGGATGGCGCTCATGACCTTGTCCAGCCGGCGCTCGCCTAGGGAACTCCTCAAGGACTCTCCCGACTCCGCGTGATTGGCCACCGCCACGCTTGGTTTGAAGAACCGCGGCAGCATCTGCCCCCAACTGTTCCAGGGTTCGCGGGTTTGGTCGGTCACCGTGGAGTCGCCCATCAGGTACACCGTGATGGCCTTGTTCACCCTGGTGATTTTAAGCGCCGCGACCGAAGGGCGGGCGTTGTTGAATTCCAACGTCAGCTTGTCGTCCCAGTGGAGAACACCCAACTCGCGAGGTTTCAGCCGGACTTGTCCGCCGGAGGCGATCTTCGGCGTGCGGATGTTGACGGTAAACGCGCGGGTCGCGAACTTCCCGGGTGCTGTCTCGACTTTCTCGAGCATCAGCCGGTGCGATTCCGCTTTGACGGTGGTGGCGGAGGCGGCGGTCCGATCGCCGAGCGTGACCTTGACGTTGTAGTTGCCCTCCGGCAATGCGACCGAGAAGAAGAAGGGCTTGTCGCTGGTGCAGGAGCCACCGCCGGCACAGTAGACCTTCGATCCCAGATCGAAACCGTAGCCGAGCTCTTTCGTGTAGACGGTGGTTGCCAGCACTTGCGTGCGACCCTTGGCGACCTTCCCCGGACCGAAATCGAAGCGGAGAGCCTGCGCCCAGGCCAGGCTCGTGGTTGCGGCCAACGCCGCAATGAAGGTTGTGAGTCTCACTTGAGCAAGTAACCCCACTTTCATTCTGACACTCAGATCGGTGGCACACTCGGCTTCATACATAGGCGGGCAAGGCGTTGCGCGGTTGGCCAACCTCGGCCAGCACCGACGGCATGTGCGCGCCGCCGGTCAGAACTCAGCGGCTACTCGGGGCGGTACTGAATCTCTCCGTAGTTCTTCGACTGATCGAGTAGTCCAAGCACCAGCCCGATCCGGTCCCGCTGGATGCGCCACACGAAGTGCTCGACGGCGAGGGGGCGGCCGCCCCCGTGGTCGCTCGAGGGATTGCAGGTGTTGGTAAATTTCCCGCTCGCCCCGGTCTCGCTGAGCGTGAGCTGGTTTCCCTTTACCGTGTACTTGCCGGTGCTCCAGGAAAAGAAAGTTGTGGTGCAGCTATACAGCGACGTCTGCAGGAGCCCCGTTTGGGTGTACGTGCCGTCCGGCTCGAAGGAATAGGCCGTGCCGGCTCCGCTGGGAGCCGCCCAGTGCCCAGTCGCGGGATTGTAGAAATTCATCGACGAGACACTACCCGACCGCCAGCGCCCGACGAGGCTGCCGGGGACGGCCGCGGGGGCCGCTTGCGGAGTTGAGCCGCCGGCCGGGACCGCCGGGGCTCTCTCCGGCGCAGCGTGGGCCGACGGATAGCTCAGGCTCCCGAATAAAATCTTCAGGTCCCGATCGTACCGGCGAAACACGCTTTCGGAAGATGCGGCGACCAGGACCATTTCGAAACGCCCGCCCGGATTGGAGCCGATGAACCAGCGAACTGCGCGATCGTTCGGCCCGTTCTTGATGAGTACCAGGCGGCTCTTGACATCGTAACCGGCAGGCTGCATCTGAGCGAGCGGTTGATCCGAGAGCACCGTCTCCGCCGCTAGCGTCTTCTGAACGAACTGGTCGAAGTCCGTTTGGAAGTTCACCCGCACGTCCGCCCCGGGCAGGATGAAGATGGCGATCTCCGGGCTTCGCTGAAGGTCCGTGGGCGCGAGCATCAGCACGCCTTTCTGATCGCCGGATCGCCATCCGTTGGGAATGCGAAACACCGTGTCGTGAAAGCGCGATTCCACCTGCGCCGTTGCGGATGTCAACAGGAGGAAAAGGGCGCAAAACAATCGGTTCATGATCGCTCCTCAAAGCCGGGGTCTCCAGGTGCATCATTTGTACACCAGTTCCCTGCCCGATACAACCACAAATCGAGGTGTAACCTCGCCGGGCGCGACCCTTCCGCGTCAGCGGATCTCGACGGTGTATTCGAGCTTCACGCTGCCTTTGGCGGGCACGGGAAGCTTGAATTCCGTCATGCGGTCGCCAAGCTTCTGCTGCGGGTGCGTACTTTGCGCGACGGTCCAGTCGCCGTTTCCCCAGGTCTCGACGCCCTCGCGCACAAAGGCCGTCGAAGGAGTGGCGCCCCGGTTGGTGATCACCACCTCGACACGCGTGACCAGCTTGTTGTGCCGGGGGTTGCGGGGGGTGGGATCCGGCTCTTCGTACCGCTCGAGGACGCGCCGGGTGCCTTGCAGGAGGTTGGAACGGCCCTGGGTGATGCTGAAGTCCGCCCCCACGGGAGTCAGCGGAATTCGATCCTGGCCGACGACCTGGGGCGCCTCTCCTTCCTGTGAGTAGACCGTCACGGTTCCCGACGGCAGGGGAGCCCCGGAGTTGTTCTTGCTGACCAGCCGGACTTCCAAACCGCGCGGCAGGAGCATGAAACCACCCCGCCCGAGCGTTTGTGCCCGGGCATCGTTTTCGAAAACGTGGCGCTCCTCGACCGGCAGCTTGAGGCGCTGGAAGAGGGGAAAGCGGTTGATCAGCGTGTTGGCGGTCATGGAGATGTTGCGGCCCAGCCGCAGGCGGCTGAACACGCTCACGCCGGAAACCTCCGCTCCCGCGCCCTCCGGCGCTTCGTCGTCCGATCTGGCGGAGGTTTGGTAGGCCATCTGGGCGTTAGCCTGAAAGCCGCCCACGCCCCGGCCTCCGCCCCCGACCAGGAGTTGCACCTCGCCGGCCACCAGGTCGACGGTGCCCGCGGAGACGTCGGTTCCGGTGTCGTTTTGCACCGTGACCCAGCCGTCGAGGAGCATTTCCTCAGGAGGCGCCCCATTCACGGGCGCAGCCAGCAGCATCGAATAATCGCCCTTCCAGCTCAGGCTCGGGGCGAGGTAGTCGACCTGGACCTTGCGCGGTCCGCTGGCGCCGCCGTTCTGGAGCACCAGGTGAAGGACCGGCGATTTCTGGCCCCGCACGTCGGGCCCATCGTAGGTTATGTCCTGGCGAACCACAGTGAGCCGGTCGCCGGTCACACGGATGGTTCGAATGTAGGCCTGTGGCATCAGGCTGCGAAACTCGAGGGTGTTCAGGCCCGCCTGGAGGTCCAGGGTGCGCTCCTCCAGGAACTCGGCTACGTTGGCATCGAAGATCGTCAGATAGCGTACGTTGGAGGCCACCTGGCCATAGGCAAGGATGCAAGCCCCCAAGAAGAGTGTGAGAAACCAAGGACGACGCATGCCCTTACGGTATCAGAGGGCGAAATCCTGTGCACCCGCGCGCGCAGAGACCGCTCCCTCACGGTCGCGGCTCGGTCAGGGCTTGAGGATCTCCTCGAAGAACCCCAACGCGCGCGGATCCTTCGACTGTCCGAGCCAGAACATGGCTTGCTTGCGCACGGCGGCGTTCTTGTTGGAGCGGGCGACTTCAATCAGCTTGGGGATGCCCTCGCCGTTCGGCATCTGGTGGAGGCCGAAGACGGCGCGGCGTTTCACTTCGGTGTCCGGATCGATGTCGATGGCCTCGCCCATCGCGCCGATGGCTTTCTTGCCGGCTTTCTGCGCCAGCCAGAAGAAGGCCTGGCCACGGACGTGCGCGCTACGGTCGTTCTTCGCAACGGCGATGGTCGTATCGACGGCCTCGGGTTCCTTGCTCACATAAAGAGCGAAGACGGCGCGGTCGCGCACCTTGTCGCTGGGGTCTTCGGTCACGATGCGTTTCAGCAGTTCGTAGCCGCGCCGGCCGCGCGTGGCGCCGAGCCAGAAGACCGCTTTGGCGCGCAGCGGCTCGGGCTGCGAGGGCGCGGTGAGACGCTCCAGCGCCTGGTCGGCGGCCGGATCGCGATGGATCGCGATGGCGACCAGCGCACCATCGACCACGTGGCCGGGCCCGGTGGCCAGCGTCGCCAGAAACGCGATGCTCTCGGCTGGCTTGACGCCTTCGAACCAGTACAGCGTCAGACCCCCGGCGTCGAGCTGGCACTCGGGAGAGAGCACGCGGACCTTGACCGCTGCGCCCTGCTCGGCCCGAACCAGCACATGGACACGATCGGGCGGCTCGAGGTAGACCGGGCCGGGGCTGCGCACCCCGCTTTCGGCATCGCAACCCTGGTGGTGGCCGGGCACGGCCGCGACGGCCCAGCCAAACCACGCCGGGCCGCCCTGCGCCAGCCCGCGAAACTGGCGTTCCAGGTCCTCCGTCACCGCACGGGTTTCCACCTTGGCGTTGCGCGCGCTCGGCGCCTGAGCGGCGAGCGGGACAGTCAGCAGAAGAAGAGTGAGCGTTCTCATTTGTTCAGGATCTCCATCATGTAGTCGGTCGCCTCTTTCGAGTGCATGATCGAGAGGCGGTTGACGATTTCTTTCTTTATCTCGGGGTTCGCCTCCTTGCGCGCCAGTTCGATCAGCACCTTGGCGTTGCCCTGGATGAACAGTGCGTTGACGATCTCCTTCCGGATGGACGAATCGGTCTCGCTGGCGTAGAGACTGGCAAGCGCGTCGCCGGTCTTGGGTCCCATGACGCCAAGCAGGCGGATGGCCTCCTTCCTGAGCCCTGGGTCCTTCTCGTTTTTCGCCAGGGTGAGCAGGCGCTCGTGGTCGCCGGAAACCATGAACGAGCGCAGGATGGCGTGCTTCACGGGCGGTTCGCTCGAGCCGGCATAGATTTCGCCGAGTAGCTGCCGGTTCGCGGCGCTGCTCATCACCACGCCGAGGTAGTGGATGGCCTTGATCTGGAGATCGGGGTTCGCGCGGCCGCGCGCGATTTGCCCAAGCACGTCACGCGCCTTCGCCGAGCCGCTCTGCGCCAGCACAAACAGCGCGCTCTCTTTCAGTTTGGGCGAGGCGGCGCCGCTCAAGAACTTCTCCAGCAAAGGCACGGCGCGCTCGGGGTCCGTGTGCCCGAGACTGTTCAGAGCCATCAACTTGAGGTCTTCGTCCGCCTCCGCTTCCGGGCGGGGCTTTTCGCCGGCGGCCTGGCGCACTTCGAGTTCCAGCGCCTTGGCATCGTCGAGCCAGCGGCTGGCAGGATAGTCCTTTCTCAACTCCTCGATCGAGCGAAGGGCTTCTTCGCGGCGGTTCAGTTTGTTGAGCGCGTACGCCTTCCAGTACAGGGCGCCGTCCGCGCGGCCGCCTTTGCGGGATGCCACCTCCGCGAACTGCTGAAGGGCTTCGTCCCAGCGGCGGGCGTCGAGCGCCCGCTGGCCCTGTTCGTAATCCCGGTCGTCGCTGGCCTGGGCGCGCTGGAGGAAAGACGAAGCGCTCGCCAACTCATCCAAACCCTCCGCGCCGAGCGGCGCCGCGAGAGCGGCAACAATCAGAATCCATTTATGCATAGTGCACCTTCAAAGCTCTTTGTCCTTTTCGCGTTCTCTGACATTGGACCCGACCACGCGGATCTTGAACAGCATGCCTTCCGACTCGACGCGCCGCCGGAAGCGCTCCAACTCGATGGCGGTGAGCCGGGACGGCCCGCGCGCGATCTCCAACAGCAAGGGCTCCAGCTCTTCCAGCAGGCTCGCCAGGGCGGTTTCACCCGAGAAGGCGGCGGTCTGGCGGTAGAGGCGGTTCTCACCCACCAGGTCCGAGGCGATCTGCCGCTCGGGGCTGATGTCCACGACCGCGCGCGGCCGCGTATTCACCAATTCCGCCAGGACCATCTGGGAGCGCTCGAGGTGGTCGCCGACGGCCACCAGAAGGACGCGGTCGCGCACCTGCTGGGAGGGCGGGCCGCCTTGCGCGATCGGCTCCTGGCGGTGCGAGTAGCGCCCCGCAACGAACGCCAGCGCCACCAGCGCCGCCGTGGCCACGACGACAGCCCAACCCCGCGGGAACTCCAGCGGCAGCCAGCGGCGGCGCTTCGGCAGCGCCGGCCGGAGCCGTTCCCAAACCTCGCGGCCGTAACTCTCGCCCAGGCCCGGCGCCGGCGCGCCATCCACGAGATTCAGAACCCGCTGGAGCGCGGCGTAGGCCTGGCGGCACTCCGGGCAGCGCGCCAGGTGCTCATCGGCCCCGGCGGCATCCTCCGCCTCACCGTAGTAGTGCCAAACCAGTTGCTCTTCGCTCAAATGGCTCATATGCCCGTTCCCATCAGCGGCTCCAGCGATCGCCGCAGCTTCTGCACCGCCCGAAAAACGGCCTGCCTGGCGGTGACCGGATGCACGCCCAGTGCGCGGCCTATGTCTTCGCTCGACACGCCTTCGAAGTGCCGCAGCACGAACGCCGCGCGCTCGTCCGCGCTCAACCGGTCCATTGCTTCGGCCAGCTTCCGCTGCACCTCGCCGCTCATCGCCAGACGCTCCGGACCCGGCTCGCCGCCCGGCAGGCCGGCCAGCGGGTCCGATTCCTCTTCATCCGCGCGCGGCCGATGCGCCTCGCGCAGTTTGCGGGCACGCACCAGGTCGAGCGCGCGATTGGCGGCGATCCGGTGCAGCCAGGTACCGAAACTGGCGCGCCCGTCGAACCGCCGGAGCTGCCGATAGGCGCGCAGGAAGGTCTCCTGAACCACGTCCTCGGCGTCTTGTCGATTGCCAGTCATGCGCCAGGCCAAACGGAACAGACCGCGGCTGTGGCGTTCCACGAGAACACGGAACGCTTCCGTGTATCCGGCACGCACCTGAGCGATGGCCACCTGCTCGCTCGTTTCCATTCGGCTGTCAGTTTAGACTGCGGAGGCGGGCGGCGGTTAGCCGGGGGGAAGAAAAAAACTCGGCAGCCTGCTGGGCGGTCTTCAGCCTTTGGGCGGCTTGGGAACGGCTTTCCAGTTCTTTTCGTCGAAGTACAGCACGCGGCCCTGGCGGTAGCTCGCCACCGCCATCGAGATGAGCACCTGGGCGCGGGCCGCGGTCTCGACGTCCAGCGTCGGCTTCTCCCGCGTGCGCATGCAGGCCAGGAAGTTCCGAACGTGCTTGTCCATCGACTCTTCCTTATCGATGGGGATTTGCATCTCGTCCCTGCCGAACCTGGCGGAGTAGGCTTGGTCGACCGCCCTCCTCTCCGGCTTCAACGTGATGTGGTCGGTGGGCTCCTCGAACATTCCGTGGTCCACCATGACGATGGTGCCCAGGTGGCCGCGGATCAGGCCCGGGATGTGCTGCGCGTTGGCCATCGAGGAGGTCAGCACCACCGTGTGCCCCTTCGAGTATTCCGCCACCAGGTGGAAGGTGTCCGGCACCTCGCGCTCGTCCTTGAAGACGTAGATGCCGCCGCCGGCCATCACCTTGTACGGGAACTGCGGCTGGAGCCAGCAGATGTTCAGCGGCGCGGCCACGTGGAAGAACAGGTCGGTGGCGATGCCGCCCGAATAATCCCAGTACTTGCGGAAGCGGAAGAACCGGTCGGCGTTCCAGGCGCGTTTCGGCGCCGGTCCCAGCCAGGTCGCCCAGTCCACGTAGTCGTCGCCCTTCTTGTCCGGCCCGGCCGCTGGGTCGATGGCCCAGTTCCACTCGCCTGCGATGGAGTTCCGGTGGTAGGACCCCTGGCTCATGATCATCTTGCCGATGAGGCCGTCGGCAATGGCCTTCTTGGCCTTCCACCATTGCTGCGCCGAAGTGGTCTGCGAGCCGACCTGCACCACCCGACGGGTCTCCTTCACGGCGCTGACGATCTGCCGCGCCTCGTCGATGGTGTGGACCATGGGCTTCTCCAGGTACACGTCCTTGCCCGCGTCCATCGCCGCCAGGGCGATTTTGGCGTGCCAGTGGTCCGGCGTGGCGACAATGACCGCGTCGATATCCTTGCGGCCGACGATTTCGCGGTAGTCGAGGGTGCCGTCGACCGGCGAGTGGTTCTTCGCGTAGTATTCCTGGTTCGCGCTGACGCGCTTCTGGTAGACGTCGCAGACCGCGACAATCTGGCAGGAGTTGTCTTCCTTGCCGATTCTAGCAAAGGCGTGGCCGACGTAAGTCCCGCGTCCTCCCACTCCGACGACGCCGACGTTGATGCGGTCGTTCGCGCCGACGACTCTGCCGCGGGCGGGCTTGGCCGCCTGGGCCAGCGCCCGCCCCGCAACGCCCAAAGCCGTCGCGCCCATCACGAAGTCCCTGCGATTGAAGCCCGTGGTTGTTGGCATAGTGCTCCCGTCCATTGTAGACCGTCCCGGAGGCGGGCTGGCGGCCGCGCCCGCGGGATCACATGGTGGGTTCGCGCAGGTCGTTCGAGTAGCGCCGGCGGGACACCGAAATCCGCTGCCCGGGCCACTCCAGGCGCATGTCCTCGCTCACCTCGTCGAGCATCTCGAGGGTGGCCTGTTTGCTTTCCATGGCAAAGGCGGTGAGCAGCAGGTTGTCGCAGATCGCGTTGATCAATCGCGGAATACCCTGCGAGCGCAGGTGAATCTCGGCGATCATCTCCGGCGGGAAAGCCGTCTGCTGGCTCATGCCGGCCTTGCCCAGCCGCGTCGCGATGTACTCGCTGGTTTCGGCCTCCTGGAACGGCCTCAGCATGCAGCGCAGCGCGATGCGCTGCTTCAACTGGCGCAAGCTCGGTGCGTCCAGCTTGCGATCGAACTCCGGCTGGCCAGCCAGCACGATCTGCAAGAGTTTGCCGTGCCGGCTCTCGAGGTTGCCCAGCAGACGCACCTCCTCGAGCACGTCCCACTCCAGGTTATGCGCCTCGTCCAGGATCAGCGCCGTGGTCCGGCCCTCGTTGGCATTCTGGATGAGCACTTGATTCAGGGCGATGAGCACCTCGGTTTTCGAGGTCCGGGAGCAGCGCAGGTCCAGGTCGTAGGCGATCATCTCGAAGAACTGCTCGACGGTGAGACGCGAATTGAACAGGTAGGCGTACTCGATGTGCTGCGCCGCCAGGTAGTCCTGAAGGCACTCCAGCATGGTGGTCTTGCCGGTCCCGACTTCGCCCGTCAGCACCACGAAGCCCTTCAGGCTCTGGACCCCATAGATCAGGTTGGCCAGCGCCTCTTCATGCTGCTGGCTGCGATAGAGAAACGCCGGATCGGGAGTCAGGTTAAAGGGACTCTCTCGAAAGCCGAAGTACGCGTTGTACATTCAATTTGGGGTACTTAAATCATCTTACCATGCGTCGGCGGCCAGCCCGGCCCAGTACTCCTGGCGTAAGGCCGAGGGTCGCCGGTCCGTAGGTAAGCAGCGCGCCGCGGCGCCGGCCCGGCAGCTCAGAGCCGGTCGAGGTCGGCGGCTGTGCGGTCGGTCCGGAGGTTGCCCGTGTTGAGCGTGCCTGCCGGTTCGAACAGCAGCACGTGAACCTCTTCATCCGCCACGGGCCGGTGTTCGACTCCGCGGGGCACAATGAGGAATTCGCCCTCATCGAGCCTGATCCGGCGGTCACGGAACTCCATGTGGAACCAGCCCTCGACCACCAGGAAGAGTTCGTCTTCATGGTCGTGGTGGTGCCACTCGAAGGGACCACTGAACTTGACGAGCTTGACCTGCTGGCCATTGAGTTCCCCGACGATTTTGGGCTTCCAATGATCGCGCAAAAGGGAGAGTTTCTCTTTCAGGTTTACCTTTTCCATATGCGCAGTGTGGCAGAGCGCCCGGCCTCGCCGCAAGAGCACTTGCAAACGCTCCCCGGTGCGTCGAGGATGGAGGGGTGACCTTGCCTTCAAGCCAGAGCCGGCCGATCGGAGTTTTTGATTCGGGCGTCGGCGGCCTTACGGTTCTGAAGGAGCTGCGGAGGCGGCTGCCCGCGCAGGACTTCCTGTATTTCAGCGACACCGCGCGCGTGCCCTACGGCCGGAAGCCGAAGGAGATGGTGTGCCAGTTCGCGCGCGGGATTGCGTCGTTTCTCCTGCGCCTGGAGGTCGGCGGCATCGTCATCGCCTGCAACACGGCGTCGGCGGCCGCGCTGCCCGAGCTGGCCGTGAGCGCGCCGGTTCCGGTCTGGGGCGTCATCGATCCCGGGGTCGAGGCCGCCCGCCGCCAGACGCGCAACGGCAGGGTCGGCGTCATCGGCACAACCGGGACGATCGCGAGCGGCGTCTACCAGTGCAAGCTGGAGGCGCTGGGCCTGTCGGTCTGGGCCCAGGCCTGCCCGCTGTTCGTGCACGTGGTCGAGGAAGGGCTGGCGGAGTCGGCCGACGCCGAGGTATTGGCCCGCCACTACCTGTCGGGGCGGCCCGATATCGACACGCTGATCCTGGGTTGTACGCATTACCCGGTCTTGCGCCCGGTGATCGAGCGGGTGGTGGGCCACTCGATCGCGCTGGTCTCAAGCGCGGAAGTCACTGCGGAGGTAGTAAGCGCCGCGTGGGCCGGGCGGCCCACCGGCTCCGGGCGCGTGACGCATTACGTGACCGGCGATCCGCTCGCCTACCGCCATACCGCGCATTTCATCGACGGGGTGGAGGGCGAGATTATCCCCTTGGACGTCACGCGGCTGGCGTCGCTGCCTTGAACCGATGCTGTCCGTTCAACGCCGCGGAGGATCGCCAACGCGTGGCCACCCGCCGGGAGCAACCGCCGGTCTGTCGCCGAAATGGTGCCATTGCCCGTCGCCGACGAAAGCTTCGGTAGCCGGAGGCGGATCGGCGGAACGACGGGAATGTACTATCACCCGCACCCCGGCGGCTGGCGGATCGGGATCGTACACGTACGGATACCCATACCAGTAGGGATACGGATCGTACGGGTACCCGTACCAGCCGTAGTAATCCCAATAGGAACCGGGCCAGTAAGACCACGGCGTGTAGCCGTAACCGTAGCCAAGCCCGAAGGAGAATCGGTTCCACGAGCGATATCCGTAGAACGGACGATAGCCGCCAGACCACCCGCCGCCGTAATGCCCCCAGCCAGAACCGCGGTATCCCCCCATCCCCGACCCATGGCCCGAGACGTACCCTCGGCCGCTGAAGCCGCCGCCACCGCGAGATCCGCCGCGGTGCTGCGCGAAACAGGTGGCATCCAGCGCCAAGCACAGAACCAACACCAGCAGCTTGCGCATCTTTGCCTCCCTGCTCTAAGGATAGCGCCGCGCAAAAGAGAGCTTCAGTCGACCTTCGCTACCGTGACCTCGACATCGAACTTGCGCATACTGACCGGATCGTCAATGGAGGCGACCAGCGCGGGCTTCCCGGGGATCAGGCTTGTGGTCACCGTGAGATGAATCGAGGCCACGGTGGGATTGGGGGGAATGGCAGCAGCCCCCTTTTCGTGCTCCAGGATGGTGCTGTCGCTGATGTCGGCGTCGACATCCACCTTTCCGTTTGACTCGTGGAGGCGGCAATCGATATTCACCCCGACGTCGAAGTACTGATACTGCGCGTAGACTCTTGCGGACGCTTCCGTCCCCCCACCCGACTGAAGCCCTCCGGTGGCGATAGGGATGCGGTTTCCAACGCGAAACGTGCCCTTGCCGTTGGCCTCGATGAGCATGGCGTAGCGCCGCCCGGCTTTCGCCGTGGCCTCGCTGCCGTCACGGATGTTGAACTCCACCCTGTAGACGCCTGGGGTGACGGACTCCTTCTTTTCCTGAGCGCGGACCGGCAGCGTGGACGCCAGCAGGCTGGCGAAGATCAAGGGAGCGGCAATGCGCATTGCGTTTGGCCTCCTGCTCACCAAGACGCACGCACGCGGGAAAGCGTGGAAAGAGATTCGATGATAGAATTCGCAAGGTGCTCCGGCTGCGCGGTCTGGTCTTCACGCTGCTCGTGCCGGGCGTGGTTGGCGTCTGCGTTCCTCTGGCATTGCGTTCGGGGGCATCCGCGCGAGCGGGCTTCTGGCAGGCCGGTTGGATCGCCATCGCCGGGGGCGCGGCGCTGTACCTCTGGAGCCTGCTCCGGTTTCTGGCTTCCGGCGGCACTCCCGCGATTTTCTTCACGCGGCACCTGCGTTTTCTGATTGGCGAAGAGCCGGACAGCCTGGTGCACGGCGGGCCATATCGATTCTCCCGGAACCCAATGTACCTGGGGGTCCTGCTGGTAGTGTTCGGCCAGGCTGCGGTCCTGGCTTCCCTTCGCGTGGCGCTCTACGGGGCGTGCTTGTGGCTGGCCTTTCACGTCGTCGTCGTGTGTTTCGAGGAGCCCCATCTCGGTGCCCGGCAGGGGACGGCCTACAAGGACTACTGCCGCAGGGTTCCGCGCTGGTTCGGCTGGCCGATTCGCTGATCGAGGCTCCAGCCGCCCGCTCCATCAATAGCTAGGAACAGCAGCCCCAGCAACATGCAGAAGTCGGTCCGCGCTTCGTGGGCCATGGGCCAGAACCCCTGGTGCAAGAGCATCGGGATCTTCGTCGTGGCGATCGCAACCGCGATGTCGATGAGCAGAGGGATCGCGGCCAGACGCGTGAGCAGGCCGGCGACGATCATCGCCCCGCAGACGATTTCCACCACGCCGACGAAGGGCGCCGTGAACCCAGGGTACGGGATGCCGATCTTCACGAACCGCCCCACGCCCAGGCTGGCGGGGAACAGGAACTTCTGGATGCCCTCCGAGAGGAAAACCGCGCCCACCAGCATCCGGATCAGCAGAACAGAAGCGCCCGCGCGCGATGCAATCAGCCGGTCGAGTAGATTCATCCCCAGCCTCCGGTTTGAGATATATCACAATCGCACGGGGCGGCGGTGCGCGACCATGTTCACATAGCAGAGCATGGCGACGGCCGCGGCGACGTGCTTCCAAGGGTGGCCGCCGGCCGGCGATATCGCGGCGAGCTGGCGATCGAAGCCCTCGGCGAGCTTGGCAAGCGCATAGAAGCCCATCATCGCCGCGAGACCGGCGCCGCCCGAGTATCGCGGCGGGAACAGAATCACCATCAGCGGCAAAGCCGCCATGGGATAGTACTGGACCAGGGCGTAGAGCCGCAGGTCGCCCGAGAACCTCCAGTACAGAACGGAGGCGACGCCCAGCGCGACCAGCGGAATGAGGAGCAGCCGTCCGGCGTTCGCGCTGATCCGCTCGCCGATGGTGGTGGCGAGGAGCGACATGAAAATGACGGTCATCGGGAGCCGGTCCCAGAGGAGCGTCCCGTTGTCGGGCCGGAGATGGTAATAGGTCGATCCGGCGGCGACCAGAGCCAGTCCCGCCAGGAGCACGCAGTAGGCGGTGCGTTCCCAGCTCTGGAGAAAGGCGGCCGGAGAGCGGAGCGCCCGAAGACCCCAAAGCGCGACCAGGAGAAACCCGAGGTTAGAAACGACGTTCCAGAAGTTGGGTATGCCCCAGACCGTGCGCTCGCCGGCGAACTCGTGGTAGCGCAGATCCTGGGGAATCGGCGGGAGCAGAAAGAGCACCCCGGCAGCCACGGTAGCAAGTCCGAGAATGAGTGCGACGCGCAAGCTGTCAAAGCATAACAGATCGCGGACTTGGCCGGCCGCCGGCAGAGCTGCCGGTTGGTTGTTGATCGGGCCACCCGATTCTCGCGAGCAGGCCGCTGCCCCATCACATGGAAAGAGCCTTCCTGAAATCCTGGCCCGCCTATGGCGGATGATCCGCCACGAAGCCTACTACGACCGCGATGTCGGGGAAGCGCCACTTGTACCGTTAGGGCGTGACGCAGCAGCAGTGCATCAGGAGCAGAGCCGGCCGACTGCGCGGCTGACCGTGTCCTGTTTCTGAGGGACCCATGCCGGGCGGTCATGGCCCAGCGATTGACTGTCGCGTGGCCGTGGGTTCTTTGCGACAATGAGTGGGGGTCACCAACAAATGCAAGAAGCGGGTTTAGCAGCTATCGTGGCGGGAATCCTCTGCGGTCTGTTGAGCGGTGGCATAGCAGCGTGGGGCGCTTGGTATGCCGTCAGGACCGGCGTAAGGGACCTGGAAGCAACGGAGCGTCGCCGACAGAAGATTTCATGCGTTATCAACTTGTACGGCCTACGCTACGTCTTAAGCCCTGATCCAGTGCAGAGAGACGAGGATCGAACGCGGTTCATGTTTGAAATCGGCCGAGCGACCGCACTATTTGCGGACAACCAGGAGGTGCAAAAGAGGTTGCGTGACTTCTACAGCGCTGTGCAATCGGGTAATCAGTTAAAACGCGAGGTAACAGCTCGCCAACAGACCGGGAATCCGGACCCGCAAGATGCTGGCCGATTGCAGGCCGCCGATGCCAATTCGACCGGTCTCCTAGTCTCTGTCATTAAGGAGCTCAGTCGCGGCGCGAACTTTCCGGTCCAGTCCCTCAGCGATTCTGACGTGCGAAACATCTTCACTATCGGTCTTTCTAACCCCGCCGGTTTCTCGACGCTGATCATGAATCCGCAGCAACCGCCCGGTTCTGTGCCACCGCAACGGACGAGATAACAGTTCCTCGGGCCAGACCGTACGGAGATCGGTCGATACTCCGGGTTGCGGACCGTCGCCCTCGCCTTTCTTCCATTCCTTTTTCTTCCAGAACGCTTCCACGGACACCCTGGTTCCGACGTCTGGCCAGCGGTATTCGGATTTGGATCTCCGCAGCGCAGTTCTGCCCCCGGTTTGTCGGGAAACCGGACTGGGGACACCATCCCCTCAGGAGCGTCTTTAATTCCCGCCGAAGGCCTCTATGCGCGCGCGCGAACCTGGGCGAGTCTCTCCGCGAGGATAGGTGAAAGACCGGTTTCAATCTCCGGCGTGATGAGCCCGGCCTCGTCCAGATCCTTGAGATGCGCTTCGTCGTGGACCCGAAAACTCGTCAGCTTCATGCGGATCAGGTCCTCGAGCGGGATCAGCCGAAGTCCCTTGAGTCTTCGACAGCTTCCAAGTTCGGGCGTTGGCTCGGGATATTCCGGCCGAACCTTCTCGCCGGTGAAGACAAGGTGGACCGCCCTCCGAGCCGACGGCTTCCCGGACTGCACGAGCATATCGACTCCGGCCACGTGGCGGTGTTGGAGACCAAACGGCTCGGCCGTTTTCGCGATCCTCTCCAGATCCTCGCGCCGCACGGCGATATCGATGTCTTTGGTCAGGCGCCCAGCGTCGGGCTCCACCTCTTCTACGTAGAGGTAGGCCGCCAGACCTCCGACAACCCGATACTCAAGTCCGGCGGAAGAAAAGATCCTCTCGACAAGTCCCGCCAGATCGAACAGTTGCTCCACTCGCGCCTCGAAGAAAGTATTGACGTAAACCGCCATGGCTGACGCTTCATTATCGCATCACTCCCACTGATGCAGCGGTCTCCCAGACGTGCGGAAGGACCGCTTGCTGGCGCGCGCGGCTCGGAATCGGGGGTCTCGGGCACCCACGGAAATATCGTGGACCCTGCGGCCCGCCCTCCGTGCGGGTCTTTCAGGGCCGGCGTGCGCGAATGGGGCGCCCACGGCCCTCACTCGAGATAAAAGCGCGGAGTTGGATGTAAGGGCGGTGCGGGTTGGATTGGCTCAGGGTGGTGCGGATCCAGCTCTCCTGGTACCAGCGGTCGAATGGCGGATACTCGGCCCGGGCCAATTCCGTTTCCAACCGCTCCAACGACGCACGCGCCTCCCGAACGAGCTCCCACATCCGTGCCGCGTCCGGCGCGCGCAGCGCCTCTTCCAACTTGAGCGCGGCCTGGGTCTGCCGCTGGGCCACCTCGAGACCGAGCGCTACGTCCACGGAGAAGAACCGCTGTTCGGAGAGCGACATCCCGTTCTCCGCGCGCGACGCCTTTCCGAGCGCCTCCTCCAACTGCCGGTTGCGCGACTGCATCAGGGCCATCGTGCCGGCGTCGACCGCCGGAACCGTCTCGCCCGCCACCTTGCGATAGAGCCGGTCGAGCAGCTCCTCAATCGCATCGGAGGCCACCCAAAGGCTGTCCGGCGTGCCGAGCACGGCGAAGTACCGGTTGTACGCATCCGCCGCGGCCTGGGCCGCGCCCCCGAAGTACTCGCGCGACCACCACGCCGTGTAGCGCCCGGCCGGGTCGGGGGTGGCATAAATCGCAGGACCGTCCCAGGTGAGGTCCGCGAGCATGCGCGCACCCATGACGTAATCGCGCAACTCCGACACGTTGAGCAGCATGTACTCCGTGGCCCCCGACTTCAGAATCTTGTCGAACTGCTCCGCGACGGTCGAAGGCGCCACGGTATGCGTCAACTGCTTCGTCAAATTGCCGCCCAGGTAAGCCAGGTGGTAATACACGCCGTGCTTCCAGCGCCCCAACCCCGACGGCAAGCCGCGCATGTGGCCGTCGTTGTCGTCCGGCCACACGACCATGACATCGGAGGGCAGGTCGAACGCCGCGGGATCGCGCTGGTACTGGGGCAGCATCTCGGAATACATCGTGAAGTGAAACAGCGGAGTCTTGTCCTTCGGGAGCAGCTCGCGGACCATATTGACCTGTTCTTTGATCACCTCCCGGAAGGTTTTCGCCTTGTCGTCGTCCGTGGTCCCCGGGGGGAAGACGAAGGGGCGGTCCTGGGTGCCGCGCATGCCCACGGGCCAGATCACATCCAGATCCCGGTTCTCCATCACGCCGGCGCGCCAGTATTTGAGCATCCCTTCGCGGTTGGTGAACCAGTTCCACTCCGGCCGCACGCCACGCTCGGCCGCCAGGTCGAACCGCACCAGGCCGAACGGATTGGAAACCAGGATGTCGTAGTGGTGCGAGGTGTAGTAGAGTCCCCAGTCGCTGGCCAGCTTCTGCACCTCGTAGCGCCGGTGGACGCGCACGTAGGGAGCTACCATGTTCATCCGCAGGCGCAGGGCGGTCTCGAAGAACCTCTTGTACCAGTCCAGGGGGACGTCGCCGGTCTGCAATGGGTACCCGTTGGCGTCGAAAGGCCGCGGCAGGAGGTCCTCGTCATCGTGAAATAGGCCGCGATAGCGGAAGGCCGGTGGACCCTGCGCGAAGCTCGTGCGCTTCAGCACCAGCGGGTCGCGATGCTCGGGCAGGTAGCCGGTCCAGATGTACAAGGGATCGACGCCCAGCCGCTCGGACAGGGTGTACGCGGCGAAGGCCGTGCCGTGCGGGTTCGACCCGACCAGCCACACGCTGCGGTCGGCGGTAACGATCCGGTAGCTCTCCCATTGACCCTGCATGGCGCCGGCATCGATCGCGGCCGGCGCCTCTCCGTGGCCCAGCGTCACGAGCCGGATGCCGACCCGATCCCCGCTCGGCGTCTTCACGACGGGAGGCCGATACCCGCTGATCTTCTCGATGTCGCCGGCCAGGAACTCCGCGGCCTGGTGCACCGCGGAGTTCTCGTCGTCGCTCACAACGACTTCGCTGGCGTGATCTTTTCCCGCCAGTATCACGTCACCCTGGGCCGGTGGCCCGGTCTGAACCCACGACCCGCGAAGAGGGGATGTCCAGGGAGCCGTCTGAGCCGACGCCAGGCTGGAAGCCAAGAGGGAACAGGAAATGGTGCAGATTCGACGTAGAGTCATGGAAACCTCCGCAACTTCTCGGGCCTCACCTTTAGTTCGAGTCTCGGACGAATACCGTCTCATACTGTAGCTCATCCGGGGTACACCACTGCATCGCTCGCATCAATCGTGCCGTTTCCGCCTGCCGACGCGCACGGTTGCGTGCTCCTACGCGCCCCCCAGCACCGAACCGCGACCGTCAGGGAGCGGTAAAGCGTACCGATCTTGCGGTTACAGCACGAGTTGAGCCTGCCCCACTTCCAGTACCGCCCGGCCGGGCACGGTGACGGGATGCCTGTCAGACCACTACGCGCAGGCCCAGGTGCTTTGCGAACGGATCGAAGTCCCTGTCGTTGTGCAGCAAATCATACCCGCTCTCGATGCATCGGGTAGCAATCACTGTGTCGATGGTCTTGCGAACGGTCACGCCGAGGTTGCGCAGCGCCCGGGAATTCCTCGCCGCTTGAATCGCGATTTCCCGTCCGCCAAGCTCTATGACGATCAACGAAGCCAGCATTTTCCTGGCCTCATTGAAGTCCCGTTCGTCAACGAAGCCTTGCAGGACCTCCGTCAGAATCAGGTCGCCGATGGCCAAAGGCTCGCGGCCAAGCAGGCCGTCGAGCCTGTCGGTCTGCGCCGTTATCGTTCCCTTGAAATAGTCGATCCACACGCTGGAATCAACAAGAATCACCTGTCGCTCCTCATCGCGTCCAGATCGCCCTGCCAGTCCACTCTGCCGCGAAGTCGGCGGATCCCCGCCTGCCTGCTCAGGCGCAGCAAGGTCCGCAGACCCTGTTCCACGGCCTCGCGCTTGGTCTTCAGGCCGGTTGCGCGAAGCGCGTCCCGCATCAGCTTATCGTCAATCACAATGTTCGTCCGCATCGATGTGTATCCCAATAACCAATTATACACATCCAGAACGTGAATCGCCAGCGCGTCCAGCCTTCTGGGCTGGCCGTTGAGGAAGACGATGCGGCGAGTCTTGGGGAACGGCAAGCCGGTGGTGAGCGCCCGGCTATAGAGCGGCACCTTTTGCATGGCGCTGCGGTAGGCCTCGTTGTCGTTTTCGAGCCAGCCGGTTTTCGCGAGGAGGCGCGTGCCCTGTCCCATACAGAGCGCTTTCCCGATCTCCTGGCCAGCCTGTGGAGGGTCGTCCGCCAGGGAGTGCACTACGAACGCGATCTGGGGGGAGTGCCACGTGTACCGTTAAGGCGTTTTGTCGGTCCTGATCGCCTCAGAAGGGTCGCGTCAAGCCCCTCGCACTTGCACCCAGCCCCGGCCACTTCGCCATAGTCGATCTCCTTCCCAGCCGGGAGGTTGACTCCGCTCTCTCGACCAGTACCGATCGACCGACAGTAGTGGCGGTGGCCCAGTTCGGAGAGCCGCGGGCGCACCTTACGCTGGACGGCGACGAAGCGAACATCGCAGCAGAGCAAAGCGCGCAAGCCAAGCTACACAGATGAGGCGAACACGCTTGGGTGCCGGAGCCAGCTGGGCGGGGAACACGTTCGAACCTAGGTTCACTCTCGAGTCGTCGGCCTCGAGGGTGCTTTTGGTGCCGCATGCTACACTCTTTGATAGATCGCAGTGCCAGTGAGGTCAATTCGGAGGCTGTACCTTGCCGATTCTAGTTCTTCAACTCAGCGATTTTCACATTAAACACCCCGATGATCCGGTTCTTCAGCGGGTTGACGCCATCGTCGCTGCAATCAGGGGTCATAGCGTCACTCCATCGGCGTGCTTGGTAGCCGTTCCCGGCGATGTCTCGTACTCCGGGAAACCTCAAGAATACAAAGCGGCCGAGGAGTTCTTTCGAGAACTCCTCTCGCGCCTTGAGCAAACATACCCAGGTGTTCATCCGGAGATCGTGTTTGCACCAGGCAATCACGACTGCGACATGACGCTCGCAGCTGATGTTCGCCAACGGGATCTGATCCGGGGCATTCTCCCGGCTGTGGACATCAATGGCGCGGTCGCCGGGCATTACCTCGCTGTCCAGACACCGTTCTTTCACTTCGCTCGGCAGTTCGGCCAATTGCACAGGAACTCTACCGAGCAACTCAGCGTAAGAAGGGAATTCGTGTCCGCTCGAAGCGCCCGTATCGCGTTCACTCTTTACAACACTGCATGGCTGAGCCAGGATCCGGAGAAACCCGGAACGCTCTTCTTTCCTGTGGCGGTCCTGTCACCCTCTATCGACGCCACAGCGGATGTGGAGATCGCCATGTTTCACCACCCCTACAATTGGCTCGAACCCAGGAACGCGATGGACTTCCAGCATTTTGTCGAATCTCGGTCCGACATCGTCTTGACAGGTCACGAGCACCTCGCGGATTCCTATGCAAAGCAGAGAGCTGCCGGAACAGTACAGCTCGTGGCAGGCCAGGCTATGTTCGACACTCGAGAGGCAAACAACGGATTCAACCTCATTCTCGTCCACCTTTCGTCTAAGAAATGGCAGCTGACCGCCTTCAACTGGGACGGCAAAGCATTCCTCACAGCTGGGCCTGCCGGCCACTGCATGCCTTTTCTTAGGAACAAACAGCTCGCAGATGCAGGCTTTCAAAATAACCCCGACTTTGCGGACACGCTCACCGACCTCGGAACACTCTTGTCCAAGACAACTTTAGCCCTGCGATAGTGAAACGAAAAGCCCTCCTATAATGGGACGTTGGCGAATCGTTCCCTGGCTGGAGCTTCGCCAGACGCCGCCCACAAGGAGGGCAA
>Ga0187878_1000294_pt1 | contig 60521 bp, 60 predicted proteins | sample June2016WEW_17_1_FD_132979 | JGI IMG/M metagenome (GOLD analysis project Ga0187878, IMG submission 132979) | Peatland microbial communities from SPRUCE experiment site at the Marcell Experimental Forest, Minnesota, USA - June2016WEW_17_150 | ecosystem: Environmental > Terrestrial > Soil >... | reverse complement strand
GCCTCAGTTCCGCGGCTTCACCGGATCGCCGTAGACCGTTCCGCGGCCGTGCGTGCCCACGTAGACCCGGCCGTACTGCTTTGGGTCGCCGGTGATGTGCAGCAGCAAGCCCCATTGGTGCTGGTCATCGTTGATGCGGACCCAGTTCCGGGCGGTGTCGTCGGAACGGAAGATGCCCCGGACGCCGTCCACCACGCCAATCAGGTACAACGCCGGGTAGTCGGCACCGGGCGCGGCTTTGCCGAACCCGAAACCGTGAATCTCCGCGACGCCGCCGAGCCTGACGAAGCTCGTGCCGGTGTTGGTGGAGCGATAGAGACCGTTGAACGCAGCCAGCCAGAGATCTCCCTCGCGGCCGGGAGCGGCGTAGATACGGTCCTGCCCGCCGCGGTCGTCGCCTCGGTTGCCGCCACGCTTGGGCAGGCCGTCGGGCAGATTCAGGGGCTGCGCGGCGAAGGTCGCCGCTCCGTCCGTGCTGACGAAGAGCTCCCCGTCGAACAGCGCGATGGCATAGAACTTGCTCGGGTTGACGCGGTCCGCAATGACGCGTGTGTTGGCGGGAATGCCCTGCGATGGGGCCCAGGTGGCGCCGCGATCCCGGGTGAAGCTGACCGGGCTGTGTTCCGGCGTCCAGACCCAGGTGGCTCCGTCGGAGGAGACCGCGATGTGCCCCAGCGTGCTGCCAGGCTGCGGCGTAGATGCCGTCGGCTGCCAGGACTTGCCGCCATCCAGCGAGTAGCCGATGTTGCCGCCGCCGCGATGGTTCGACGCCCGGCCCACGCGCACGATGATCTCGGGCTTGTTCTCGGCGCAGGCCAGGCCGTTGGTATTGCCGAAGTGCGGATGGTCGTAGCTGCCTTCGGGCGCGGGTTGGTCCAGGTCCCAGTGGACGGCTCCGCCGTAGTCGCCGACGGCGGTGAGCAGGTGCGCGCCTTTCGGGGGGCTGAGCAGGTCCAGCGCCACCGTCTCCTCGATTCCCGTGCTCATGACGCTCCACCGGGTTGGCCTGCCGGCATCCATGTCGGTCAGGTTGAAGGTCTCGTAACCGCCATATCCGGTGGTGAACATCGCATGATCGGAGTTCGCCGGGTCGATTTCGATATCGAACAGCCAATGAATCGGCGTGGCGGCCACATAGGGCGCCAGCGAGAAGTCGAATGTGCCGCCTCCTCCGAACACCGGCTTCCAGGTCTTGCCGCCGTCGGTCGAGCGGAAGATGTCTTCGCCGCCGGCATTGCCCGGGCGCCCGAACGAACTGGCGATGACCACCTGGGGATTGTGCGCATCGACCGCAACCGCGGCATAGCCAAACGCCTTCCCGCTCTCGGGGGCGGGCTTGTCCGGCGTGATCTCGGTCCACGCTCCGGTCGCGGTGTTCAACTTCCACACCCCGCCGTTGGACATCCGCCAGGGACCGGGATCGGTGCCGTAGGATACGTACAGCGCCCCGTCGGATGCCAGCACGGCGTGGTTTGGCCGGTACTGAGTCGGGTGGCCCGGCACGGGCTGCCAAGTCTTGCCGCCGTCGGTCGAGCGGAACAGGTTGTCCTTTCCCATCCGGGACGCGCCGGCGTAAATCGTCGAGCTGGCCTTGCCGGGCGACCCGCTGCGGGGATCGAAGACCACGAACACGATGCCACTGGGCCGGACCCACCACGGGGCGTTGGCGGGCCGCAGCTCGATGACATCGGGAAAGCTCTCGACCTTGCTCCACTTCGCTCCGCGATCCGTGCTCCTCCACAGACCCGCCAGGCGCGTGCCGAGGTAGACGATGTTCCCGTCGTTCGGATCGACGGCCATGCGCTCGCCATTACCGCGGCCGTTCTCGTTGCCGCCCATCTTGAAAGGCATGCTGGTGCGCTGGAAGGTCTTGCCGCGGTCGTTCGAGCGCAGGACCGCGCCATAGGGTATATCCGGATCGGTGTAGGTGCCGCAGGACAGGTACACGCGATTGGCGTCCGAGGGATCGACCGCGATGCTCTCGACCCCCATCAGGTTGAAGTCTTCGTAAGACACCCAGTCCAGCATCGGCTCCCAGCGCCGGCTCTGGCCGTTCCAGCGATAGGCGCCGCCGATGTCCGTGCGGCAGTAGCGCACGTCTTTGGCGGTCGGGTGAAAAACGATTCCGTCGACGAACCCGCCGCCAACGATCTGGACGTTCCTCCACACGTAGGGCGCGGACGAGAGCCGCCCGACCTGCGCATTCTGAGCGGTTCCCGTGAACTGGAATGCAATGGCGGCCAGAACGGCCACTACAGTAACTCTAGGCATACCGACCTCCCGATGGCGATCCTGTCGAAGACCCAAAATTCTACCATCCCCCACGCGGTGGAAGGATTCCGGGGACCGTGAAGCAGAGCCGCCGCTACTGGAAATCCTGCGCCAACTCCTCCAACTGCTGCGGGGTGAGCGCCTGCGCGGCCTGGTATTTCGGGTGCCGGATGGCGCCCGGCTCGGCGATGTTCTTGATCTCGCGGAGTTCGACGGGATTCACGGTTTCGGCTCCTCGACCGGTCGCGGGAAACCATCCGCGCGATAGGCGCGCGCCAGCACCTGAATGGGATGGATGGGCCGGGTTCCAATCGCCTGGCCGATCTGGATGGAAGCCAGGGGGCAATCGCTGGCGAAGGTATCGGCCTCGGCGGAGGCCATGCCGTCGAAGGCCTTCTTCCCGGTCAGCATCGAAAGCGGGAAGAACTCCTTCTTCATGGCCCAGGTGCCGTCGTGGCCCGAGCACTGCTCGACCATCTTGATGGCCGCGCCGGGGATCAAGCGCATCATGTCGCGCGAGCGGTAGCCGATATTCTGCGCCCGCAGATGGCAAGGCAGGTGATAGGCGACGCGCCCCGGCGTGGAGCGGAAGTCGCGGTTGAACTGTCCCTGCTGCTTGAGCTGGAACAGGTACTCACAGAGGTCCATGACGGCCGCAGCCACCGCGCGCGCCTCGGAGGTTCCGACCAGCTCGGCGTATTCCTTGCGCAGCATGTAGGAGCAGGTCGGGTCGATGGCGAGCACTTTCTTGCCCGCCTGCACGTGGGGGTAGAGCGACTCGACGTTTTGCCGCGCCAGGCGCTTGGCCAGCTCGATGTCGCCCACTTCGAGGGCCGGCATGCCGCAGCAGTTCTGTTTGGGGCAGGTGAGCGCGATGCCGTTCTTCGAGAACACCTCGACCGCGTCCCGGCCCACTTCCGGAGCGTTGTAGTTCACCGAGCAGGTGAAGAACAGGACCGCCTTGGAGTCGTCTCCGGCGGGCGCGGGCCGCTTGCGGAACCAGTCCTCGAAGGTTTCCCCATGAAACTCCGGCAGGACCTTCTCGCGGTGAATGCCCAGGGTCTTCTCGAGCCCAAAGCGCAGCAGCGGCTGGCGGTTGGCCCAGTTGGCCAGGCCCGCGCACTTCCCCGCCATTCTGCCGAGGAATTCCGGCCGCGAGAGCACCCGCGAGCGCAGGCTGCCTCCACGCTGCTTGCGGCGCTGAGCGTTGGCGCGCATCATCAGCCGCGGGAAATCCAACTGGAATTGGTGCTTGTCCTCGGGCGTGTAGGGGCACTTGACGTAGCAGATCTTGCACTGGAAACAGAGGTCGATGATGCGCCCGGTCTCGGCTCGGGTGAGCCGCCGCACGTCGCCGTCGTGCTTCTCGACATCCTGGAACAGCTCGGGGAAGCTCGGGCACAGGTTGAAGCAGAGCCGGCAGCCGTTGCAGATTTCGAAGGCGCGCTCGAGTTCCTGCTGGAGCCCCGCCTGGTCCCAGTACACCGCGTCGTTGGGATTGTAGGACAGGCCGGGAGTGGGAGAGCCTTGGATCATACGGGGCCGGCCGTGGGTGCGCTACGCGATCGCCTTCAAGCCCTGCGTGAAGCGGCCGGCGTGCGATTTCTCGGCCTTGGCCAGGGTCTCGAACCAGTCGGCGATCTCGGCGAAGCCTTCCTCGCGCGCCGTCCTGGCCATGCCCGGATACATGTCGGTGTATTCGTGCGTCTCGCCGGCGATGGCGGTTTCGAGGTTGGAAGCCGTGTCGCCGATCGGAAGATCGGTAGCCGGATCGCCCACTTCCTTCAGATAGTCCAGGTGCCCGTGGGCGTGGCCGGTCTCGCCTTCGGCCGTGTCGCGGAACAGGCCCGCGACGTCGGGATAGCCCTCGATGTCGGCCTGCTTGGCGAAGTACAGATAACGGCGGTTCGCCTGGGATTCGCCCGCGAACGCCGCCTTCAGATTGGCGTGAGTGCGGGTGCCCTTGAGTGCTGCCATGAAGTCCCTCCTCGGTGTAGAATCCTATTATCCCGAATCACCGTCCCGGCGCGCAGTTAACACATGTTATTCTCTTTTGTTCATGCCATGAAAAAGAAGACTCTGCTGTCGCTCATCGTTTGCTGTCTGCCCATCGCGCTCCTGGCTCAGGAGAAGGTGGACCTGTCGATCGTCAACCGGATCAAGGCTGAGGCGTTTCAGAACTCCAAGGTCATGGACCATGCCTTCACCCTGACCGACCTCTACGGCCCGCGGCTGGCGGACTCGCCCAGTTATCTGAAGGCCGCCGAATGGGCGGTCGAGACCCTCAAGGGCTGGGGCCTGGAGGACGCCAAGCTGGAAAAATGGGGGACCTTTGGGCGCACCTGGTCCTACAGCCGCTTCGCGGCGCACATGCTCGAGCCGCAGCAGACGTCGCTCGTCGGCGTGCCGCTGGCCTGGTCGCCGGGGACCGACGGCGCGGTGGCGGGCGACGTCATCCTGGCGCCGATCCGCAGCGCCGAGGATTTCGAGAAGTACAAAGGCAGGCTGAAGGGCAAGTGCGTGATGCTGGAATCGCCGCGCGAGCTGACCCTGCACCTGGAGCCTGACGCCAAGCGCCTCACCGATGCCGACCTGGCGCAGACCGCGCAGGCACCGGACCCCGGGCAGCCGCCCTTCGGCTTCCGGCGCCCTGGCGGTCCGGGCGGCCCCGGTGGCCCCGGGCCGCGGAATATGGAAGAGGCCCGCCAGTTCCGGAGCAAGCTGAGCCAGTTCCTGAAGGAGGAGGGCGTGCTGGCGGCCATCTCGGAGGGTTCGAGCGGCGACGATGGTACGATTTTCGCCGCGGCCGCGGGGTCGCGTGTGGTCAAGGATCCTGTGCCGCCCACCAGCATCGCGCTGGCCTCGGAGCACTACAACCGCATCGCGCGGCTGCTCGATAAGAGCATTCCGGTCCGGCTGGAACTCGAGGTAAAAGCCCAGTTCCACGGGGACGCGATCGACGGCGTGAACGTCATCGCCAACCTGCCCGGCGGCAAGAAGAAGGACGAGATGGTGATGATCGGCGCGCACCTGGATTCCTGGCAGGCCGGCACCGGCGCCACCGACAACGGGGCCGGCTCCGCGGTGATGCTGGAAGTGGCGCGCATCCTGGCCGCGCTGGACCTGAAGATGGACCGCACCGTCCGCATCGGCCTATGGGACGCCGAAGAGGAGGGGCTGGTCGGGTCGCGGGAGTACGTCAAAGAGCATTTTGCCGACCGCGAGACGATGATCCTCAAGCCCGAGCACGCGAAGCTCTCCGGCTACTTCAACTTCGATAACGGGAGCGGCAAGATCCGCGGCGTGTACCTTCAGGGCAACGACATGATGCGGCCGATCTTCGAGGCCTGGCTGGCGCCGTTCAAGGACCTCGGCGTGACCACCATCACCATCCGCAACACCGGCGGCACCGATCACCAGTCCTTCGACGCCGTGGGCCTGCCCGGCTTCCAGTTCATCCAGGACCCGCTGGACTACATGTCGCGCACGCACCACACCAACATGGATACCTACGACCGCCTCCAGAAGGGCGATCTGATGCAGGCCTCGGCCATCATCGCGTCGCTGGTCTACGACGCGGCCACGCGTCCCGAGATGCTGCCGCGCAAGCCGCTGCCCAAGCCCCAGCCCCGGCGCGAAGAGAAGAAGGAAGAGCCGAAGAAGAACTGAGAGTCCGGAGCCGAATCCGGGCTTGACTCCGCCGCGGGGGATGTGTAATTATTCATTAGAGTGAATAATCATTCACTCAGCAAAGGAGGAATCTCCCGTGCACGGAAGCGCGTCCGCGGATTCGATTCTCAAGTTCTCGGCCCAGGACGTCACCTGCGACCTGGACCTGTCGAGTGACGAGGTCACCTACCTGTTGGAGCTGGCCGGCCAGGTCAAAGCCGCGCCCGCGCGTTATGCGGATGCGCTCGGCGGCCGATCCTTGAGCCTGCTGTTCGAGAAGCCCTCGCTGCGCACGCGCGTGACCTTCGAGGTGGCCATTAGGCAGTTGGGCGGCCACTCGGTGTTCTCGAACGGCCCCATCGGCGAGCGCGAGCCGGTGAAGGACGTGGCGCGCAACCTGGACCGGTGGACGCAGGGGATTGTCGCCCGGGTGTTCTCGCAGAACACGATACTGGAGCTGGCGCGCTGGGCCAGCGTGCCCGTGATCAATGCCCTGAGCGATCTGTATCACCCCTGCCAGGCGCTGGCGGACGTCATGACCCTGCGGGAGCATTTCGGCGAACTCCGCGGGTTGAAAGTGGCGTTTGTGGGCGACGGCAACAACGTGGCCCACTCGCTGATGCTCTCGGCGGTGCGGCTGGGCGCGAGCTTCGCCATCGCTACTCCCGCGGGCTTCGGGCCGAATCCGGAGATTGCCAACCAGGCCGAGGGTCTGGCCGCGGCCTCCGGCTCGAGCCTGCTGATCACGACGGACCCCGAAGAGGCGGTAGCCGGCGCCAATGCGGTGTACACGGATGTCTGGACCAGCATGGGAAGCGAGAGCGAGGCCGAGCGCCGGCGCATGGCGTTCTCGAAGTACCAGGTGAACGAGCGCCTGTTCGCGCTGGCCGGGCGGGATGCGATCTTTATGCATTGCCTGCCGGCGCATCGCGGGGAGGAAGTCACCGACGAGGTCATCGAGTCGGCGCAGTCGGCGGTCTTCGACCAGGCCGAGAACCGGCTGCACGCGCAGAAGGCGCTGCTGCTGATGGTGCTGGACTGACCCGCCTGATACCCTACAAGACTTATGAACAAACCAAAGAGAGTGGCGCTCGCCTATTCGGGCGGGCTGGATACCTCGGTCATCATTCCCTGGCTGAAGGAGAACTACGGCTGCGAGGTGGTCGCGGTCTGCGGCAACATCGGGCAGGGCGACGAGGAGCTGGTGGGCCTGGAGGAGAAGGCGATTCGCACGGGCGCCTCGGAGGTCTACGTCGAGGACCTGCGGGAGGAGTTCGTGCGGGAGTACCTGTGGCGCCTGGTGCGGTCCGGGGCGGTCTACGAACACAAGTACCTGCTGGGCACCTCGGTGGCGCGCCCGTTGCTGGCGAAGAAGCAGGTCGAGGTGGCGCTGCGCACGGGCTGCGATGCGCTGGCTCACGGCTGCACCGGGAAGGGGAACGACCAGGTCCGCTTTGAGCTGGCCTATAAGGCGCTGGCGCCGCACCTGGCGGTGATCGTGCCCTGGCGCGAGTGGGACATCAAGTCGCGCGAGGACGCGCTCGAGTACGCGGCCAGCCACCACGTGCCGGTGGCGGCCTCGACCACCAAGATCTACAGCCGGGACCGCAACATCTGGCACATCTCGCACGAGGGGGGCGCGCTGGAGGATCCGGCCAATGCCGCGCCCGACGACATCTGGATGCTCACCCGAAGCCCCAAGGACGCGCCCTCGACCCCCGGCCAGGTCACCATCGGATTCGAGAAGGGCACGCCAGTGGCGATCAACGGCCAATTCGTGTTCCCGGTGACCCTGCTGGAGACTCTCAACAAGATCGGCGGCGAACATGGGATCGGGCGCACCGACCTGGTGGAGAACCGCGTTGTGGGGATGAAATCGCGCGGCTGCTACGAGACCCCGGGCGGCACGCTGATCACGGAGGCGCACCGGGAACTGGAGGCGCTGACCCTCGACAAGAACCTGCTGCACTACAAGCAGCGGCTCGCGCTGGACTACGCCGAGCTGGTTTACAACGGATTCTGGTTCACGCCGCTCCGGGAAGCGCTGGACGCGTTCTTCGACTCGGCCGCTCAGTCCACCACCGGCGAGGTGACGCTGCGGATGTACAAGGGCAACCTCGAGCCGGTCAGCCGCAAATCGCCGTATTCGCTCTACTCGGTGGATATCGCCAGCTTCACCATGGGCGCGAGCTACGACCCGAAGGACGCGCAGGGCTTCATCAACCTGATCGGGCTGCCAGTCCGGGTGCGCGCCGCGGTCACCGGGAAATCATGAAACTCTGGGGTGGGCGGTTCGAGCACGGAGCTTCGGAGATCTTCGAGCGCTTCTCCGGCTCGCTGGACTTCGATCGCCGGCTGATCGAGGAGGACATCCGCGGCTCGCAGGCGTTTGCGCGGGCGCTGGAGCGGGTGGGAATCCTCGAGGCGGAGGAATCCGGGCGGCTGGTCGAAGCGCTCGAGGCCATCGCCGCGGAATCCCGGCGGCCGGAGTTCTTCGCGGGCGCTTCCGACGAGGACGTTCACACCCTGGTGATCCGCAAGCTCGGGGAGCGCGTGGGGGCGCTGGCGGAGAAGATCCACACCGGGCGCAGCCGCAACGAGCAGGTGTCGCTGGATACGCGGCTGTGGCTGCGTGGAGAAATCGACGCAATCGGGGCGCGCCTGGCGAAACTGATGCAGGCGCTCCTGAATCTCGCCGCCCGCTATCCGGACGCCGTCATCCCCGCCTACACGCACTTGCGGCGGGCCCAGGCGGTGCTTTGGCCGCACTACCTGCTGGCCTACTTCGAGATGTTCGCGCGCGATTGGGAGCGGCTGCGGCAGACGCGCCAGCGCGTGAACCTGATGCCGCTCGGCTCCGGCGCGCTGGCCGGCAGCGGTTTCCCGTTCGACCGTGAGGCGCTGGCGCGCGACCTCGGATTCGAGGGCCTCACGCGCAACAGCATGGACGCGGCGGCCGACCGCGATTTCGTCCTGGATTTCCTGTACGCCGCCTCGCTGGCAATGGTGCATCTGAGCCGGCTGGCCGAGGATTGGATCCTGTATTCGAGCGAGGAATTCGGCTGGCTCGAACTGGGCGATGAGGTCACCAGCGGCTCGAGCCTGATGCCGCAGAAGAAGAACCCGGATTCGCTGGAGCTGATCCGCGGCGCCTCCGGCCGCGTTTTCGCCAGCCTCAGCTCCCTGTTCATGACCATGAAGGGCCTGCCGCTCACTTACAACCGCGACATGCAGGAAGACAAGGAGCCGCTGTTCGAGGCGGCCGACAAGCTGAGCGGCGCGCTGGAGATGGCGCGGGCGGTGGTGGAATCGGCCCGGCTCGATCCCGAGAAGCCGGCCACGGCGGCCGGGGAGAGCTGGGTGGTGGCTACCGACCTGGCCGAGGCGCTGGCGCGTGCTGGTACGCCCTTTCACCGCGCCCACCAGATCGTCGGGCGGCTGGTGCTCGAAAGCATCCGGCAGGGCCGCAAGCCCGCCGATTGGAGCGCGGCCGAGCTGGCTGCGTTCGCGCCGGAATTCACGCCCGAGATGGCGCGTCTGCTCGACCCGCGCGAAGGTATGAAGACGCGCGAAATCGCGGGCGGCACCGGCCCGCGGGCAGTCGGTCGGGCGCTGGCCGAGGCTGGCGAGCGCCTTGAGAGAATGAGAGCGGCGTCATGAAAAAGAGCTACCGCCAGGGACAAATCCTCAAGCTGATCCGCAGCCGCCGCGTCCACACGCAGGAGGAGCTGGCGCAGGCCCTCAAACAGATAGGGATCACCACCACCCAGGTCACGCTCTCGCGCGACATTCACGAGCTGCGCCTGGCCAAGACCTCCGAAGGCTACCGTCCATTCGCGGAGCAGCCGGCGGGGCCGGGCTTCGCCCTGCTGGCCGCGGAATTCGTTCAGGAAGTGCGCGCGGCGCAGAACCTGGTGGTGTTGAAGACCTCGCCCGGCAACGCCAACACGGTGGCCGCCGGGCTGGATCGCGAGGAGTGGCCCGAGGTAGTGGGCACGCTGGCCGGCGACGACACCATCCTGGTCGTGTTGCCGGATTCAACGACTGCGGAAGCCACTCGCCAACGTCTGCTCAAACTGCTTGGCATCCCCGCCTAGGCGGGGTGTTCTCGGCCGGTACTAGTACGCGAGAGTGCTCCTCCCGCGCGTTTTTCCTTGCTGTTGGCGCCCCGCTGCAAGGATAATCGGAGATTCGGAGATTTCTATGAACTTATTGGATCGTGCAAACTCGTTTCTGAAGGGGAGCGGAAAGAAGCTGGCCCTGACCGTTGTCCCCCTGGCCATTCTGGCGGCGCCCGCCGCGAAGGCGGTGCATGTGGAGCCCGGTTTCACGTTCGAAAACGGCGGCGCCACGGGCCCCGGCACCGGCATCCCGAGTGGCGGCTACGATCTTGTGCACTGGGATTCGCTGCCGAGCTTCCAAGGTGTCACAGGCATCAGCCTGTACACCGATACGATCAGCGGGGATCTCGATTGTGTGAGCCAGGGCGACTGCTCCGGAAGCGTCACGATCAATTGGACAGGGTATTTGGGGGGTGCTACTTTCCCGGGACCGGTGCCGGTTTCCTGGGACTTCTCGGCGTCGCCGGATTTCACTTGGCAGGTGTACTTCAACGTGGGCGGCAACGAGCTGACCTTCACCCAAAACAGTCCGGTCACGGGAGAGGTGAGCGGTGTCAGTTCCATCGTCGCGGGAACCGGTGATACCTGGGAGGCCGACCTGAGGATCAGTTGGAGCAACGTGACGGATGCGAGCTACTCCGTGACGGTTCCGCGGGGCACCTCGTTCGACTTCAACAATCGTGACGACGTGGTCCCGGAGCCGGCGAGCCTTCTGCTGGTTGGCCCTGCCTTGGGCTTGCTGCTGTTGAAACGCCGGCGCGCGCGGCGCTAGAATCGTTCGGATCTCCCGCGGCCCGGCTCACGGTGCCGGGCCGCGGGGCATCCTTGCATGTCTGATCCGCGCCTTCTGCTCTCGCTCCCGCAATTGCCTCAAGACCCGGCCAGCGGCGCCGCGCGTTCGATGTCCACCATCTGCGAGATGCTCGCGCAGGCCGGGTTCGCGGTCCGCGCGGTCGGAACCACCGCCACCGAGCGTGCCGGCAAGGAAGACCCGGTCTCGTATCTCGAGAAGCTGGGCATCTCCGTCCGGATCGAGCCCGGGCGCGCCAAGCCGCGGGTCCGCCCCGAGCTGAGCTACGCGCAGCGGCGGGTCGAGTACCGCTTGCTGGACGTGGGAAACCGCTCCTACGTCCAGTGGGAGTCCATCCACGGCAAGCAGTTCGACCTGCTCTTCGACGACGAGCTGCACTCCTTCCGGCCCGACATCCTGTTCACTTTCGGCGGCTCGCCCGGCGACCGGCGCAGGATCGGGCGGGCCCGCCGTCAGGGAGCGAGAATTGTCTTTGCGCTACGCAATGAGAACTACCCGGACCGCAGATTCTTCGACGGCATGGACGGCGTTCTCACGCCGAGCCGCTTCCTGACGGAATTCTACCGCGAGCGGATCGGCCTCGAGAGCACTCCGCTGCCGCTGCCGTTCGAGCTGGAGGATGTCGTCGCCGAGGAGCGCGATCCCATTTTCTTCACCATGGTGAATCCCTCGCCCGAGAAAGGGCTGATGGTACTGGCAACGCTGGCCGAGGCGCTGAGCACAAGGCGGCCCGACATCCCCCTGCTGGTCATCGAGACCCGCGGCTCGGGCGGCTTATTGATCCAGGCCGGGCTGGCCGGCGGCTTCGACCTGCGGCGGCACGCCAACATCATGGTCTCCGGCAGTGTCCCGCGGCCCCGGGACATCTACGTTCCCACCCGGGTGCTGCTCGCGCCTTCGCTGTGGCGCGAAGCGGCCGGCCGGGTGGTGGCGGAGGCCCTGCTCAACGGCATCCCTCCCATCGTGAGCGACCGCGGCGGGCTGGCGGAAACCGCGAACGGCGCCGGTTTCGTCCTGCCGATCCCGGAGGGAGTGACGCCGGCGGCCAAACAGCCGGTGGATGCCGCGGTGGTCGAGCCGTGGGTCGAGCTGATCGCGAAGCTCGCCGACGACCAGGCGTTTTACGAACGGGAGAGCGAGCGCGCCCGCCAAGCCGGGCGCATCTACCTGCCCAGCGAACTCGCTCCCCGGTACGTGGGCTACTTTCGCGGCTTCCTGTGATTACTCGAAAACCTTCTCCACCGGCAGGATGCGTACGGCGTCGGGCTTGAGATCGATGGTCCAGCGCTCGACGATCTTGTCCTCATCCAGCACCTCGGGCGGCTTGGGCGAGTTGTAGGTCATTGGCGAGGGCGCGCCATCGAGGAACTTCTTCTTCAAGTCTTCGCAGTTCTTGGCCACCACGACGATGTCGAGATCGGTCGAGCGCAGGTGCTTGCGGATGGCCCGGTTCACGTCCTCTCGCGTCAGGCTGGCCAAGCTCTTCTTGAGATAGCTGTTGTAGTTGGGAATGTCGTAATACTGGCTGTCGATGGCGTAGCCGAGTTCGGCGCGCTTGGTCTTGGTGAGCAGGTTGACGTACTTGGCGAGGAACGTGCGCGTGCGCTCGAAGGCTTCCTGGCTCAGCCCTTCCTTGACGAACTTGTCGAATTCGTAGAGCGCCAGGCGCAAGGCGAAGTGAGCGGCCGGCGGCTCCACCGGCCGGATCCAGATCTGGAAGATCTGCTGCCGGCGCGCCAGGTTGGGGTCGGGTTCGAACTGGAACATGCCGCGGGGGAAATACTCGATGTAGGCGTAGTCGCCGTAGTTGAGGCCGCGGGCCTGCCGCAGGCGCTCGTACAGGCGGCCGCCGCTGAGCCGGTGCTGGCCCAGGTAGGACTGCGCCACCAGCAGCGCCGGGTAGTCCGGGTCGCCCCGCGTCACGTCGATGGGGAAGCCGATCGAGTAAGCCACCGAGCGCGTGTTCTTCTCGACTAGCGTCATCTGAATGCCGTGGATGGGCTTTGGCGCGGGCAGGCTGAGCGCCGGGGGCGGCCCCGCGGGCAGCTTCGAGAAATCCGCTTTCACCTGCTTCAGGAACGATTCGGGATAGCCGCCGGCCAGCCCGATAATCAGGTTCGCCCGGGTGAACTGCGCGCGATAGAACGCCTGCAAGTCCGCGAGGGTCATCTTCTCGAGAGCCGAAACCGCGCCGACGTTCTCGTGGCCGTACGGATGGCCGGCGTAGATCTCGTTGTACAGGACCTCCTTGCCCAGCTCCTCGTCGTTGTTGCCGCGCAGCGAGACGCGCAGGTAGTTTATGGCGTTGTCGCGGAGCCGGCTGAAATCGTCCGGCCGCCAGCCGGGATCGAGCAACATCGCGCGGAAGATCTTGTAGAACGCCTGCAAGTTGTCGACGTGCGTGGCGCCGGAGAAGGTAATCATCTCCTTGTCGACCTGGTCGGAGACCGAGGCGGCCATCGGAAACATGGCGTCGACGATCTGTTTGTAGGTCATCTCGCGCGTGCCGGCCTGGGCCAGCATGGCCGCGGTGAGCGCCGCCACGCCGGGTTTGTCCGCCGGATCGGAAGCCGAGCCGGTCAGAAACACGAACCGGAAGGCGACCAGCGGCGACTGGCTGGGCAGCGCGACCGCCTTCGGCCCCGCCGCCAACAGACTGGAGCTCAGCATGAGAGTCGTCGGAATCCATGCGGTCTTCATTGCGCCTTCCCTCCGGTCAGAGTCACGATGGTCCTGCCGTCCTCGACAAAATACTTGCGCGCCACTCGCTGGATGTCCTCCGGAGTGACGCGGTCGTACACCTCGTAGAGGCGGTTGATGGTCTCGGGCGTGCGCCGCAGCGCGACGAAGCGCGCCACCGTGCCCGCGATCGCCTCGCTGTTGTTGAGACCCAGCGCGAAGCTGTAGCGGAGATGGCGCTTCACCTGGTCCAGCCGCTCCGGAGGCACCGGATTCGTCTGAAACCCCGCCAGCGTCTTCAGGACATCCTCGCGCACCGAGTCGATGTCGGCGGCTTTCTTCAACCGCGTCGTCACCGTGAACAGGTAGGGGTCGACCCGGTCGGGGCTGTCGGCGTTCAGCGTGTCCACCTTCTGCTCCTGGATGACCAGCTTCTGGTACAGGTCCGAGCTTTCCGAGAACCCGAGATAGGAGATCAGGTCCAGCGTGGCCTGGTCCTTCTGCTCATCCGAGTAGGCCGGACCGTGGAACGCCACGGCCAGCCAGGGCAGCGTCTGAGTGGGCCAGGCGATTTGATTCTTTCGCGCGGCCTGCTGCGCCGGCTCGGCGGGAATCTGCGGGCGGTAGCTGCCCTCTTGCCACGCGCCCCAGTACTTCTCGACCAGCGTGCGCACGGCGGCAGGCGCGATGTCTCCGGCTACGACGATGGTAGTGTACTCGGGCCGGTAATAGCGGTCGAAGAACAGCCGGCTGTAGTCGTACTGGTTGGGCATGTCCTGGATGTCCTTGAGGAAGCCCATGGTGGTGTGCTTGTAGGTATGGCGGTCGAAGGCGGTGTCGCGCAGCACCTCGTACAGCTTCGACACCGGGTTGGCGCTGTTCTTGTTGTATTCGCCGAGCACCGCCAGCGTCTCGGTCTTGAAGACCTCCGGCGAGTAGGCGAGGTGCTGGAAGCGGTCGGCCTCCATGCTCAGGATGGTCTCCAGATCCTCCTTGGAGAAGGTGGTGTGGTAGGCCGTGTGGTCGTCGGTGGTGTAGGCGTTCGAGGCCGCACCGGCCAGCTTCAGGGTGTTCTCGTACCGGGCGGGCGGGAAGGCCGGGGTGCCGCGAAACATCATGTGCTCGAACAAATGCGCGAAGCCGCTCCTGCCGGGCTCGACTTCGTTGCGCGATCCAGTCTGAACCACGATGAACAGGGCCACCACGTTGGGGTAGTCGGTGGGGATCGAGATCAGCCGCAGCCCGTTGGGGAAGTCGTGCTGATCGTAAGCATAGGGAAAGGCTTTGCGCGGCGCGTCGGCGGGGAAGGCCGCCACGGCGCCCAAAAGCAGCAAGGCAGTCACGGGAAGCATAAGCTTCCATCTTAGCCCCCCGCGGGGCGGGGCTTTCGGCCGCTGTGTGGACCACTCGCTGACGCTCGTGGTTCGGTGCTCCCGGGCGATCCCCCAGCACCGAACCGCGAGTGTGAACGAGCGGTCCACATTACGCCTTTTGTCCAAGTCAATCCGGTACGCTACAGTACCGCTGAAAACGCGGTTTTTCGACCGATTCGAGTTACTGTTAAGACAGATCTGGGAAGCCGGGAGAATGTTGAAAGGCATAGTGACACTCCTGGTTTCCTGCGCTCTCACGTTTGGTGCGGAAGCGCAATCCAATCCGCGGCCCTCGCGGAAACTCTGGTGGGCGAGCGTTGCGGTGCTCGCCGCGGCCTCGGTGCTGGATGCCCATTCCAGTTGGGGCCGGCAGGAACTCAATCCGCTGCTGCGCGGGTCCGACGACCGCTTTGGGGCGCGCAGCGTCGGGATCAAGTCGGCGATGGTGGGCGGCTCGGTCGCCGCGCAGTGGTTCATCCTGCGGCATCACCCCAAGGTGGAAAAGCCCGCCGCGGCGGTGAACTGCGCGATCGCAGCCTCCGCGTTGGCGGCTGCGGTCCACAATTCCAAGTAGGCCGGCCTCAGCGCGCCAGCGGTGGCGCGGGAAACGGGCCGCGGGCCTCTTCCAAGCGCACGGCCAGCTCCAGCAGGAGTTCTTCGTCGTAGGGCCGGCCGATGAGCTGGACGCCGACGGGCAGGCCGTCCGCAGTGAGGTCGAACGGGATCACCATCGCCGGCAGGCCGAGCAGGTTCACCGGCGTGAGCGGCATCATCGCCTCGAGCAGCCCGATCGATCGCTCCCCGATCAGCCACCGCCGCTCGCGGTGCCGGAAGGCCACCACGCCGCAGGCGGGCGCCAGCAGCACCGGGAATTCGCGCATTTCGCGAAGCAGCGCCGAACGCATGGCGTCGCGCGCGGCCAGGTTCTCGACGATCTGCCGCGCGGTGGGCTCCGGCTCTTCGAGCGCGAGAGACATCAACTCGGTTCCGGTCCAGTGCGCATCCTGTTCGTGGCCCGCGAACATCCGCTGGAGGAACGGCGCGGGCACTCTGCCGAAGAAGAACCACCACAGCTCGGGGGCGCGCTGGAGCCCGCGCGGCTGGAACGGTTCGACCGGGAATCCGAGCTGCTCCGCGACCCGGGCGGCCTTCTCGAGGGCGGCGCGAATGGCGGGCTGAACCGGCACGTCGTAGAATTGCGGCATCAGCCCGAGGCGCAGTCCGCCGAGATCCGGCTGGCGCAGCGGCACCGGCGCGGAGAAGGGGTCCTCGGTATCGTAGCCGGCCGTGACTTCGAAGAGCAGGCGCACGTCTTCGGCCGTGCGCGCCATCGGCCCGCCCACGCCCAGTAGGCCACCCGGGTGGTTGATGAGCGGGAAATGGCCGGCGGCGGAAACGCGGCCGGGCGTCGGCTTGAGTCCCGCAATCCCGCTGAAGTGCGCGGGCACGCGGATGGAGCCGCCACCGTCGCTGCCGATCCCGCCCGGCGAGCAGAACGACGCGATGGCAGCGGCCTCGCCTCCGCTGGAGCCGCCCGGCGTCCGGTCGGGGCTCCAGGGGCTGTTGGTGCGGCCGGTGATGTAGTTGTCGGCTTCGTAGTTATAGAGGGACTCGGGGCAGTTCGTCTTGCCGAGCACGATAGCGCCCGCGGCGCGCAGGCGGGCCACCGCGGTGGCGTCTTCGGCGGCGCGATGGCCGATGCGGAGCCGGCTGCCGCAAAGCGTGGGCTGGCCTTGGACGTCGAAACTGTCCTTGATGGTGACCGGCACTCCGTCGAGGCGCCCGCGCTCGCGCGGCCCCTCCGCCGCTCGCGCCGCCGCCCGAGCCTGGTCGGCGAACACGGAGACGAAGGCGTTCAGCTCCGGATTCAGCCGCTCGATCTGGCGCAGGTGCGCTTCCACCAGCTCCAGGGAAGAAATGCGGCCGGAGCGGACCTCGGCCGCCATTTGTGCAAGGGTGAACTTGTTGGGCATGACTTCATGTCTATTCTAGCGGCCGCGCAACGAAGAAGCTCTCGGGACCTGTCTCGACGCGGCCATGTGTAGTATACTGTGGACTAGAGTCCACATATGGAAACCATCCAGGTTGTCCTCGACTCGGGACTTCTGCGAGCGACGGACCGGGCCGCGCGTCAGACTAAGCTGAATCGGTCGGCGCTGATTCGCGCCGCTCTCCGCGAGCACCTAAGGAAGTTGGAGATTCGGGAAATGGAGGCGCGGGACCGTGGGGGGTACGCGAGGAGGCCTCCCGAGGACCATGAGCTGTCCGGTTGGGAATCGGAGGCAACGTGGCCACCGGAGTAGCCAGAGGAGACGTTCGTCTCTACCGGTTCGCTCCGCCGGACAAGCAGCGGCCAGTGGTTGTCCTTACGCGCGACAGCGCCATCCAGTACCTATCCAGCGTCACCGTAGCGCCGGTTACATCGACGATCCGCGGCGTGCCGTCCGAAGTCCTGCTCGACGAGGAGGACGGCATGAAACATCGCTGCGCCGTCAATCTGCATCACGCGGTCACCGTATCGCAGCAGCGCTTGGGCAACCGGGTAGCGCGGCTTGGTCCCGGACGGATGAGTGAGATCTGCTCGGCATTGCGCTTCTCCCTCGGCTGCGATTCGCTGTAGTCGAGTGTCCGCTGCCGCGCGGCGCCGGCCTGCTAGAATTACCTCGTGGCCACCATGGAGTTTCGCGAGGCCCGGCGGTGCGTGATCGAGAAGGTTACGGCCGCGCGCGGGCTGTGCGCCAGCGAGGAAGTAACGCTCGATGCCGCCGACGGGCGCGTGCTCGCCGAGGCGGTGGAGGCCGACCGCGATTATCCGGCGGCGGCGCGCTCGATGCGCGACGGCTTCGCGGTGCGGTCCGCGGACCTGCCCGGGCGGCTGAGGGTCGTGGGCGAAGTCCGCGCGGGGGAGGCGCTGGGGTGCGAGGTCGGGCGCGGCGAAGCGGCCGAGATCATGACCGGCGCGCCGCTGCCACGCGGCGCGGACGCGGTGGTGATGGTCGAGCGCGTACAGCGCGAGGGCGACTGGATCCTGGCTCCGGCGGCGGCGGCGGGGCAGTTCATCACCCCGCAAGGCGCGGAGGCGCGGGCGGGCGAAGCGGTGCTGGCAGCGGGCCAGCGCATCGGTTTCGCCGAGATGGCCTGGCTGGCCACCGTGGGAAAGACCACGCTGCGCGTGCATCGCCGGCCGCGCGTTGCGGTGCTGCCCACGGGAGACGAGGTGGTCGAGGTTTCCGAGCAGCCGCTGGCACACCAGGTCCGCAACTCCAATGCGCACTCGCTGGCCTCGCAGATCCGCCGCGCGGGCGGAATTCCGCAGATCCTGCCGGTGGCCCGCGATGCCGCCGAGTCCATCCGGACGCTCGTTGAGCAGGGCCTTGCCGCGGACCTACTGCTGATCTCCGGCGGCGTTTCGGCGGGGAAATACGACCTGGTCGAGCCGGTGCTGGCCTCGCTGGGCGCGGAGTTCTTTTTCGACCGCGTGCTGATCCGGCCGGGCCAGCCGCTGGTGTTCGGCCGGGTGCGCGAGAGGTTCTTCTTCGGCTTACCCGGCAACCCCGCCTCGACGATGGTGACCTTCGCGGTCTTTGCCCGCGCGGCGGTGGAGCTTTTGGAAGGCGAGCGGGAGCCCCGTCTGCCGTTCCTGCTGGCGCGGCTCAGCGCCGATTTTCGCCACAAACCCGGGCTGACCCGCTTTCTGCCGGCGCGGCTGAGCGCGGACGGCGCGGAGCTGACTCCGCTGGCCTGGCACGGGTCGGGAGACGTGGCGGCGCTGGCGCGCGCGAATGCCTTCCTGGTGGCGCGCGCGGAACAGGAAAGCTGGAAGGCGGGAGAGCTCATCGAGGCGCTGGTCCGATGAAGCGGCTGTCGCACTTCGATGAACAGGGCGCCGCGCGCATGGTGGACGTGTCGGCCAAGCCCGGCACGGCGCGCACGGCCCGGGCGCAGGCCCTGGTTCGCATTCGGCCCGCGGTGCTGAAGAAGCTGCCCGAGAATCCCAAGGGCAACCCGCTGGAGATCGCGCGCATCGCCGGCATCGCCGCCGCCAAGAGGACGGCGGAGCTGATCCCGCTTTGCCATCCGCTGATGCTCACCCACGCCGACGTAGAGGTCCGGGTTGAGAGACGCGGCGTGCGGATTGTCTCGAGCGCCGCGGCGCTCGGCCCCACCGGCGTCGAGATGGAAGCGCTGACGGCGGCCGCGGTCGCGGCACTGACGGTCTATGACATGACCAAGGGCCTCGACAAGAGCATCGAGATTCAGGACCTGTACCTGCTGGAGAAGACCGGCGGGAAGAGTGGCGCTTTCCGGCGCAAGGGGACGCAAAAGAAATGATTCAAGCCGCGGTATTGACGATCAGCGATTCGGTCTGCGCCGGGCGGCGGACCGACCTTTCCGGCCCCGCGGTGCGCGAGCGGCTGGAGCGGTTGGGCTGGTCGGTCTCGGTGCTGGAGGTCCTGCCGGACGAGGTCTCGACCATCGCCGGACGGCTGGCGACACTGGCCGACGGCAACCAGGTGTCGGCCATCTTCACAACGGGCGGCACCGGTGTGGCGGCGCGCGACGTCACGCCCGAGGCCACGCGCTCGGTGCTGGATCGCGAGATCCCCGGGCTGGGCGAGCTGATGCGCGACAGCGGCCGGAAATCCACGCCCCTGGCCGTGCTGTCCCGGGCCGTGGCCGGCACGCGGGGCCGGGTGCTGCTAGTGAACCTGCCAGGCTCGCCCCGGGGCGCGGTCGAATCCCTGGACGCGATTGTGGACGTGCTGCCGCACATCTTGGAACTGCTGCGCGGCCAAACGGACCACGCGGCTAGCGCAGGCCCTTCTTGAGCAGAAGCGCCGCCGCATAGGCCCCAATCAGAACCGGAAGGGCGTGGATCGCCCAATCCGCGGCGCCGCTGGTGCAGTGCATCCAGATGTGGCCGAGGTCCATCTCCGGGACGTGGACGTCACCGCCCAGGTGGCTGATGTCGCCCAAGGCGAGGGCCAGGAAAGCTGCGAGACCCCACCGCCACGGGCGCTGGGGACGAAACGTGCCGATGATGCAGCCGACCAGCAACAGGGCGGTACGGGACAGGAACTGGGGAACGTCCTGCTTATTCTGGTAAAGGATATCCGGGATGCGCGTAGCGGTCCAACTGAGCGCGCCAGCCAGCAGCCACCAGAAGATATCGAGTGGCTGCCGGGGACGAATGCCGGTTTCCCGCGTGGAGCGATCTCCGGACACGCTCGAATTGTACAATAGTATCGACGCCGCCGCGAAACGCGAGTTGCCCCGGCCGCGTCATCATTCCGATGCCCACGATCCGACCGCTGATTGCCGGCCTGGTGGCGATAGGCCTGGCGGCCTCCCAGGAGCCGCCCCAACAGGTTTTCCAGACCGGAGTGAACGTTGTGGTTGCGCCCACGGTCGTCACCGACCGGAGCGGCAATTTCGTCAACGGGCTCCAGCCGCAGGACTTCCGCCTCTCCGACAACGACAAGCTGCAAAGCATCAAAGTCGACGTCACCTGGGTTCCGATCTCGCTGGTGGTGGCGATTCAGGCGAACTCCTCCGCCGAGCCGGTCCTGCCCAAGATCCAGAGGATCGCGCCGCTGTTCAAGCCGATGGTGGTCGGGGACCAGGGCGAAGTGGCCATCCTGGCCTTCGATCACCGGATGCAGTTGCTCCAGGATTTCACCAACGACACCGACAAGCTGGATGCGGCGCTCAAGAAGATCAAGCCGGGCAGCAGCAGCAGCCGGATGGTGGACGCGGTGGTGGAAGCCACGAACATGCTCCGCAGACGTCCTCCGGAGCGCCGCCGCATTCTGCTGCTGATCAGCGAGACGCGGGACCTGGGCAGCGCGGCCAAGGTCCGCGAGGCGCTCACCGGGCTGCAGTTCGAGAACGTGAATGTCTACTCGGTGAATATCAACCGGCTGATCGGCACGCTGCTGGGCAAGCCGCAGCCGCCCCGGCCCGACTCCATCCCCTTCACCGCGCGGCCGCTGCCGGCCGGCGTCCCGCCGACTCCCCAGGCGGCGGCCCAGGTGACCGGGAACGCCTCCAACTCGGGCAACGTCATTCCGGTGATCGTCGAGATCTTCAAGCAGGTGAAAGCCATCTTCGTCGACAACCCGATTGAAGTCTTCACCAAGTGGACCGGCGGCAGGGAACGCTCCTTCCTCACCGAGCGGGACCTGGAGAACGCCATCATGGGCATCGGCAACGAACTGCACTCGGAATACCTGCTCACCTACACGCCCAACAACAAGGAGGAGGGGGGCTTCCACGACATCGTGGTGACGGTGACCAACCGGCCGGACGTCAAGGTGCGCACGCGCCCGGGTTATTGGGTGGCGTCGCGGTTCTAGCGTTCTGACCGTGTGATGATCTGCTTTCGCGGGGAACCACTCCCTTACGGTCGTGGCTCGATTCCGAGCCGTGAGCGTCAGGGAGCGGTTTCGCAACAGCGCCAAATCTCGCGGTCAGGGACCTAGCCCGGCTGGCGGAACGCCATCGCCCCAAAGCTGACCACGCTCTGCTCGTCGATGTTCCACTGCTGGTAGTGGAGCAGCTTCCCCGGGGAATGCGGCACGGCCTTCAGGAAGGTATAGAAAGGCGCCGAGCCGCACCATTTCAGGGCGTCCCGGTTCTCCTGGACGGCCCCCCAGAAGCCTTCGGCGTCCGCGGCGCCGATCCGCTGGATGCGCCCGCGGTCGAGCCTGGTGACGGCGGACATCTGGCCCTCGCCGGCCCGGGCGGCGAAGGGATCGCCATAGCGGCGGCCCATGTGCGCCATGTCGACGCCCAGCACCCAGAACAGGCGCCTCCCCTCACGCGCCGCCAGTTCGCCCAGCGCGCTCAGGAACCGGTGCACGTTCTCGTCGGCCTCCGGTGGGCCACCCCCCTGGATGCTGCGGGCGAACGGCCCGCAGAGAATCGGCAGGATGCGGACGCCGGCGCCATAGAGGTGTTGCAGAAAGACCACCTGGAACTCGATGGAATGCTCGACCGCGTGGCAGTAATCCTCCATCTTCACCGCCGGTCCGGCTTCGCGGGCCAGCCAGTCGATCAGCGCGCCGTCGGTCGCCGCTTCCCCGAACGGTGTGACGAACGGCTTGCGGGTGAGCCCGAAGCGCTCCGGCTGGCCGTAGTGGGAGGTGCCGAGGATCACAAACACGCGGTCCTGGTACTGGGGACCCAGGGCCGCGTAGGCCGCGCGGTAGGATTCCGATCCACCCTCCGGGCTCACGTGCGGCGCCGCGATCCCCACCAGCGAATCGCCTTCCGCCGCTTGCGCCCCTCCGTCCAGCCAGCCGGCCAGCGCGGCCCTCAGCGCGTCGGGCCGATCGGGATAGGCCGCTCCGGCGTGAGCGGGCGCGCGCCGCGGCGCCTCGGAGAATGCCGCGTGCCGCGCTTCCTTCATCTGCTGGTAGACTTCGTCCTGGAAAAAGCCCGCCTGTCTCAGGGAGTCGACCAGATGCTGCTGAAGTTCGCCGACCCGGAAATCGTTCGTCAGCTTGAACAGCGCCGCGCGCAGGTCCAACTCCGTGCATTCCCCGTCGAAGAACTGGAGGCACCCGACCAGCGCCGGAGGGACGATCAGCGTCGTATCCGAATAGTGATAGGGGTCGCGGATCAGCAGTCCGGGGCGGTCCGGCGCGGGTGAAGGCATGAAGTCCAGGTCCAGCCGCAAGCGAGGGAGTGTTCGCGCCATGCAACTCCATGATCGCACCCGGCGGCCGGAACGCAAGGGCGCGCGACATAGAAGCGGAAGTCAAGCCCGGCGCGCCTCCCAATAATCCTCAGACTTTCCCTACCGCCGTCAGAACCGGCTTCGAGCGCAACTCCCGGTAGTGAGCCCGGTGGCCGCAGGAACACGGAAGGCGGCGCTGGCCGGCCGCCGGAGCGGGAAATTGCAGGAGTTCGGTGAGCGTTGCGGCTCCGGCCGTTCTTCCTGTGCAGTCAGGGTCTCTTCGACCGGACGCAAGCGGCAGACCTGCTCGCTGACTTCCACGGCCGCGCACCTTTTCGCGCTTGCTTGCATAGCAGTTACGGCATAAAATCTAAGTGTTTAGCCGTAAACAGACATGGAGACATCCGCTTCCGGCGTGCGGGGGCTGGCGCTCAACTTCGTCGACATCGTCGTGTTGACAGGCTTCGCGATTGCGCAGCCGCTGTTCAGTCTGTTAGCACATTCGGCGGGCTTCTTCCTGGTGCACCGTTCGAAGCCGATCGACCTGCTGGTGCTTGTTTTTCTCGCGTACGCAATTCCGGCTGGCATCGCGATCATTCCGGAGTCCCTCGCAGCCCTGATCGGGCGGGGCGCCGTGATGGCCGTGCACCGGCTGGTTCTCTCCGTTCTGCTTACGATCAACATGCTGCCGCTGGCGAGGCGCACGGGCGTGCCCGGGGTCGTTTCCCTCCTGATTGCGATGACGGTGGGGATCTTCCTGACCGTCGTGTACATGCGGATTCGAACCTGGCGCTGGTCGCTGGTCTACCTGTCTCCAACGGTGCTGGTTTTCCCCGCTCTGCTGCTGTTCTTCTCGCCGGCCTCGGCGTTCATTCTGCCGGGGCGTCCTCCAAAGAGAATCAGCGCCCGCATCGAGAATCCCGTCCCGGTGGTGCTGGTGGTCTTCGACGAGTTCCCCCTGGCCTCTTTGATGGACAAGGATGGGCAGATCGATGCGAAAACGTACCCGAACTTCGCGGAACTGGCGCGCAACGGAACCTGGTATCGCAATGCCAGCACCGCCGGCGAAAGCACGCTGCTTGCGCTGCCGGCGATCCTCAGCGGGCGTTACCCCGACCGGAATAAGCCGCGGGTACCGGATGCGGAAGCGTATCCGTACAATCTCTTCACTCTCCTGGGCAGCGCGTACCGGATGAACGTCAAAGAGAACAACACCCGGTTGTGCCCCGAGCAGTTGTGCGCGGACGCGGCTCCTCCGGCCGGCCAGCGCATCGCGGGCCTCTTGCAGGACGCCGCGGTGCTGTCCTTGTATGCTATTCTGCCAGCCGATTTCACGGGGCCGCTCCCCGACATTACGCAGTCCTGGAGGCATTTCCGCCGGCCATCCGAGGGCCGCCCCGCGCTCGCGACGTGGCAGCGGTTTGACGAGATGACGGACTGGCACGACCGGCCGCGGCAATTCCGCGAGTTCGTGGCTTCCATCCAGCCCTCGGCCTGGCCCGCCGTCAACTTCCTCCACATCCTGCTCCCGCACGCGCCCTGGGTGTTCCTTCCTTCGGGGCAGAGGTGCATGCGTCCCGAGGACAAGATTCGCGGCCTTCGCGGGGTCAACGATGCCGGCCAGGATCCTAACCAGTGGACCGACGACGCCTGGGCGGCTGCCCAGAGCTACCAGCGGCACCTGCTGCAGGTCGAGTACGTGGATCGCCTGCTGGGATCGCTGGTGAAGCACCTGCGCGACACCGGGTTGTACGATGCCGCGTTGCTGATCGTCACCGCCGACCACGGAACGAGCTTCCGGCCGGGAGACTCGCGGCGCGTCGTCACTGAAACAAACCACACGGATATCATGTCGATTCCGCTGTTCATCAAGTACCCGCACCAGCAGCATGGAGGAATCGACGACCGCAATACCGAAAACGTCGACATTCTGCCGACCGTCCTCGACGTCATCAAGCTCAAAACAACTTACCGGCCGCATGGCAGCTCACTGCTGGGGGCCCCGGTTACGTGGCGGCAAACGAAGATTGTCGTTACGGACAATGAACGGACGTTCAAGTTCTTCGCAAGACTCGACGGGCTTTTCGCGAGTGTCAACCGCAAGCTGGAGATGTTCGGAGGCGCGAGCGGGTACGATGCGTATCGCCTGGGCGATGGCTACGGGTGGACAGGACGGAAGGTGCCCGCCACGGTGGCGGCCGGGACGGGGGTCGATTGCCAACTGGACCACGACGCCTACTACTGGAGCGTGGATACCGGCGCGCCGACGGTGCTGACTCATATCACCGGACGGCTGCAGCGCGCGAAGGGGAGCGGATCGGCCGTTCCGCTGCAGCTTGCGGTGGCAGTCAACGGCACGGTTCGCGCGATCACCCAAAGCTACCACGACGGCGGCCAGGAGAAGTTCGCGGCTCTCGTACCCGAGGACGCCCTGCACGCCGGAAGGAACGACATCGCCGTATTTTCCGTGCTCAGCGCCAGGGAGCTGGTAAGAATCCAGCGCGTGGCCACGCAGCGGTACGAATGGGGAACGGACCTGCATTTCGGCGACAAAGGCAACGCCGGCCCCTATTACGGAATCGGGTGGGGCATTCCGGAGCCGGGCGTCACTTGGACGGACGGGCACCTGGCGACGCTGTATTTGCCGGCGGCTCCGCCTCGTGGTGACGTGATGATGACGGCCAATCTCTCCGGCTTCGTCCCCGCCGGCAAGCTCGACCACCAGAGTGTACGAGTGCTGGTGAACCACCACGAGGTGGCGCAGTGGGTGGTACACGGCGACTTCCTGGACTACACGGCAGCGATACCCAGAGAGGTTTTCGGGCAGGCGGCCGTGGAGATTGCGTTCGAGTTGCCGGATGCCAAGTGCCCGATCGAGATCGGGGCCGGGTCGGACTCGCGCACCCTCGGGCTTGCGGTGGTCGGGATCAAGCTCGAGGTCCCAAAAGGCTGGTGAGGAGGAATCATGCCATGATCCGGACTTCAAAGTTCGGGCCGATGTTGCACCGCTTGAAAAGACCGAGGGTGTTTTGGCGCGGCAGCGGGCTATGGCTTTTCCTGCTGATCGCCTCCGAACGCAACCTCAAGGCGTATGCGGATCCGGGCAGCGGCGCGCTGATCTGGCAGGTGCTTGTGGCCGGCGCGATCGGCGTCCTCTATTACCTCCGCAAGATCACGGCGTTCTTCCGCAAGAAGGACAGGGACGGCTGAGTGGAGCCTGGTTTCGCAACGTTTCGCGATCCCGGCGGCTCGGTATTCAGCGTTGGCGGCCGGATCTTTCGCGCGACTACCCGAGCAGGCGCCGAGACTCTCCGGGCCGCGCTCAACACGCCGGCCGTGCAACGGATGCTCGAGATCGGCCGCCTGGTGCGCACCAGCGCCGTGGCCGCCGAGGCGGTGGAATCGGTTCTTGGCAGCACGGCGGCCGGCCGGCTCAGCGCGGAGTATACGGAGATCTTCGAGCACGAGCGGATTCCGTTCCCGAGCTATCCCTACGAGTGGCCGCCGGAGATGCTCCATGCCGCCGCCGGGCTCACCATCGACGTGGCGCGGGAGCTTCTTCCCTGCGGCTTCGGCCTCAAGGACGCGACGCCGTACAACGTGCTGTTCCGCGGTCCGGAGCCCGTGTTTGTGGACGTTCTGTCGTTCGAGCCGCGCGATCCCAAGGATCCCATCTGGCTGCCGTACGGGCAGTTCGTCCGGACCTTTCTGCTGCCGCTGGCGCTGAGCGAGCGCGTGGCTCTGCCGCTCGATCAGGTGTTCCTGGCGCGCCGCGACGGGCTGGAGCCGGAAGAGGCCTACAAGTGGCTGCCTAAAGCGCTCAGGATCAGGCGTCCCTTCCTCTCGCTGGTGAGCATTCCGGTGTGGCTGTCGCGCCGGCACAAGCCGGATGACGCCAGGGTCTACGGGCCGCACGCCATGTCCGACCCGAAGAAGGCGCGGTTCGTGCTCGAGCGCCTGCTGGCGCGCCTGCGCCGCACGGTCGACCGCCTGGAGCCCAGCGCGCACAAGGTTTCGACCTGGTCCGGATACGCGGAAGCGAACCCGTATTCGACGGAGGGCGCGGCCGCCAAGGTGGCTTTCGTGGAACAGGCGTTGGGCGAGTTTCGCCCGCGGTGGGTGCTCGACGTGGGCGCGAACACTGGCCGCTTCAGCGAACTGGCCTCGGCCCACGGAGCGTCCGTCGTGGCGATCGACCGCGATCCGGTGGCCGTGGGGACGCTGTGGCGCAGGGCGCGGGCCAGGGGCGCCGACATCCTTCCGCTGGTGGTGGACATCACGCGTCCGAGTCCCAGCACGGGCTGGCGCAACCGCGAGTGCGCGTCTTTCCTGGAACGATGCCGGGGGGCCTTCGACGCAGTGCTGATGCTGGCGCTGGCGCATCATCTTGTCGTGACCGAGCGCATCCCGCTGGCGGAGGTGGTCGACCTGGCCGCGGAGCTGGCGACGGACGTGGTCATCATCGAGTTTGTCGGAAAGGGCGACCCGATGTTCCAGCGGCTGGTTCGCGGGCGCGGGCGGCTCTACGAGGACATCACCGAGGCTGCGTTCGAGGCGTGCGTGCGCCGGCGTTTCGAAGTCGTGCGCCGCCAGCCGCTCGAAGGCGTCGAGCGCACCCTGTATCTGCTCAGGAGACGGGCCGGTTGAGGGTTGCCGGCGTTGAGGGTCGGGGCCGGAGTTTCCTTTCCAGAAGGAGTCGCCGCTTTCCTCCACCGGGCCTGTGCGCTATCATATGGGCTTCCGCAAGTCACAGACGAGGAGAAACCCCTTGGAACCGCGAATTGTCCTTCGCCACCTGAGCGAGGGCGCCCCGAGGACCGATGAATTCCCTGTCGAGTCCCTCATCGAACTGAGTCTGGGCCGCGATCCGTCGTGCCAGATCCGGTACGACGATCGCGAAGAAGCCGTGAGCCGCCACCACGCCAGAATCACCGTCGGGCGACGCGACCCGCTGGAAATCATCCTCACCGATCTGGGCAGCCGCAATGGCACGTTCGTCAACGAGCGCCAGATCCAGGGCGAGGTGAAACTGGCCTCGGGCGACCGGATCCAGCTCGGCGCCGGCGGCCCGATCTTCCAGTTCGAAATCTCGGGACAGAGCGAAACCCGGGTGGTGCAGGCAGGCGCCCCGGCGGCGAGAGCGCTCTCGGTACCGCAGACGATCGAAGTCCAGGCGCCCCCCAGAGCGGCCGCGCCCGCCGCCGGTTTTCCGTTCATCACGCGGCGCACAATGATGTACAGCGGCCTGGGCCTGATGGCGGGGGGCGCACTGGCGCTGGGCGGCTACGCGGTCCTGCGCGGACGCGGCGCGCTCTCCTACAAGGTCTTCCATCAGCGCACGATCATGAGCTCCGCCTACAAAGCCTACGGCAACCCCGAGGCGATGGGCGGCAGGTACTGGTTCGCCCGGGTGGTTCTTCGAAACATCGGCAAAGGCGCTGTGAAGAGCGTCAAGGTCTCCTATCAGATCCCCGGCTTCCTGACTTGGACCACGCCCGACGAAGCGCCGGAGCTGCTGCCCAACCAGACCGCCGTATTCGTCTACTATCCGAAGTTCCCATCCAAGATCACCGAGCTTCGCACCCGCACTCCCGCCGTGCTCGAAACCAAGATCGAATACGACGACGGCTCCGGCTCTCAGACCCATATCGAGAAGCGGGAGTTCGAGATCTATGGCTTGACCGAGTTCGCCTACGGCAGCATGCCGGAAAGCGAGGTGGTCTCCCGGACCGACGCCGAAAACAACAATCCGCTGCTGGCGGCCTACGTCACCGATGAAGACGAGGCGGTGAAGACCTTCTACGCCAAAATCAGCGAGGTCAGCGGCGGATTCGGTACGGGCGCGGATCAGAAGGACCTCTTGCAGTTCATCAAGAGCACTTACGAGTACATGGTCTCGCTGGGGATGACCTACTCGGGCGCCAAGGGCGTTCCCGACTCCACCGGCGACGTCCGCACCCTGGTGCAAAGTATCCGCGTCCCGCGCGATCTCATCTACGGCAATTCGGGTCTGTGCATCGAACTCGCTCTGCTGTGGTGCGCGCTGGGCCAGGGAGCGGGCCTGAGAGTTTTCCTCACTCTGATTCCCGGCCACGCCTTCCCGGTCCTACAAGCCAAGGATGGCACGACGATTCCGGTCGAAAGCACGATGATCTCCGGCTCTTTCGGCGGGAACCTGGGCAAAGCCGCTAGCTGGGAAGAGGCGGTCAAGACCGGCCAAAAGGAGCTGAAGGAGAATCTCAACCGGTCGACCACCGACGTTCTCGACATCCGTGAGCTTCAAAGCAGCGGCATCCGCCCGCCGGAGCTTCCGGAGATCAATCGGGCCGAGCTGGTGAAACTGCTCGACGACCGCCGCGCCAAACACGGAGGCGGCCAGAGATCCGCTGTACCGCGTCCACAGTCGCAGCACCGCACGTGGTGGCGCAGGTTCTGAGGAGGAGCGTCATGAGACTATTCACGGGTATCCTGCTTTCCATTGCGCTTGCGCCTGTGGCTCTTCCGGCGCCGGAACTCCAGACCATCAGCATCGACCAGACGCTGAGCGTCGATCGGATCGGCGATGGCGTCATGGTCCTGAAGCTCACTCTCAACGGGGAGCAATTCCAGAACTGGCAGTCGAAGTACGGCCAGAACCAGTCGCTGCTGAAACGCGATTTGGGTCAATACGTCAGCCAGTACGAAGCCTACGGATGGGACATGCAGGTGAACCAGATGGACCGCATCGTCACGATCACCTGCAAGTTCCGGGGCGCCATTCTGCATCTGGGCGGCGGGCTGTTCGAGTTCCGGGTGCCCAAAGCCTGGCGCGGCGGCGAGCGCCATGACACCACGTTTTCGTTCAACTTCATCCAGCCGGCCGCCAACGGCGTAGTGATCCAGAACAACGTCAAGCTGACGTTGCCGGCCTCCGCCTCGGACTTCGCCGACGACAAGTCCGAGACCGGCGATCGCGTGATCCGCTACCGTCTGCCGGTGGGCGGAATTGGGGTGTGGCTGTTCTGGATGGGGATGGCCGCGCTGGCGAGCGGCGCTGCCGCCGTGGCCTACGCCTTCTTGGCGATGAAAGCTCCCGCGCGGACCGCGGCCCCGGCGCGCGCCTGATTCGTTCCGCCGGAACGTGGGACCAGGCCGGCGGGTAGCAGGTCAGTTTCCGGTATGCGACAACGCGGCCAAGTGGCTCGTAAACGCTGCGGCCTTTTCGGCGGGCAATGGGCGTCGGGGAGCAGAGCGCGAGCAACGATTTCCGGATGGGCCGTCACACGCCCCGCAACCGCCGTGGCAGTTCCGAGAGCTTCTAGGAGCTGGATGTCGAGCCGGAACCAGGGTGCCAAGTCAGATGGAGCCGTCAGGTGTGTGATTGAAGTGGTAGTAGCCCCACCTCTTTGCTCTCTCATCGAAGTCAGCGTAAAAGCCGTTCAGCGAGACGCCCATGTCCCCAGCGAATTTGTCGAGCCATTGCATAAGGCCATTTCGATACTGAGGGTGAAGAGCCCGGACGAAGGCTTCCCAGGTTCGGCGGACTTGCACCAGGGTGCCGTGAAGATGCAACTGGCTATCGAAGGCTACCGTAATCTCAGAGGAACCCGACTTGAGGTCCCGCGAATACGTCATGTGAGAGAGGGTCTTGTCGATGGCGCGGCGGAGCCGAGTGCTCGGGTCGAAGGGGCTCTCATCCCAGGTGACCGATGAGCACAAGTCAACAGCGTAGATGTTATCTCGGTTTCGCTGCGGCGGGACCTCTGGGTTTCTTCTGAACTGCGCCACACCTTTGTGGAAGAACTCTGCGAGATTTCGCAGGTGAACCAGGAATGCCTCTTGAACCTGATGGTTCAGGGGCGGACCATATCCCGCCGCCACCTGCTGAGCGGCCGCGAGCAGCGCCACATACTCCCACGCAACATGTTCGGGCGCATTCTGCCTCTGCTCCTCCGTCGGTCCAGGCCAAATCGTTCCCATGGAATTGAGTATACGGGGAAGGGCTGCCATCCCCGTCGTGATCACTTGAGCTCCCGCGATACCCCTATCTGGGAAGGGGGAAGGCGTTCCCGCCGGATTCGTCGGCCAATCGGAGGCAATCGGTGCCACCGTTCAGGTGTAGTCCGAAGCCCTTGGCTGCAAAGTCGGCACCCCAACCGTCTACCCTGTTACCGCGTCCCCGCCCCTCGTCCAAGTGCAGCCTGGGGCGGCAGTTGTCTACTCTTCTTCTACATCCTCCGGCAACCTGGCACTGAACACGACAACCTGTCCAGTTCTGGAACACACGATAGCGCGTTCGGCTTCGAGATCGATGTCCAAATCCTCGCCGCGCAGTCCCTGCCAAGTGGCCAGGTACTTCAGCGTTCCGAGCGCTTTCTCAGCTTTGAGCTTCTTCTTTACTCCGCCCCTCCAGTCCAGTCCAACCAGTTCGCCCCTGTCAGCCCGCTCGGCATCTTTCGGACGCTCAAGACGCTCTTGTCGCCCCCGCTCCCAGCACCAAATTAGACCCTCGTCCGGGCCCCGCCACTTATCGCCCCAAGTCAGGCCTTCGCGAATTGGTTGGTCAACGGAACGGCGCAATCGTGTGGCCATCTCATCCAATCTCCAGTCCCAGTGCCCTCCAGAATACCGATTCATGCATAATTCGAATCCCATACTGGCGTGCTTTCCTTGCCTTACCGGACTGAGTGAACGGGTCTGCCACCACGAGCAGGTCCAACTTCTTCGTCACCGATTCCGCGAGAATTATCCCGTGACCTGTAGCAAGTTCAGCGGCCATCTCTCGAGTGATCGCTTCACCCTTCAGCCGACACTGGCACTCTCCTGTGAAGCATACCAGTTTCCCTACAAGGTCCTCGGCGTTCAACACATCAACGGCTATTGGTTGCCGGTTCTGTCCCTCCGCCAGCTTCTGTGCAGCCGTTTCCAGAATCTCACCAAGATCTCGAGAATCAATGCCAAGCAGTGAGGCCACTTGGCTTAGGTCTCGACGCTCTGCGTCCGTCACAACGCCGTCGGCCAGCGCCGCTACCGCCAAACGCAGAAGATAGTCCCGATTCGCCTTCTGAATCTGGTTACCCGGGATGCCCCACTGCGTGGCCAGCTCAAGTAGGGCTTCCCCTTCTTCCTCGTCTACGCGACGATCCTCAAGCACGCGCGCGAGTAGATCGGTGTAAGCGAGCATGGCCGGGTCCTCGTCGTCCGGCGGGGCGTCAGGCGACACGCGTGTGAGCAGTCTCTGGAGATAGGCAGGTGGCTCAGCCTCGCGCCTCCGCGAGTCGTCCCGGGTCAGCAACCTCACCGACGATTTTGGAACGTCGGGCCAGACGATTGTGGGCCAATGGGAGATCTCCGCGGCAAGACGAGGCGCATCCTTCAGGAGTTTGACCAAGAGCTGAGCGGTTGCTCGTGCGTCGTGGCACGCCGTGTGAGCTTCTCCTTCTACTGCAATTCCGTAATCCGAACAAGCATAGGAGAGATTGCCCCCACCAGCCAGTTGCATGGTGCATAGCATGGGGCCATCGGGGAACGAGTACCCAAGGCGACCGAATTCAATCGCGAGGAAAGAGTGATCGAACCGCACGTTGTGGCCTGCCAGAGCGACGCACCCGTCAAGCACCTCAAGCAGCGCCCCAGCTATCTCACCAAACCGGGGCGCTGCGAGGATGTCGCGCGCGCTGAGCCCGTGTAGCCAGGTCGGGCCAAGGTCCCGTTCAGGATTGAGGAGTGTGACAAACTCGCGGAGGACTGTTCCGTCAGGGTTGATGACCAATGCAGCCACTTCGACAACGCGGTCGTGTCGGTGCGGCCTCAGCCCTGTCGTCTCAACGTCAATAACGCCAACACAAGCCATGGGCAGGCACCCTTGACGGCCGGAGGTTTCGGGGCGATTCTCAGTATATCTCAGTCAATCACTCGAACTGCGAGTGAGTGACGCAGAATCCAGTCGAATTGTTACCACTACGTGGCTGCGGTCCAATTCCGCGTGTCTCTGGAAACTCCGGTTAGACCTCGATTACCCCCGACTTCACCTCGATCTGGCGCCCAACTCCCTTAAGGTCACCCATCTGGAAGCCATGTCGCGGTCGGCCACCGTACCGATCACCCGTGAGTGGTCGCCAAGGATTTAGGAACCGGTTGGGACAGGTTCTGAACCACTTGGCCATGACACACCCTACCCGGAAACTGACCCACTACCGGCCGGCGCCTTGGGATCGGGGGTCCGGTCAGGGCAGATCGGCGCGCAGGCGTTTGGCGAGGCGCGAGGCGAGGCGCTTCATGTCGTCCCGCATGGGGGCCACGATGCTGTGCCGGTCGTCGACCTCCGCTTGCCACAACTGGCGCTTGCCCGAGCGGTCCTGGATGGTGGCGATGGCCTTCTTGGTGCCTTTCAATCCCACCACGCGTCCCGCCGCGCCGAACACCGGGTTCCCGCGCTGATCCTGGATCAGCACGTGCAGAACGGCGTCGGCCTCAGCGGCGCTGGCTGCCAGTTGCAGGCGGCCTCCCAACTCGCTGTGAAGCTGGTCGCGTAAGTAGCCGTCGAAGTCCGCCGGGCCTGGCTGGAGGTACAGCCTCTTCACGTCGGCGAGACGGCTGACGGCCGGCGGTTCGCTGGTTTCTTCCGGCACCGGAGGTTTGGCCGGGCCGGGCGCGGGCGGCTGTACGCTGGGAGGCGCTGGGGGCTTCTTGTCTTGCGGCGCCGGCGCGGGCGGCTTCACGGAAGGCGGCGGGACCGGCGCCACTGGCACGTAAGCGCCGCCAGCTCCCGCGGCAGGAGGCGGCGCCGGTGCGGCCGGAACAACGGCGGATGGATTCGAAGGGGGATGCCGCGGTCTGGAGAAATGCCAGAATCCGACGACACCGAGTGCGAGCGCCAGCGCCGCGCCTGGGATGGCCCACAGGATTCCGGGCCGGATCCCGGCGCGCTCCCGCTGGCCGCCGGATGCCGCGGGCGCTGTCGGCGGCGGCGGCGCCATCGGCATGGCGGGGGCGGCACAGGCGGTCTCCCTGGGCGGCTCGACGAAGACAATCTCTCTCGGCGGCGCCGCGGAGACCGTCGGCTTCGGAACGGCCACCGCGGCGGTCTCCCTCGCGCCCACCGGGATCGCGCCCGCCAGGTCCGGAAACTCAATGCCGCTGGCGAGCACGGCGGCCCGAAGATGCTCGGCGAAGCTGCCCGCATCCCGATGGCGCTTTTCCGGTTCCTTCTCGAGCGCGAGCATCATCGAATGCTCGACGGAGGAAGGCATCGACACCCCCAACTCGACCACCGGCTTCGGCCTGTCTTGCAGGTGCGCCCGCATCAACGCGTAATCGCTGGTCGCACTGAACGGCAGCCTCCCCGAGACCATTTCGTAGAACACGATGCCGAGCGAATAGACGTCCGACCGGGCATCGGCTTCCTGGCCCAGCACGCGCTCCGGCGCGAGATACTCGAGCGTGCCGATCACCTGCGCGTCGCGGGTCAGCTTGGGAGCGTAAAACACGCGCGCGATGCCGAAATCGGTGATCTTTACCCCGCCTTCGGGCGTGAGCATGATGTTGGCCGGCTTCAGGTCGCGGTGGAGGATGCCTTGGGCGTGAGCGTGCTGCAAGCCCTCCAGGACGCGAAGCAGAATGCCGGAAGCGGGCTGCCAGCCCAGAGCGCCGCTGGACCGGATCACCTGCTCCAGGTTCTTGCCCGGCACATACTCCATGACCATGAAGAACTGTTCCCCCTCGCGAAAGAACGAATAGAGGGTGGCGATGGCGGGATGGTTGAGCCGGGCTAGGGCGACCGCTTCAGTGTGGAAGCGCTCGTAGGTGTCGGGATTGGAGGCCAGTCCCGGTTTCAGGAGCTTGATGGCGACGTTCCGCTGCACCATCAGATCCACGGCGCGATACACGGAACCCATCCCACCTTCGCCAAGCTTCTCGACAATCCGGAAATTGCCGACCGTGCGGCCGATCATGAAGGAGTTCCTCCGTCCCTGCGGTCTCGTGAACCTTCCATGATAGTACGGGGCGGCGGGCCGCTCCCGGCGCCCCGGCCGGCCGCCTCGCGGGTGACGCGCGTTTGACACCCCCTCCGCCGCCCCTTATACTGAAGAATCTGGAGTAGATCTCGAAGCCGGGGTTGTGCTTGCGAACGGCTCCTGTGTTCCGGGTCGGAAAGCGAAATGCCAAAACGTACTTTTCAGCCGAATAATCGTCGCCGGGCCAAGACACACGGCTTTCGAGCACGGATGAAAACCAAGGACGGCCGGGCTGTTCTGGCGCGCCGCCGGGCGAAAGGCCGCTGGAAGCTTTCGGTCAGCGACGAGCGCACGGTTCGTTACGCCAACGCCGATTAAACCGATCGACCAGTCGTTCCCGAAAGGCTTGCGCATTCTGCGGCCGGCGGACTTTCGCCGGGTCTATGCCGAGGGGCTTCGGGTCTCGGGGCCGTACTTTGCGGCTTTTTGCCTTAGCCGGGCCGGCACGCAGGGGCCCAGGATCGGCTTGACGGCGCCGCGGGCGCTGGGCAAGTCGGTGATCCGGAATCGAATCAAGCGGCGGATTCGGGAAGCGGTTCGCCGTCAACTGCGTCAACTCGAGCCACAGTGGGAGATCGTGATCAACCCTCGGAGGGCTGTGCTGAAGGCGCCGTTCGCGGAGCTGGCCCGCGAAATCGGCCGGCTGTTTTCGCGATGCAAGCTCTGATCCTGTTGCTCCTGCGCTGCTACAAGCGGCTGATTTCGCCGCTGCTGCCCTCCGCCTGCCGCTACCAGCCGACCTGTTCCGAGTACATGTTCCAGGCGGTGGAGAGGTACGGCGCGCGGCACGGGGTCTGGCTCGGCTTCAAGCGGCTGCTGCGCTGCCACCCGTTCCACGAGGGCGGGTTCGATCCGGTGCGATGAACAGGAGAAGGGAAACTACTTAAGCCCATGGCGGACATCCCCAGCGGTACCAAACCAGGAGGACCGAACCCGCCCGAGGAGCCGTCCATGGAGAAGAGACTTCTCCTGGCGTTCCTGCTGATGGGAGCCGTGCTGTTCCTGATGCCCTACTTCTACAAGAGCTTCGGGCCGCAGGAAGCGCCTCCCAAGCCGGTGCAGACGGCGCAGAGCCAGCCCGCGCCCGCGGAGAAACCCGCGGCGCCCAAACCTGCAGAGACTCCGCGGCCGGCGCGGGTGGCACGGGCCAAGGCCGCGGCGGTGCGCGTCTCGGCGGAGAAGGAACAGATCTTCGTGGCCGAGACCGATCTGTACCGGATCGAGCTGTCGAACCGCGGCGCGGTGGTGCGCAGTTGGATTCTGAAGAAGTACCGGGACAGCGCGGGCAAGCCGCTGGAGCTGGTCAACGCCGCCGGGGCTGTGAAGGCCGGCTATCCGTTCTCGCTCTCCTACAAGGACACGGCCCCGGCCGTGGACCTCAACCAGGCGCTGTACGCCGCCAAGCCCACCTCGGACGGACTGGGCGTCGACTACGAGTACTCCGACGGCGACGTGGTGGCGCGTAAGACATTCCGGTTCCAGAAGGCCCGCTACCTCGCGGAGTTCACCTCGGAGGTGACCCTGGGCGGCGCGGGCCTGGCCCACTTCATCGAGTGGCGCGGCGGATTCGGCGACGCCTCCGTGCAGAACGCCGCCGGGCTACAGAGCAGCGTGCATTACGACCTGGCTTCCTCCAAACTCGTGATCAAGACCGCCAAGGACGCCAAGAACGGCCCGGTCACCGACTGGGGCTCGTACTCCTTCGCGGGCATTGAGGACAAGTACTTCGCCGCGGTCTTCCTCCCGCGCCAGGAGGGGCCGGTCGCGGTCACGACCATGAGCGACGACGTGGGCGGCGTGGCGCGCGTGGGCGCAGCCGTAGGAGGCTCGGGCGTCAACCGCTTCGCCCTGTTCGCCGGGCCGAAGGACCTGGACATCCTCAAGAAGGTCAGCCCCAAGCTGGAGCAGATCGTGGATTTCGGGACCTGGTTCGGCTGGCTGGCCAAGCCGCTGTTCCTGATCGTGAACTGGCTCAACAACAACCTGGCGCACAACTACGGCTGGGCCATCGTCCTGATCACCATCCTGATCAATTTCATGCTGCTGCCGCTGAAGTTCACGAGCATGAAATCGATGAAGAAAATGCAGGCGCTGAAGCCGCAGATCGACGCCATCAACGCGAAATACAAGAACATTGGGCTGCGCGATCCGCGGAAGGCCGAGCAGAACCAGGAGGTGATGGGACTCTACAAGAAGCACGGGGTCAATCCCATGGGCGGGTGCCTGCCCATGGTGATTCAGCTCCCTTTCTTTATCGCCTTCTACAACGTGCTGGGGATAGCCATCGAGATGCGCGGCGCGAGCTGGCTTTGGGTCAAGGATCTCTCCCAGCCGGAGGACCTGCCCATTCACATTCTGCCGGTGCTGATGATCGTCGCGCAGTTCGTGATGCAGAAGATGACGCCGACTCCCGGGCAGGACCCCACCCAGGCGAAAATGATGATGTTCCTGCCGCTGGTGTTCGGCTTCATGTTCTATAACATGTCGAGCGGTCTGGTGTTATACTGGCTCACCAGCAACTTGGTTGGGATTGTGCAGCAGTGGTTCATAAACCGGAGCATGCCGGCGCCGGTGCAGCAGGCAGTGCAGCCACCGGCTGGGAAACGCAAGAAGGGCGGGGGTAAAGGGTGAGCCAGAGGAAGTTCACGCTGTCCGGGGTGGAGTCGCGCGCCGGCGAGTTCCTGCGCGCGGTGATCGGCAAGGCCGGGTTCGAGGTCAGCTACGAGATCTGCGAAGGGGAGGCCCGGCATCCCGATTTCGAGAACCCGGACGTGGTGGTGAAGTTTTCGGGGCCGGACGTGGATCTGCTGCTGGCCAACAAGGCGGAAGTGCTGCTGGCGCTCGAGCAGCTCACCATGGAAACGTTGCGGATGGGGCCGGAAGACCACTCGCGGTTGTGCTTCGACGCCAACGATTACCGCATGCTGCGCATCGAGGAGCTTCGGCTGAGCGCGCTCACGGCGGCCGAGCGGGTCAAGCGCAGCGGCGCGCCGTTCCGCTTCAACCCGATGAACAGCCGGGAACGGCGCATCATCCATCTGGCGCTGCGGAACGAGGCCGCCGTGCGGAGCGAGAGCGCGGGCCTAGGACCGCAGCGCCAGGTCGTGATCTATCCGGCCAACATGCCGTCGACGGCGTTTCCGGCAGCCGAACCGGCCCGAGCGCCGATGCGCCGTGGGCGGCGCCGCTGATCCAGGATTGACCCTTACCGACACCATCGTCGCCGTCTCCACGCCTCCGGGGCGGGGAGGCCTGGGCGTGGTGCGTCTCTCGGGCGCCCAGGCGCGGGACATCGCCGCGCGCGTCCTCCGCTTCCGCAAGCCGCCGGAATGGGAGCCCTGGAGAGCGACGCTGGCCGAATTGCCCGACTCCGAAGGCCACGTGGTGGACCAGGTGGTGGTGACCTTTTTCGCGCCGCCGCGCTCGTACACCGCCGAGGAGGTGGTGGAGATCTCCTGCCACGGCTCGCCCGTGGTTCTGCGCCACGCGGTCGAGCGCGCCTGCGATTCCGGCGCCCGCCTGGCCGAGCCGGGAGAGTTCACCCTGCGCGCCTTCCTGAACGGCCGCATCGACCTGCCGCAAGCGGAGGCCGTCCGCGACCTCATCGAGGCCACCACCCTGTACCAGGCGCGCGTCGCCGCCCAGCAAGCCGGCGGCTCGGTCTCCCGCCGCATCACCCCGCTCAAGGAGCAGCTCGTCGAGTTGATCGCCCTGCTGGAGGCGGGCCTGGACTTCGCCGAGGACGATATCAGCGTGGCCTCCGACGCCGAAATCCTGGCGCGCCTCGAGCCCATCGCGGGCGGCGTATCCGGGCTGGTCTCGAGCTTCGAGTACGGCAGACTGGTGCACTCGGGACTGAATCTGGCTATTGTCGGGCGGCCGAACGTGGGCAAGAGCAGCCTGTTCAACCGCCTGCTGGAGCAGGACCGCGCCATCGTCACCGAAATCCCCGGCACCACGCGGGACCTGGTCAGCGAGGTCGCCGCCATCGAAGGCATCCCGGTGAAGTTCTTCGACACGGCGGGCATACGAGCGGGCCAGGATCGGGTGGAGACGCTCGGCGTCGAGCGCAGCTTTCAGGCCATGGCGGACGCCGACCTGACGCTGGTGGTGGTGGATCTCTCGGCGCCGCTCGAGCCCGAGGACCTCGAGCTGGCCGAGCGCGCCCGGAGCCAGGGCCGCTGCCTGCTGGTGGGCAATAAATGCGATCTGGAGCGGCGCGCCGAAACCGGCGAGGATTTCGTGGCGGTTTCGGCGCTCACCGGCGAGGGCATCGCGGCCCTGCGCCGCCGCATCGCCGAGGCCATCGCGCCCGCCGGCATCGAACAAGAGACCGGCTTCATCACCAGCCTGCGCCACGAGCGGCTGCTCCAGGAGGCGCTCGAGGCCCTCGAAAAAGGCCGCGCCGCCGTCGCGGAGCGTATCCCCCACGAAATGCTGCTGCTCGACTTCTACGCCGCGCTTCAGGCGCTCGACGCCATCACCGGCGCCACCACCGCCGACGACATCCTGAACCGAATCTTCTCGACGTTCTGCGTCGGGAAGTAGCCCTTACAGAGCCTCGCAAGATGCGGTGACAGACAGCACCGTCCACGCGGCGCGGAAAACGCGCCTTGGGACAGTGAAGTCAGCCACCGTATTTTGCGAGGCTCATTACGTGCGGAACAGCACTTTCTCGCTCTTAAACACCTGCACCGCGGCATAGAAAGCGATGCCGGCGTAGACCACGTTCGAGGCCATGGTGATGGCGAAGCTCAGGCGGTTGAAGTCGCCCTGGAAGATCTCTTTGATCAACTGGCAGACGTTGAACAGCGGGATCAGCGCCAGCAACGGGGTGAGTTGGATGCCCGGGAGCATTCCCGCAATCAGCGGGAAGATCACCGCCATCACCAGCGGCGTGAGGTAGCTCTGCGCCTCCTTGAAGCTCTTGGCGAACAGCGCGATGGCAACCATGATCGAAGCGGCCATGATGGCCGTCGGCACTAGCGCCAGCATCACCAGCGCGATCACCGACGGATCCAGCGGCATACCGCCCGGCTTGAGCATCTTCGAGGCCTTGCCGAAGTCCGCGTAGCGCAGCGACACCACCAGGCTCAGGATGCTCAGCAGGGCGGTGATGGCCACCGCGCTGGTGGTAGCGAGAATCTTGGCCAGAATGATTTCATCGCGTCCGGCCGGGGCCGAGAGCAGCACCTCCAGCGTCCGGCGCTCTTTCTCGCCGGCGGTGAGGTCGATGGCCGGGTACATTCCTCCGGAGAACATGAGCAGCACCACGACGTAGCCCAGCATGGAGCCCCAGAACATTCCCGCCATCTTCTTTGCGGGGGCGATATCGACCCGCTTGACCGTGAAGGGCGAGAGCACGTCGGGGGGCACCCCGCGCGCGAGTAGCTGCTGCCTGGCGAGGTTCTCCTTGAACAGGTCGAGCGCCGTGCGGATCTTGCCGGCGGCCACCCCCGAGCCCTCGCGGGTCTGGTCGGCGTAGATGCGCACCTCTTTGACGCCGCTGGGCAGCACCACCGGCTCCACTCCCGCGGCGATCTCCTTCTTCTCGACCGCAGCCTTCAGATCCGCCTTGGGAACGAGTCTGAAGCCCGCGCCGACGAGCGCGTTGAGCAGGCCCGGCAGCCGCTCGCTGCCCTGAACCGCGATGGTAACCGCTTCCTCGCCGGCTCGCTTCTCGGCCGAAGAGATGATTCGCCCCATGAACAGGAACAGCACCGGCATCGCCGCGACGGGAACCAGCACCATGCTGATGAGCGTGCGGCGGTCGCGGACCATATCGAGCATTTCCTTCCGGTAGATCGTGGAAATCGAGCTAAGACGCATGGTTGGTCCTCCTTCCCAACGCTTCCATGCCCAGCAGGCTGAGGAAAATCTCGCGCAGGCGCTCCTTGCCGGTGGCCGCGCGCAAGTCGGCCATCGTGCCGACGATCCTGATCTTGCCCTCGTGGATCACGGCCATGCGGTCGCAGAGGTACTCGGCCTCCTCCATCACGTGGGTGGAGAGAATGATCGACTTGCCGGCGTTCCGCGACTCCAGGATGAACTCCTCGATCACGCGGGCGGTCGGCACATCCAGCCCCGCGGCCGGCTCGTCCAGGATCAGGATGGGCGGGTCGTGGACCAGCGTTCGCGCGATGGCCACGCGCTGGCGCATGCCGGTGGAGAGCTTGTCCACCTGGGTGTCGGCGAACTTTTCGATGTCGAGCAGCGCGAACACCTCGCCAATCCGGCGCTTGAGGTTCCCGCCGTTCAGCCCGTGGAGCTGCCCGAAGAAGTTGAGCGTCTCGCGCGGGGTGAGGCGATGGTACAGCCCCATGTCGCCGGAGAGGAACCCGATCTGCTTGCGCACCCGCTCGGGCTCCTGGAGGACGTCGTGCCCGCCCAGGACGGCCGTTCCTTCGGTGGGTTTCATGACCGTGGCGAGCATGCGCAGGGCGGTCGTCTTTCCAGCGCCGTTCGGACCCAGCAGTCCGAAGATCTCCCGCTCCCGCACCTCGAACGAGATGTGATCCACGGCGTGGATCGTGCCCCGCTTGGGGTCAGTGAAGGTCTTGGTGAGATTGATGACTTGTATCATCCGATTCCGCCTCGAAAATCTCTTCAATGGTCCTGCCGAACAGGCGTGCGATCTCGAACGCCAGCGGCAGGCTGGGGTCGTACTTGCCGGTTTCCACCGCGTTCACCGTTTGGCGCGAGACCCGGAGCCGCTGCGCCACTTCCGCCTGCGACCAGTCGCGCTCGGCGCGCAGCACCCGCAGCCGGTTCTTCATCAGTACCGCCTCTTGGCCACCAGGTAGCTCACGGTGGCGAGCGCCACCATTACCACCGAGACCTCGGTGGGCGACATCGCGGGCACGAAACCGGCCTGGCGCAGCGTGGGGTAGAGAATCGCGAACAAAAACGTGCCCGCGAACGCCACCGAGATGGCCTCCAGGTAAATGCGCTGCTGCAACTCGTCCAGCCGCCGGATGTCTCGGATCATCGTCAGGATGTAGAGGACCCCCGGAAGGATGGCCAGCAGGAGCACCCCGATCCGCAGCGGCAGGCCCAGGTGAAACAGCCGCAGAAGTACCACCGAGGCCACCGCCCCGGCGCAGAACACCCCGGCCCAAACGAACTGGGCCACCGAGGCCCCCGAGCACCCGAGCCACCTGCGCTTCTCTGATGGCATGGCCCAAGTGTAAAGTAAGCTTGTCTAAGTGTCAAGTAGAGTATACATGGCGCGCTAGCGGTTCATCAGGACGGAGATGCCCTTCGACCGGGCGAGGTTCTCATTCCACAGCCCGATGTAGCTATCCAGCAGCAGCTTCATCGCCGCAAGACCTGCCCGTCCCGCTCGTCGGCGGCGGGGGAGACGATATCGCCCTCGATTCTCCCCGTCCCAGCAAGGGCGCCCAACCAGCCCGCCGGCCTGTCGGGGATCGGGGGCGGCGCAACCTGCGCCACGGGCTTGCCGAAGCGGGTGACGATCACCGGCTGGCGGGTCTTGCGGACTCGCTCCAGAACCGCCAGGCAGGTCGCCTTGAACGTCGAAATGGAAATCTGTTCCACGGGTTGCGTCCGTCTTTCTTCTGCATTGGACCATGGTCCGCACGGAGGACGTTGAACTCCACGTTGCATTGAATCGGAAGTGGTTGCGCCCTAAGCTGAGTACGTGAGGTTGCGCTTTAATGAAGCCAAGGCCACGCAGGCCGCTGCCCGTCTGCTTCAATTGCGTGGCGGACGGATGAGTTTCCTCAAGCTCATCAAGCTGCTCTACCTAGCCGACCGGGAGGCCTTACTGCGCTGGGGCCGTCCCATCACGACGGACTGTTACGTCTCCATGGACCAGGGCCCGGTGGTGAGCCGGATCTACGAGTTGATCCGCGACGAGCCGATGGAGGGACAGGGCCGCATATGGCGCGAGTTCATTTCGGCACCGTCGCTGGAGTACGAGGTCGAGCTGTTCAAACAGGCTCCGGGCGACGAGTTGTCTGTGGCGGAGGAGGCCCTCCTCGATGAAGTGTTCGCCGAGCATGGAAGCAAGAGCCGCTGGGCGCTGGTGAACTACTGCCACTCTTTGCCTGAATGGCAGGACCCCCAGGGCAGCGCGCTGGGGATCGAATACCGGGACATTCTTCAGGCCGGGCAGAAAACGCCCACCGAGATCGCAGCGGTCCTGGAGGAACTCGAGAGTCTCGCCTATGTGGAGTCTTTGCTGCGGCCTGTCTGATGCCGATGCGCCGCGGCGACACCTTCCTGCTGCCGCCTCCGGGCGGCCCCGTGAAGCTTCCGCTCATCCAGGACGGGGCGCTGGCATCGCCGCATATGCCGAAGAAGGTTGCGGCCTTCTGCAAACAAGCTTGGGGGCGCTGACGCTTACGGGTCGGTCCGCTCGGTGTCCGGGGCCGGGGCGCCGCGCAGTACCGCGTCCAGGATGCCGTTGATGAAGGCCACCGACTCGTCGCCGGAGAAGCGCCGGGCCAGCTCCAGCGCCTCGTTGATGACGACGGCGGCAGGGGTCAGGCCCTCGGTCATCTCGTAGATCGCCAGGCGCAGGATGTTGCGGTCGACCACCGGCATCCGTTCCAGGCGCCAATGCTCGGAATGCTCGGAGATACGGTGGTCGATCGCCCCGGAGGCGGCGACGGCGCCCTCGACGAGCGACTCCATGAAACAGTCGGGTGGGCCGGCGGTGTCTTCCTTGGTCTCGCTGTCCTCCTGGTACAGAGAGTCGTAGTAGGAGCGGATGGCCTCCTCGACCGGCTGCTTGCGGACATCCACCTGGAACAACACCTGAAGCGCCCGCTGTCTGGACCGGTGTCGGGAGGGCATGAGCCGCTAACTGGGCTGGCGCAACTGCGGCATGAGGTTGCCCATTTCGACGGCCGACATGGCGGCGTCGAAGCCCTTGTTGCCGCCCTTGGCGCCGGCGCGGTCGATGGCCTGCTCGATGGTGTCGCAGGTGAGGACCCCAAAGGTGATGGGCACGCCGGTTTCGAGCGCCGCCTGGGCCAGGCCCTTGGTGACCTCCGCGGCGATGTATTCATGGTGCGGCGTGTCGCCGCGGATGACCGCGCTGAGGCAAATGACGGCGTCGTGCCGGCGCTGCCGCGCCAACTCGCGGGCCACCAGCGGCAGTTCCCAGGAGCCGGGAACTTTCACGATCTCGACGTCGCCGGTAGCGCCGGTGCGGGCCAGCGCGTCCAGCGCCCCAGCCAGCAGGCGCTCGGTGATGATGCTGTTGTAGCGGCTGACGACAATGGCGAACTTCAAGCCCCCAGCACTGAGATTGCCTTCGATGACAGGATTGGACATATCACTCTCCCTGGAACACGGCCTCGCGCTTCTGAAGAATCCGGCCGCAAGACATATGGGATAATTGCTGGTGACGCTATTGCGCGGTTAGCGCCCGCCTCGAAACATCATACCGCATGGACCCCCGAAACATCCGCAACTTCTCTATCATCGCCCACATCGACCACGGCAAATCGACGCTGGCGGACCGCCTGCTGGAACTGACCGGGGCGCTCTCCCAGCGCGAGATGATGGAGCAGGTCCTGGATACCATGGACCTGGAGCGCGAGCGGGGCATCACCATCAAGGCCCACGCCGTCCGGCTGAACTACCGTGCCGAGGACGGCGAACTCTACCAGTTGAACCTGATCGACACGCCGGGCCACGTGGATTTCAGCTACGAGGTTTCGCGCAGCCTGCAAGCCTGCGAGGGCGCGCTGCTGGTGGTGGACGCCTCGCAGGGCGTCGAGGCGCAGACGCTCGCCAACACCTACCTGGCGCTGCACCACAACCTGGAGCTGATTCCGGTGATCAACAAGATCGACCTGCCGGTGGCCGAGCCGGAGCGCATCCGCGAGCAGATCGAGCAGGTGATCGGGCTGGACGCGAGCGGGGCCCTCCTGGTGAGCGCAAAACAGGGCACGGGCGTCCCCGAGGTGCTGGAGGCGATCGTGCACCTGGTGCCGCCGCCGAAAGGTCGGCCCGAGGCGCCGCTGCGGGCGCTGATCTTCGATTCCTGGTTCGATTCCTACCGCGGCGTGATCACGCTGCTGAGGGTGGTGGACGGCAGGCTGCGCATGGGGCAGAGGATCCGGCTGTGGGCCAACGGCACGGTGTTCGAGGTGGAGGGGCTGGGCTACCAGTCGCCCAAACCGGTGCCGTGCGAGGAGCTGTCGGCGGGCGAGGTGGGCTACATGTTCGCCAACATCAAGACGGTCTCCGACGCGCAGATCGGCGACACGGTGATGGACCACGACGACCCGGCCCCCGAGCCGCTGCCGGGCTTCGAGGAAGTCAAGCCGATGGTGTTCGCGGGCCTGTACCCGGTGGAGTCGCACGAGCACGGGGTGCTGCGCGACGCGCTGGAGAAGCTGCGGCTGAACGACAGCGCGCTCAGTTTCGAGCCCGAGCATTCGGCGGCGCTCGGCTTCGGCTTCCGCTGCGGCTTCCTGGGCCTGCTGCACCTGGACATCGTGCAGGAGCGGCTGGAGCGGGAGTTCGATATCGACCTGATCACTACGGCGCCGGGAGTGCGCTACCGCGTCGCGACGCGCAAGGGCGACGTCATCGAGGTCGACAACCCGGCCAAGTTTCCCGACCCGGCCGAGATCGAGCGGATCGAGGAGCCGATCATCGAAGCTACCGTGATCACGCGCGAGGAGTACCTCGGCGAGATCCTCAAGTTGCACGAAGAGAAGCGGGGAGTGCAGAAGAAGTTCGAGTACATCGGCACGGGGCGGGTGCTGCTGGTCTACGACCTGCCGCTCAACGAGGTGGTGCTGGATTTCTACGACCGGCTGAAGACGGTGTCGCGCGGCTACGCCTCGCTGGATTACCACCTGGCGGGCTACCGCGCGTCGCCGATGGTGAAGCTGGATGTGCTGGTGGCGGGCGAGCCGGTGGACGCGCTCTCGATCATCGTGCACCAGGACTTCGCCTACGACCGCGGCAAGTCGCTGATCGGGCGGCTGCGCAAGCTGATACCGCGGCAGATGTTCGAGGTGGCGTTGCAGGCGGCCATCGGCAACCGGGTGATCGCGCGGGAAACCATTTCGGCGATGCGCAAGAACGTGCTGGCGAAGTGCTACGGCGGCGACGTCACGCGCAAGCGCAAGCTGCTGGAGAAGCAGAAGGCAGGCAAGAAGCGCATGAAGCGCGTGGGCCGCGTGGAGATCCCACAAGAGGCGTTCCTGGCAGTGCTGAAGGTGGGCGGGGAAGAGGAATAGGGGCGGCGAAATTGGGGTGGTATCCCAGAGATACGTCGGGTGGGATATACTCAGATATATGCGTAGATCTGAGACGCGGCTCTCCAAATGGGGGAGCAGCGTGGCGGTGCGAATCCCCAAGCCGCTGCTCGAGGCGGCTCAACTGCGCGAAGGCGATAGCGTAGCTTTGGAGGTAGAAGGTGGAGCCATCATCATCCAGGCGGCTGTCGCCAGGCCGAGCCTGGCGGAGCTCGTGAAGGCGGTCAGCCCCAAGAATCGCCACCCGGAAACCGACTGGGGCAAGCCCAGCGGGAATGAGGCATGGTAAGCTCACGGCACTGGGTTCCCGAGCGGGGGGAGTTGGTTTGGCTGGCTTCGAGGTCGCGCGCGGGGCGGCGTCCGGCGCTGGTTTTGTCCCCCGCCTTGTACAACGGCAAAACCAACCTCGCCGTTGTCTGCCCCATCACCAGCCACCGCAAGGGTTACCCGTTTGAAGTGGCGTTGCCCGCGGGTTCGCCGATCGAGGGCTGCATTCTGAGCGATCATCTGAAAAGCGTCGATTGGCGGGAACGGCAGGCTGAGCTGATCGGCCGTGTTCGCCCCGACACGCTGATCCAGGTGCTGAACCGCGTCGCGCCGCTGCTGGGATTCTGATCGTCCCAGGAGGTCTTCCCGCTATTCTTTCTTGGCCGATTCGCAGGCGCGCTGGAACACGGTCCGGAACGGGATCACTTCGCCACGGAACAGCTTCGACTTCAAGCCTGGATCGGCGTTCATGAGCGCGGTCGCGCTGTCCATATCCGGCGCATTCTCGACGATGATGCCAAACAGCCCCTTGGGGTCAAAGGCCTGACCGGCGAAGGTGAGCTTGCCTTCGCCGAGCAGTCGCGTCAGGTACGCGACGTGCCCCTCGATCACCGAGCGCTCCTCCTCAGTCATGTTCAGGAGCGTGAAGTCCTTGCGCACGGGCTCGATGCGCAGCAGGAACTGGCGGAGGGGCGCGGGCTGGGCCAGCAGGGGCAGGGACATCACGAAAGACAGCAGGAGTGTTCGAAACATAACTCGATGGACGACGGCGGGCGCGGTTTGGTTCGCGCTTTCGATGCTCAAGCGTGAGGAGGACCGACGGAGTCATGGTGCAGGGCGGTACCTCTGAGAACGAGAATGGACGTGAAGGGCAACCGGGGACAGCCTGCACCGTCCCCACAGCGGACGGCCTAGGCAGTCCCTCGGTTGCGGGCGCCGTGTGCAACCGGGGCGACCCTTCTGACGCACTACACTAGGAGCATATGAGACTCGCACCAATCGCCATCCTCGCTGCCGCGCTGGCGTACCCGCTGGCCGGCGCCGAACCCACCGTCCAGGAAGCGCAGAAGTTCATGGACCAGGTGGAAACCAAGCTGCTCGCACTCAGCACCATGAGCGGGCGCGCCGACTGGGTCCGCTCGACCTTCATCACCGGCGATACGGAACTGCTGGCGGCCGACGCCAATGAGCGCGCCATCTCGGCCACGGTAGCGTTCGCCAAGCAGGCCACACGGTTCGACAAGCTGGCGCTGCCGGCGGAGCTCGCACGCAAAATCAAGCTGCTGAAGCTCTCGCTCACGCTGGCCACGCCGGCCGATCCGAAGGAGAGCCGGGAACTGACCGAGATCACGGCCCGGATGGAAGGCATGTATGGCAAAGGCAAGTACTGCCCCGGCGGCGACCAGACCAAGTGCCTCGACCTCGAGGACATCACGCGCATCATGGCCGCGAGCCGCGATGCGGCGCAACTGCTGGGCGTGTGGCGCGGCTGGCACAGCATCTCGCCGCCCATGCGCGGCGATTTTGTGCGCTACGTCGAGCTGGCCAACAAGGGGGCGCGGGAATTGGGGTTCGCCGACGACGGGGCGATGTGGCGCTCGAAGTACGACATGCCACCCGACGACTTCGCCAGGGAAGTGGACCGGCTGTGGGAGCAGGTCCGGCCGCTCTACGTCTCGCTGCACGCTTACGTGCGCAACAAGCTGCGGGAGAAGTACGGCGACGCCGTCGTGCCGGCCAACGGCCCCATTCCCGCGCACCTGCTGGGCAATATGTGGGCGCAGACCTGGGACAACGTGTATCCGCTGGTGGCGCCCAAGGACGCCGATCCCGGGTTGGACCTCACTGGGATTCTCAAGGCGCGCAAGACCGACTGGCGGCAGATGGTGCTCTACGGCCAGGGTTTCTTCGCTTCGCTCGGATTCGCACCGCTGCCGCAGACTTTTTGGGAGCGCTCGCTGTTCCTCAAGCCGCGGGACCGCGAAGTGGTGTGCCACGCCAGCGCCTGGGACATCGACTTTGTGGACGACCTGCGCCTGAAGATGTGCATCGACATCACCGGCGAGGACTTCGCCACGATCCACCACGAGCTCGGCCACAACTTCTACCAGCGCGCTTACGACCAGCAGCCATTCCTGTTCCGCGACAGCGCCAACGACGGCTTCCACGAGGCCATCGGCGACACCATCGCGCTCTCGATCACGCCCGAGTACCTGGTGAAGCTGGGCTTCCTGGACCGGCCGACCGATCCTTCCAAGGACATCGGCCTGCTGCTCCAGCGCGCGCTCGACAAGGTGGCGTTCCTGCCGTTCGGGCTGCTCATCGACCAGTGGCGCTGGAAAGTGTTCTCGGGCGCGATCGCGCCGGAGCGCTACAACGCCACCTGGTGGGAACTGCGGCGGAAGTATCAGGGGGTGGATGCGCCGGTCGAGCGCAGCGAGCGGGACTTCGACCCGGGCGCGAAGTATCACGTGCCGGCCAACGTGCCCTACACGCGCTATTTCCTGGCGGACATATTGCAGTTCCAATTCCACCGCGCGCTGGCGCGGGCCGCCGGTTGCACCGGCCCGCTGCACCGCTGCTCGATTTACGGCAATAAGGAGGCCGGCCAGAAGCTCGCCAAGATGCTGGAGATGGGGCAGAGCCGCCCCTGGCCCGATGCGCTCGAAGCGCTCACCGGCCAGCGGCAGATGGACGCCAGCGCCATCCGCGACTATTTCGCGCCGCTCCAGAAGTGGCTGGACGAGCAGAACCAGGGCAAGCCGGTGGGGTGGTAGGGCGGGAAGCGCGACCAGCATCGGCGAGCAGGAGGCGGAGGTCTATGGCGCGGCGGTGCGCCGCGCGAGGCCTTCGTAGTAGGTGCAATAGCGCAGGAAGCCCAGCCGCTCGTAGACGCGGATTGCGGCCTCGTTGTTTCGACCGACGTTCAGCGCGATGGTCCGGAGGTTCATGCGAAGCAGCTCGTTGACCACGGCGCTGGTGGTGCGCGCGGCCAGCCCGCGGCCGCGGCGGTCGCGCCGCGTGTACACGTTGCCCACCGCCGCGACTCCCTCCGAGGGGACCGCAAGGTGGGTGCCCGCGGCCGCCACCAGCCCGCCCGCCTCGCGAATGCCGAAAAACACGCCGTCCTGGAGCATCGAAAGGAAGAAGAAGTCCGGGGCCTCGCCGGTTTCCTTGCCGTCGTCGTAGAGGCGGGCAAGTTCGCCGAGGTCCGCCGGGCCGAGCCGCACGGCTCCCTCGATGGGCACGGGGCGATATGCCGGCTGGTCCAGAACCATCCGCAGCATCTCTTTCAGCTCGACAATCCGATAGCGCGTGGCGAGCACGGGCACGATCTCGGGCCGCACGTGCAGATACAGGGCGGGCTGGCCCTCGATCTCGTCGAGCATCGATGCAACCGCGGCCGCCTCGCCGAGGGTGAACAGCACCGGAGTCGAGAACCCGCTGAACAGCAGGGCGAGCGCCGGCGCGCCGTCCGGCGGCTGGAACCACACGCAGTGCTCAAAGAAGCCGGGCGCCAGGTCGCCGAGCGCATACACAGACCAGGCCGGGTCGGTCGAGAGAATCGAGCGGATGGCGGCAGGATCGCGGAGCGCGGGCATGGGGTCTCATTATTCTACGGCATCGCCGCTCGGTAGTAGGATGGGAGTCTTGGGCTTGAGGGGCAACCGGGGACAGCCTGGGCCGTCCCGACAGCGGACGGCCGAGGCAGTCCCTCGGTTGCGGGAGATGCAGCCGCATGAGAGACATTATCGTTGGAACCGCGGGGCATATCGACCACGGCAAGACCGCGCTGGTGCGCGCGCTCACCGGGATCGACACCGACCGGCTGGAAGAGGAGAAGCGGCGCGGCATTTCGATCGACCTGGGCTTCGCGCACCTCGAGCTCTCCTCGAGTGTGAGGATCGGTTTCGTCGACGTGCCCGGCCACGAGCGCTTCGTGAAGAACATGCTGGCGGGCGTGGGCGGGATCGACCTGGTGCTGCTGGCGGTGGCGGCCGACGAGTCCGTCAAGCCGCAGACGCGCGAGCACTTCGACATCTGCCGGCTGCTGGGCATTCCGAAAGGGCTCATCGCGCTCACCAAGGCCGACCTGGTGGACCAGGAGGTCCTGGACCTGGCGCGGCTGGAGGTCGAGGAATTCGTGGCGGGCTCGTTTCTGGAGGGCGCGCCGGTGGTGGCCGTGAGCTCGGTCACCGGAGCGGGGCTGGAGGAACTGCGCACGCGCCTGCTCGAGCTGGCGCAGCAGGTTCCCGTGAAGGACGCTTCCAGGCACTTCCGGCTGCCGATCGACCGCTCCTTTTCCATGCATGGCTTTGGGACGGTGGTCACGGGCACGCTGATTTCGGGTTCGGTGGCCAAGGAGCAGGAGCTCGAAGCGCATCCGGGCGGGCGGCGGCTGCGGGTGCGCGGAATCCAGGTGCACGGGCGGGCCGTGGAGCGCGCGCTGGCCGGGCAAAGGACGGCGCTGAACGTCGCGGGGGCCGAGGCGGCCGAGCTGGCGCGCGGCATGGTGCTGACGGAGCCGGGCCTGTTCCAGCCGACTCGATCCGTTGACTGCCTGCTCGAACTGCTGCCCTCCGCCAAGCCGCTCAAGAACTACGCCCCGGTTCATTTCCACGCGGGAACGGCGGAGGTGGAAGCCCAGGCGCGCCTGTTCGGAGTGGAGGCGCTCGCACCCGGCCAACGGGCCTCTGCGCGCCTGGCGCTGCGCCAGCCGCTGCTTCTGCTGCCGGGCGACCGCTTCATCATCCGCATGTTTTCACCGGTCGTTACTATCGGCGGCGGCCGGGTCATCGACATCACCGGGCATCGCTACCGCCGGGACGAAGATGCGGCGGCGAGGTTGCAGGCCATCGGAGTTCCCCTGCTGGTGCGCGAGTCGAAATACGGTCTGGGACTATCCGAGCTGGTGGCGCGCACGGGGCTGATGCCGGCCGAGATCGAGCAGGCGGCGAGGTCCGAACTCCTGGTGGCGTTCCAGCAGCCGCAGTTCTGGCTGGTCGATCGCGAATGGTTGCGCGCCGCGCTCGCCCGCATCACCGGGCTGCTCCGCGAGTTTCACCAGCGGAATCCCCTGCTTGCGGGGATGCAGAAGCAGGAGCTGCGCAGCCGCGAGCTGCCGGGCGCGCCGCCGTTCTTGCTGGACGCGATGATCGGGCGCGATCCGGGTATCGTCGCCGAGGGGGAGACCGTGCGGCTGGCGGCGCACACGGTGGTGCTGAAGCAGGACGAGGAGCAGGCGTCCGCGGCGATCGAGAAGGCGTTCCAGGATGCCGGGCTGGCGGCGCCCGCGGTAAATGACGTGCTGGCGAAATCGGGCGTTGCGCCGGAGCGCGCCCGCTCTCTGCTCGAGCGCCTGCTGCGCCAGGGCCGGCTCGTCCGGGTCGCCGCCGGCCTGGTCGTCCACCGTGCCGCCATCGACGCCCTCCGCGCCCGCCTCGCCACCCACCAAGGCGAGCGCCTCAGCGTCGGGCAATTCAAGGACCTGGCCGGCATTTCCCGCAAGTACGCCATCCCGCTGCTGGAATACCTGGACCGCGCGCGCATCACCCGGCGCGAAGGCGACCAGCGCGTGGTTCTCTGAGGTGGACGGGGCACTCGTTGAAGGCCCGCAAATCGACTGCGCTGCATAGTTCGCCTCGTGCCTCGAGGCGAATAAGGCATAATAGGCGCCGGTGGGCAGTCATCCCCTAAATCAGCTCCTGGCTTTGGCCCTTGTGGGCGGCCCGGTCTTGGCCCCGCAGGGCTCTCCCGAGCAGGAAGCCGTCCGGAGTGGTTCCGGCATCACGCCGCCGAAGGCCATTCACCGAGTGGAGCCGGAATACTCAGAGGAAGCTCGCGCCGCGCACGTTCAGGGGATGGTGGTTCTTCAGACCGTCATCGATAAAGCTGGCCGCCCCACCAGGATCACGGTGCTCAGACCCCTCGGCTTCGGGCTCGACGAGAAGGCTCGAGCAGCGGTCGAGAGGTGGAGGTTCGAGCCCGCCACCAAGGACGGCAAGCCGGTGTATGTTTGGGTGACTGTGGAAGTCAACTTCCGCTTCCGGGGCGGCGAGTTCGACGAGGAAGCAGAAAAGCGCCGCGCCGCCTACAATCTGGCGGCTGCGGACTTGGGCGGTCAGGATCTCAAACGCGGAGAAGCCGCCGCCGCGAAGATCCAGGATCTTGCCCGCCAGCAGTACGCCCCTGCAATGTACAGTCTGGGCAAGATGCGCAGATCGGGCCAGTACGTCGCCAAGGATCCCGAGGCGGCACTCGCGCTCATCACCAAAGCTGCACACAAGAACCATGCTCCCGCCATGCATGAGCTCGGCTGGATGTACACGGAGGGCGGCGGAGTCCCCCGCGACGTGGGAAAGGGCCTTCGCCTGCTCCGTGGCGCGTCTATGCTTGGCTGTGTCCAGTCCCAGTATTTCCTGGGGTCGGAATACGAGACCGGCGGGCTGGTGCCGCGCGACGCCGAACAGGCTCGCTACTACTTCCGCCTATGCGCCGCCTCCGGCCAGATCCTGTGTCAGTTTCGATTGGCGAGACTGCTGCTCGAGCTTCCGGAGAGGCAGCAGCGGGATTACATCGAGGCTATCGCGTGGCTCGAACTCGCGGGCGAACAGGGTCACGCCGAAGCGAGGCGAATCGCCGATGCGGAAACAGCCAAGCTCACTCCGGAACAACTCGACTGGATTCAGAAGCTGAAACCGCAGCTCGTTCACAAGCCGTAGCGAAAGCGTCCGGATCCCGCGCGCGTCGCCGCCGGTGTTACGCTGGAACCGCATGACGCTCCATCCGATCGGTGTTGTCCGCTGTGGCGTACGGGAACGGAAACAGATGCCGTCGCTCGGCGTCCCCGCACGCATTGAAGTGTTTTTGGATTACGCGGCGGGCCTCCTGAGACTGGAGAAACACTCGCATCTCTGGGTTCTGGCCTGGCTGGAAGGGGCGGAACGGGACGTGCTTCAGGTGACGCCCAAGGGCGTCTCCGACCGCGGCCCGGAGGGCCTGCACGGTGTATTCGCCGTGCGCTCGCCGATGCGGCCCAATCCTATCGGGCTCACCGCCGCGCGGGTCGTCCGCATCGAGGGTGCCTGGGTCGAGGTCGACCGCCTGGACTTCCTCGACGGCACACCCATCCTGGATCTGAAACCCTACTTCGCCAGCCGCGACTTGATCTTCTCGGCCGCCAACGCGCAGATCGGGCGGCCGGCAAGCCGCGAGGCGCTGCGGGAATCTCTGCTCCTCCAGGCCCTGCACTTTCACGGGGAGTTCTGCGCCGGGCTGGCGCTGGGCGTGCGGTTGTTCGAGCACTTCCGGGCGGAGGTGCTGAACATGGAGGAGCCCCGGCGCCTGGAAGTCACCGCGCCGCTGGTTCGCGCCTGCCTGGTCGACGCGCTGATGGGCATGGCGCGCGTCACGCCGGGCCGCGGCACGCTGCGTTTCGGCGACGGGGACCGGGTCCGCTTCAAACACGACGGTTCAATCTGCACGTATGAATTCACCGCCGGGGAGTCCGCCGAGGCCATCTTCGAAACCGCGGATGAACTGCTTTTCCGGCGCGTCCAATGACCCTGAGGTAAGATCAAAAGAAGTAACTTCACGGGGTACACATGAGAGTCGCGATTGTAGGAACGGGCTATGTCGGCATCACCACCGGAGTGACCCTGGCCTACCTGGGCCACCAGGTCACCTGCCTGGATTGCGACGAGCGCAAGATCGAGCTGCTGCGCCGCGGGGTCTTTCCCATTTACGAGCCTCATCTGGAGGCGCTGGGCAGCCAGGTTCATGGCCGGTTGAGCTTCACCTGCCATCCGGAAGAAGCCGAGCCGGGAGCCGAGGTCATCTTTGTCGCCGTCGGCACTCCGCCGCAGCCGGATGGCAATCCGGACCTCTCCCATCTGCGGGCCGCGGCGATGGCCATCGGCGAGAACCTGGGCGGGGCGTACACGGTGGTGGTCAACAAGTCCACCGTGCCGATCGGGAGCGGGAACTGGGTCGAAGCGCTGGTGCGCGAGGGGTTTGAGGGGCGCCACGCAAAGCGGCCGGATGGCCGTTTCTCGGTCGCCTCCAACCCCGAGTTCCTGCGGGAAGGATCGGCGCTGCACGATTCGCTGTATCCGGACCGCGTGGTGATCGGGTCCGACGATCCACGGGCGCTGGAGGTGCTGTACGCGCTCTACAAGCCGGTGCTCGAGCAGACCTTTCCGGCGCCGGTTTTCCTGCCGCGCCCGGAGTGGCTCAGCGCCGTGCCGCTGATTACCACCAACCTGGCCTCGGCGGAACTGACCAAGTACGCCGCCAACGCGTTCCTGTCGCTGAAGATCAGCTTCATCAACGAGATCGCGCAACTGGCGGAAAAGGTGGGCGCGGACATCGCGCAGATCGCCAAAGCCATCGGCATGGATGCACGCATCGGCGCGCGCTTCCTTCAGGCGGGCATCGGTTGGGGCGGCTCCTGCTTCGGCAAGGACACCCTGGCGCTGATCGCCACGGGCCGGGAGTACAGCCTGACCATGCCCATCGTGGCGGCGGCGCGCGAAGTGAACCAGCGCCAGCGGGAGCGGGTGATCGAGAAACTGCTGGCCGAATTGAAGATCCTCAAGGGGCGGACCGTGGGCCTGCTCGGCCTGGCCTTCAAGCCGCACACCGACGACCTTCGCGACGCCCCGGCGCTGGACATCGCGCGCCGTCTCATCGACCGCGGCGCCAGGGTGCGCGCACACGACCCCGTGGCGATGGAATGCGCGCGCCGGGAGTGCGCCAGCCTGCCCATCGGTTACTCGGAATCGCCGGAAGCGCTGGCGCTGGAGGCCGACGCCCTGGTGCTGGTGACCGAGTGGCCGCAGTACCGCGACCTCCCCTGGCCCGCGCTGGCGCAATCCATGCGCATCCCGCTGATTCTCGACGGCCGCAACTTCCTGGAGCGCGACGTGCTCGAGAGCGCCGGCTTCCGCTACTTGGCCATGGGGCGCTGACCCGCTGCGCCGGGCGGCAGTTACGCGTTCCGGCGCTGTGCTATATTCGGGTCACATTATCGAAGAACTGGAATTCATCCGGTTCCAGTCCGGGATGTTGAGGCGGAATTCCGATGAGAACGACACGCATTTTTCTGATCCTCTCGCCGTTGCTGTTACTTCTGCCGAGTGTGGAAGACGTGCTGGCGGGGAGCTCGGTGAGCGGGATGATGACGGTGTTCTTCTACGAGGAACTGTTCACCTTCTTCCCCTGGAATCTCGTGCTGGCCGGTCTGGCGTATCTCTATGCGAACCACCGGGGCCGTTCGGCGCCGTTTTGGGCGTTTCTGGTTTTGCTCTTCCCCTTTGTGGTCCCGTTGATTCTGGCGTGCATGCCCGCCAAGGCGGGTTCGGCGAGCGCCATGCTGCGGCGCAAGGAGCCGGCACCCGCCGCCGTCAGCCTGAGCACGGCGGTCCCGATCGAGGAGCGGCTTCCGCTGCTGGACGGCTGTCTGTCGGAGGGGCCGGAAGAGACCCGCGTGGAGCAGAAGAACCGGTTTGCGCGCGTCGCCGCCAATCCGGAGTTCTCGCTTTGGGCGGACCGGAGCGCCGCCGACCGCATCGCCGGGGAGGCGACCACCAGGGATTTCACGGTATGGATGAAGGCCGGCGAGTCGGCCGTACACCTGTATGGAGCGAGCAAAATCCGCCCCGACAGGATCGAGGCGATCCTCGGCTGGCTGCGGGGAGCCAGCGCGCCCGGACGGGTGCTCACGGTGGCGCTTCGGGAGCCGGACGGCGGCCTGAAAATGACCGAGTACCACACGGCAGAGGCGTCCGGCGCCGGCGCCTGATCTCGAGGATCTCAAGTAAGGGCCTATCACCAAACAACATGTCCACTTCGCTCGACCGCTCCCTGACGGTCGCGGCTCAGTAACAGCTTGCCGAGCCGCGACCGTCAGGGAGCGGTTGGAGTAGTTGTCTCATGACACGCCCTAAGTAGGCCTTCCGGCGGCTTTACAATTCTTTACAGAGCCAGGGGAACGCCCCTCTCGAACCGCGCATCCACAGGAGAGCAGCCCGGTGTGACGAAGCGACGCCTCGGGAAGGTGGGAGGGTGCGCGAAGCGGTAATCGCGTGCAGCGCGATCGAAGGATGATCAACCGAAAACGCATTGTGGTGGTGCTGCCGGCCTACAACGCGGAGAGAACACTTGAGGCTACGGTGCGCGAGCTTCCCGACACGGTGGACGCGTGCATTCTCGTGGACGACCAGAGCGGAGACCAAACCGCCGCCTTGGCACGACGGCTGGGCCTGACCGTGGTGGTTCACGAACGGAATCGCGGTTACGGAGGCAACCAGAAGACCTGCTACTCGATGGCTCTTGCGAACGGGGCGGACGTGGTGGTGATGATTCATCCGGACTACCAGTACTCCCCGCTGCTGGTCACGGCCATCGCGAGCATGGTGGCGTTTGGAGTCTATGATCTGGTGCTCGGCTCGCGTATCCTGGGCGGCCAGGCGCTGCGGGGCGGAATGCCCTTCTATAAGCTGATGGCGAATCGCTTCCTGACCGCCTTTCAAAACCTGGTATTCGGAGCGCGGCTGTCCGAATACCACACGGGCTTTCGAGCGTTCAGCCGGGAACTGTTGCTCTCTCTGCCCCTGGAGCGGAATTCCGACGATTTCGTGTTCGACAACCAGATTCTGGCCCAAGCCATACTCGCCGGGGCGTCCATCGGGGAGATTTCGTGCCCAGCCCGTTACTTCCCGGAGGCGTCCTCGATCGATTTCCGGCGCAGCGTGGTCTACGGCTTGGGCGTCATCCGGACATCGCTCCTGGGCCGTCTGGCGAAGTGGGGCATCTATCGCTCTTCCATATTCCGGTTTTCGGAACGGAAACCCGGCGGCCTGCTCCTGTTCCAGAGCCGGCGATGAAGATCCACGCCTCCGGTTCCCCAGGGATTCAGCCCGTTGCCCTCAGATTGGCCACCGGGAATGCGGCGTTTCTGTTCCTGTTGACGCTGTGCCTCGCGCGACTGTGGCTGATGCCGCTGTCCTCGAGTTTCTGGGTCGACGAGATGGTCACAGTCTTCGTCGTCCGGCACGGTCCCGGTCATCCATCTCTGGCGGCCGCCCCGCAGGTACCGGCATCCATCTACTACCTCCTGCCCCGCGCCGCCGAAGCGCTGCTGGGCTTCTCCGAGACAACTTACCGCCTGCCCTCCATCCTGATGATGGCGGCGGCGCTGTTTCTGGCCGCCCGCCTGGCCGCGCGCCTGATTCATCCTCAAGCCGGGTGGTTTGCGGTGTTCGCCTGTCTGGCGCTACGCGGCATCAACTATGAGGCGGCGGATGCCCGTCCGTATGCACTGGGCAGTTGCGTGGCCGGGGCGAGCCTGTGGTTCTTGATCCGGTGGCTCGATTCCGCCCGCTGGCGCGATGCGCTGCCGTTCGTCGTTTTCGCGGCCCTGCTCTGGAGAGTCCATCTCATCTTCTGGCCTTTCTATCTGGTGATCGCCGCCTACACGCTGGTGCGCCTGGCGCGCCGGGAGACGCGAGTGGGCTATCTTCGCGCCGGCGCCGTTTTCGCGCTCCTGGGGATGGCTCTCTTGCCGGTTCTCTTCCAGGCGCTCGGACTGTTGCGCGACGCCAAGGCGCACGTGATCGTTCCGCCTCCCTCCTTGGGGGCTCTGACACATGCGCTGCAATGGCGGCTGGCGATCGCTTGCGGCGCCGGCGCGTGGCTGTTGCGCCGCCTGTTTCGATGGTCGCCGGACCCGGCGCTGCCATCCTGGGCGTCCCGAACCCTGATCCTATGCTGGTGGCTGTGCCATCCGCTGTGTCTGTTCGGGTTCTCCTGGCTGACTGGCAACAGCGTTTTCGTACCCAGGTATCTTTCCTTGGCCCTGCCTGGAGCAGCGCTTGCCGCTACCGCCCTGGCGGCGCGTTCCATTCCCTCGACGCAGTGGCGGCCGCTCGCCGCGCTGCTGGCTGCCGGAGTGTTGCTGGCCCTGGGGCAGTGGCGCAATCCGTGGCCGCAGCACCACAATTCGGATTGGCGAACGGCCGCGCACAAGATCCGCGAGCTGCCTCTCGCCGCCGACACGCCCGTGATCTGCCCCAGTCCGTTTATCGAGGCGCGGCCACCGGCTTGGCGGCCAGACTACCCGCTTCCCGGATTCCTCTACGCGCACCTGCCGGTGTATCCGATACCTGGGAGAGCCTATCTCTTCCCATTCGAAACGTCCCGGGAGGCGGAGCAGTATGCCGCGAGGCTGTCCCAAGAGACCCTCTCCGAGTCCGGACGTTTCGTTCTCTACGGCGGAGGCCACAACGTTCTTCTGTGGCGTAGCTGGTTTGCCCGCCGGACCGAATTGGCAGGCTGGTACAGCAGCCGGCTCGGACCGTTCGGGGACGTCGACGTCGTGGTGTTCGAGAAGCGGCTTGGTGCAACCGGGGACAGCCTGAGCCGTCCCCACAGCGGACGGCCTAGGCAGTCCCTCGGTTGCGGATCTTAATCCCCGACCACGGTGACGGTCACCTCGCGGTCGCGCGGGCGGCTGTCGAAGTCGCAGAAGACGATCTGCTGCCAGGTGCCGAGGTCGAGCGCGCCCGCGCGCACGGAGAAGCTCCTGCTGGTGCCGACCAGGGCGCTGCGCAAGTGCGCGTATCCGTTGTCGTCGCCCCAGCGCGCGTTGTGGGCGTAGTCGTGGTTCATGGGCGCGATCTTCTCGAGCGCGCGCGCCAGGTCCGACACCGCGCCCGGCTCGTATTCGATGGTGGTGATGCCCACCGTCGAGCCGCGGCCCGAGACGCTGACGATTCCCTGCTTCACCTGGCTTTCGCCGACCACGCGGCTCACCTGCCCGGTGATGTCCACGACGTCGCAGCGTCCCCGCGTCGAAATCCGGAAGGTCTTCTGGAAAACGGCCATATTGCCAAGTTACCGCAGCGTAACCACCGTGGCGCCCCACCCGCCGGCTTCGGCGGGAGCGTCTCCAAATCGGGCCACAAACGGCGTGTGCGCGAGCACCGCCCGCACGATCTCCCTCTGCACTCCGATGCCGCGCCCGTGAATGATGCGCAGCGCTTTCAGCCCCAGCCGGCGGGCTTCCTCCAAGTAGGCCTCGACGATCCCTTCCACGTCTTTCGGCGGGACGCTGTGCAGGTCGAACACATCGGTGATGGCGATGCGCACCGGTTCGTCGTCCTGGCTCGGGATCATGGGTCCAAGTGCCATGACGTCCGACAATTCTACCAAGGGCAGCGGGCCGTTGGGCCCGCCGGACTCACTTTTTCGTCTCCGGCGCCGGACTGGCGTTGCCGATGTGGAGCGCCACCCGCCACGCGCCGCCGCGCTGTTTTTTCCAGATGGTGACGTATTTGCCGTAGGAAACCACGGTCTTTCCGTCCTCGTCCGTCCGGGAGCCTTTGGAAACGCCGTAGGTGTACCCGAGGCCGCCCGAGGCGAAAGCATCGACAGGCGCCCAGCGCAGCGAGAATCCCGGCGTCTGGAAACGCGGCCCCAGGTACTTGCGGATGGCCTCCCTGCCGGCCAGGATCGGGCTGCCCGGCGGCAGCAGGATGCCGTCTTCCGCGCAGTAAGAAAGCCAGGCCTCGACTCCGTTTATCGAGGTTGCCTCGTCGAACTTCCGGTCCGTCTCCAGCAGCGCCTTGGCCTGGTCCCCCTCGGCGCCGGCGACCATCGCATTCCACGCACCGAGCCGGAACCCGATCAGCGCCGCTGCAATTGCCGCCACCATACTACCCAGCCGCGGCCGAATCCGCATGATTTTGCCTCCCCTGAGATTCTATAATTCTGGTATGGGCAGTGGTACACACAAACCGGACGCTCACAGCCGCCTGGCCTGGCGCTTGCGCGAGCAGGCCCACGACATCACCAGGCTGGCGTCCGGGCTGGATGAGCAAGCGCTGTGCGAACACACCGTGCCGGGCAAGTGGTCTCTGAAGGAAATCCTGTGCCACTTGTGGCGCGTGCAAGAGGTCTTCGAAGGGCGGATCGAGGCGCTGCTAACGCAGACGAGCCCGGCGATCATTCCCTACTATCCCGAGCAGGATTCCGAGTTCGAGGAGAAGCTGAGGAGCCCGGCCGCCGAGCTGCTGAGTGGTTTTCTCGCCGAGCGCGAGCAGTTGGTCACGCTGCTGGCATCCCTGTCGGCCGGCGACTGGCGCCGCTCCGGGAACCACCCCGAGTATCCCCACTACGACCTCCACTTCCAGGTCGAATACATGGCCTATCACGAAGGGCATCACATCTACCAGATGCTCCAGCGCCGCGCGCCGTTAGGCAAGATCCCGCATTGAGCAATGGCGGCTTGTAGCTTGTGGCTTGTGGCCTGTAGATGGTCCGGTCCGGTGACATCATTGACAGATTAGTCCAGTGACATCCTTTACACTTTTTGGGATCCGAGACACTCGGCAAAGGGGGGTACCCG